>Ga0209317_1000310_pt1 | contig 60806 bp, 53 predicted proteins | sample RifGroB2_FD_183994 | JGI IMG/M metagenome (GOLD analysis project Ga0209317, IMG submission 183994) | Soil microbial communities from Rifle, Colorado, USA - Groundwater B2 (SPAdes) (version 2) | ecosystem: Environmental > Terrestrial > Soil > Unclassified | place: Rifle, Colorado | collected...
TTTTTCCTTTGCCATCGCTTACATAAACTCTGGCAACCGCAGATTTCCTACGACCTAACGCGTTTACTACTTCCATTAGATATTATTTAATTGTATTTAAATCAATTACTCTTGGACTCTGAGCCTCCTGTTTGTGTGCTGAACCAACATACACTTTCAGGTTTCCATAGATTTTACTTCCCAGGCGGTTTTTTGGCAACATCCCTTTAACTGCTTTTTCAATCAGCCTTTCAGGATATTTGCTCAGCAACTCAGCCGGAGTCTGTTTCTTTTGTCCACCCGGATAGCCCGAATAACTCAAATAGATTTTGTCGTTCAGTTTGTTACCTGTCAGACGCACTTTCTCTGCATTGATGATAATCACGTTATCACCGCAATCAACATGGGGAGTAAAGCTTGGTTTATTTTTTCCTCTCAGGATTTTAGCAACTTTACTTGCCAAACGTCCGAGTACCACATCAGTGGCATCAACCAAAACCCACTCTTTGGTTACCGTTGCTCGGTTTGCCGAAACGGTTTTGTAACTTAGTGTATCCACTTGCTTATTTTTAATAAATTAAACACCTACTCGCAATAATTTAATTTTCAATTGTTTGGAGTTTTAAATTTTATCAACCCGGAATTGTTGATAAGATATGCACACTCAACATTTTCAATCGTTTACAAGAACTACAAGTACGGACAATAATCGGGACTGCAAAAGTATTTCTTTTTTTTTTATTTGCAAGGTTTAATTTACAGGATATCGAAAATTAACACAAAGGTTTTCAAAGCTTAACCATGTTTGGTGAAAAGTAAATAGCCATTTGGCAAATAGATTCAGGCTTTGGTAGCTGAAAACTTAGGATTAATAAGGTAGTTCTTATATTCAAAAAGCCGGATTCCGGTATATTTCTCGAAGTAATAAAGCAATTTGTACTTCAATTTCATCCTGATTTTCGAAGGGTCAATATTGATTTGCCAGTTTTTCGCCTCAATTCTCCGGTTCATTATTTCGGGATGAGTGCCCTTAAACCGCGCCAGGGCATCAAAACTCTGCGCATAGTCAAATTCATACACTTTGTTTTCAATTGTTTCTCCTGAATAATATTTCTTCACCACATCGCATTTTTGTTGCATCACCGATGGCTGACGGACCCAGCCGTAGTGATAAACTGTTGCCTCTACCGGGATTACTGACAATTTCTTACCGTTCTTCCTGAATCCCTGAGCATCGCGGTATGAATGGATGGATTTATCGTTTCTGATTAACCTGATTTCGTTTCGGTACCATTTACGCGAATCGCCCACATAATCGTAGCTTCCGTAAAAATGGCAATAGTTGAAAAGTAATCCATCAACATCTCGGTGTTCGTGCCATTTACGAATGGCTTCCCGTATTTCCGTGTAATCTTTTTCGTGAAGCATCTCGTCGGCCTGAATGTACAGGCACCAGTCAAATTCCAACCCAACAGCCTGAAAAGCCTTATCAGTTTCAAGCGCATAAACCCGACCGCCCGATTTTTGCGATTCGTCCCAAACTGAGTTGATGATTTCAATTTGGTCGCTTTTTATATTTTCAATCAGTTCCCGGGTTCCATCTTCACAATCACCCAGAACGATTATAAATTTCTCGCAAAGCGGTAATGCCGACATGATCGCTTCGACCAGAGGGAAATCGAGTTTAACCGCATTTTTAACAAAGGTGAAACCACAAACTTTTATCGTTTCCAAAACATGAATTATTTAGGATCCAAAAATAGATTCAATCTTTCATATAAATCCGGTATTCAATCACCTAATTGAAAAGAAAATACAGGTATTATGCAATTATTTCTTTTGCAGGTTCGTTTTGCTTTGTAGCTTTAAGGCCTGATTCGAAAGTGTGAAAAAACTTCCCAACATAACTCATTCAAGGATTTACTTTTTCCTGATGCTGGCCATGGCGGCAAGTTTGCCCATGTCAAATGCACTGATGAGCATTGTTCCAGGTTTTTTAATGCTGAACTGGCTCATTGAAGGACAATTTTCGGTCAAACTCAAGCTGCTAAAAGAACGAAAACCGGTACTCCTGATCATCTCCGTATTTTTTATGTACCTTATTGGTTTATTGTGGACTAACAGTATGCAATGGGGCCTACATGATGTGAAAATTCAACTTCCATTGCTGGTTTTGCCACTCGTTATCGGAACTTCAATCCAACTGAGTTACCGGCAGGTTAAACTGATTATCTATACCTTCTCGGCAGCAGTAGTTGTCGCTTCACTTTGCAGCATCTGGTTATTGCTGGGTTTATCCGGAAAAACAATTCAGGACCCGCGCGATATGTCGTTGTTTATCTCTCACATAAGGTTCGCCCTTTTGATTAACATCAGCATTTTCTCGTTGGGCTGGTTCTTCCTGAATCAAGAGAAAAAAAGCATGATCGAAAAATTATTTCTGGCTTTGACAACAGTATGGCTGATCATCTTTCTGATTATCCTGAAATCGGCAACCGGGTGGGTAGTCTTTCTTGTTGTGACATCAGTGATTGTTTTTCTGAAGCTTTTCCAGATTCAGAATCTGGTATGGAGGATCGTTTTTATAGGAATTCTGGGTTTCATTTTCCTGTCGCCGGCACTTTATATAGGAAACGTGGTTAATCAGTTTTACGACACAGAAACATTGCCCGACAATTTTATTCATTTACGAACCAGCAAGGGAAATCTGTATGAGCACGATCTGAATAACAAAGAAATGGAAAACGGGCATTATACTTTTTTCTTTATAAGTGAAGACGAATTACGTGAATCATGGAACAAAAAAAGCCACATCAACTACGACAGCATTTCAAACACCGGATTTAACCGCTATGTGCTGTTCAGGTATCTGACATCGAAAGGGCTCCGTAAGGATGCAGAAGGTCTCGAAAAATTAACCGAAGCTGACCTACTGAACATTGAAAATGGAATGACCAACTACCGTTTCGTCAATCCTGTTTCGTTTTACAACCGTATTTACCAGATTGTATGGGAATTTGATGTTTACCAAAAAGGAGGAAACCCATCCGGACATTCGGTAACCCAGCGGATTGAGTACTACAAAATGGCTTTTCAGATTATCAGGGAAAACTTTTGGCTGGGAACCGGCACGGGCGGTTATTATATGGCCTATCAGGAGAAGTACGATCAGAATAAGTTTTTTAAGGACCAACAATTCAGGCAACGGTCCCACAACATGTTCCTGAGTTACTGGATTGATTTTGGCTTCATCGGCCTCATTTACATTTGCTTTGCCCTGTTTGCCCCTGTTTTTATAGAGCGGAAAACAAAAAGCTTCCTGCTGATGGTATTTCTACTGATTGTACTGATTTCATTCCTGAATGAAGATACCCTGAACAACCACGATGCTGTTTCGTTTTTTGCATTTCTGTATCCACTCTATCTTTATGGCCTCATCCCCAACCCTTCCCCTGCTTCGACAAGCTCAGCAACCAAGGGAAGGGAGTTAGGGCAATGAAAATTCGGAAAGTATGATCTTTAAACAATGTTTCTGCATGTCAAAACATAAATCTGAGCATACCGGTTCCCCAAGCCTCCTCTCTCGGAGGGGATTTGGGGGAGGCTTCCCTTTGGAGGGGCGGGGGAGGTTTCTTCCACTTGATTTTTTCCTTCGCGATGTTCTGGAAGTCGCCCCTGCCCTGCTTGGCAAACTACTGGTCCGCCAGTTTGACGATGGCCGTATTGAACGCTACCGGATTACTGAAGTTGAAGCCTATCGGGGTGTTGAAGACCGTGCCTGCCACGCCAACAAAGGACGAACACCCCGCACCGAAGTAATGTTTCAGCAAGGCGGAACCGTTTACGTTTACCTCATTTACGGACAGTACTGGTTGCTGAACCTGGTGACCGGAATTGAAGGCGATCCTTCTGCCGTTTTGATTCGCGGGATCGAAGGCTTTCCCGGTCCCGGCCGTGTGGGACGTGAATTGCAGCTCGACCATTCGTTTTATGGCGAAAGCCTCATCACCTCAACAAGAATCTGGCTCGAAGATGCAGCGCATGTTTCGGAAATCAGAACTGCGAAACGAATTGGCGTTGAGTATTCAGGAGAATGGGCCGGGAAATTATGGCGGTTTTACCTCTAAATTTTTAGTTCCAGTTAACTCCTGAAAAGGGAAAAAGGTAACCCTCCTTCTATTTAAATTTAATCAATTTGGCACATGTCATGAAACACGTATTTTTAACAGCCTGATATTGAGCTATATAAAAATGGGGGGGCAAAATATATTTTGCTGTTCATAATTAATTTTTTAAATTAGCTAAATACTTAACAATCAAGAGTAAAAATATATTGTCCCTTTTCCACTTAACCAATGCCCCATGAATACTCAATTTCTAACGTCTGAACTTCACAATAAACGGATCTTGCTCAAATGTTCTCGTTCAATTGAATTCATTGAAGTAGAAAAGATAATTCGAATTGAATCACTTCGAGCCTATTGCAGAGTATGTATTATAAACGAAAATGCAATATTATTATCATGCCCCTTGAAAGCAATAGAAGAGAAACTTTCGGTTTATTCAATATTCTTCAGAAGCCACAAATCACACCTGATTAATATGCTGTATGTAAAAAACTATCATTCGGATAAAGGGATCAAATTAGCTGATGGTTCTTATGTACCATTGGCATTGAAAATGAAATCAGCTTTTCTCGAGAAAATGGAAACTATTTTTGGTTTAACTTCAAAATAAAGAGGGCAAACTATTTCCACAGCCCTCAAATGACTACCAATTTCAAAAAACAAAAACCTATCAGGGAAAGAATTAAGCCCATCAGGGAAATGAATTGGCTATTATGGTAAGGCATGAAAAAATTTTAAAGCATGAAGAAATATCTTTAATAAAAATGCATGACAACAAAAATACTATTAACCGAAAAATAACGATTATGAGAAATTTATCACACTTAAAAATGTTACTGATCTTTTCGGTGTTTTTCAGCTACGCAACTATTGCCCAAGACACCGACCATGCCACCTATTTTGCTAGGTTTATTACCGCTCAAAAACTTCTTACGGGCAATGGCTTACCCAAAGATACGGTAAAAGCCCTGAAGCTATTTACCGACTGCGCCGAAAATGGGAAAATGTCCTTTGCCATGAACCAACTGGGACTAATGCATCAGTTGGGCAAAGGCGCTGACAAAGACATCAAGAAGGCTTTGTATTGGTTTACAAGAAGTGTTGAAAAAGAAGACCCCAGGGGAATGTTTTATCTTGGCAACTTGTACAAAAAAGGCGAAGGTGTACCTCAGGATTTTAATAAAGCATTTAGTTATTTCAAAACAAGCGCCGAAAAAGGTTTTATTGGGGGCATGTATGGGGCAGGATATTGTAGTTATAAAGGGCTTGGGACTACCCAAAGTTATGATGAAGCCGTGAAATGGTTCAGGAAAGGTGTTGAAAAAAACTGTCCGGCCAGTACGTTTATGCTCGGAAACTGCTACAGGAATGGTTATGGGGTGGATCAAAACGAACAGGAAGCAAAAAGGTTGCTGAAAAAAGCTTCGGCCCAGAATGTTAATGAAGCTGATAAAGAACTTCAATTGGAGAACCCTGAAGTTGCCGGGAACAAAAACAATAAAACCAAAATTGAGTACGATGGAAATACGGGTAATTCTCCGGAGCAAAAAGAAAAGTTTAAGAAACTCCTGAAGAACCAGGACAATCTGACTTTAACTGGCAGTTGGGTGGGAAAAAGGTACATTTATGATTGGTCGGGGCAACACATCATTAGCGAGGATAGTGTGATGGTAACCTTAAAACAAACGACTAATAAAATAACAGGCCAATGGTTCGAGAGTGGTGAATTGCTCGTAAAATTAGATGGGATAACTGTTGATGGTCAAATCGTTTTCAATGGTGCAGGATTTATGGGATCGAACCGGTTTGGAGAAAATTGCCCCATGCAATTTAAAGTGGCCCGTTTTGAAGCCATAAATGCCGATGTTGATTACCTGGCGGGCAACATCGAAAGTTACTCACCCTACACTAAAGAGCCTGGTTACCCTTGTTACGTGGTTATGTCGAGGCAAATAGAAAAATCTGCAAAAACCGAAAATCCTGAAGTTATAAAAGCAGGGAAACTACCAGCAGAACAACAGACAGATAAGGCTCTTGCGGTAAAAGAAGCAAACAGTACGTCTGTTACAAACCCGGAACAACCTTTAGCAAAAGGGGAAATGGCCAAACAAGCCCTTGAATATTTTAAAGAAAAAATTCCGGTAATGACCGTATTTCCCAATCCGTTTAAAAACGAGATCAATATTACCTACAAAACAACCGGCAATAGTGAGGTTACCCTATCTATCTACGCCTCGAACGGGAATTTGGTATTACACAAAAATATCGGGAACAGGGCACAAGGTACCTTTAACGAAAAAGTGCAGCTTACTTTAGCTCCCGGGCAATACATCGTAAAGCTGATGTTAGGCTCCGAAGCATACACCCAAATAATAATCAAACAATAATGAGAAGCCCGGCAAGTAACGCCAATTACCAGATGCCGGGCTTATTTACAACTCAAAAACCGATTGAATTATGAAAACAAATCTACTGAAAAAATACCGAAAATATTTTGTCCTCACGTTGCTTTTTTCGTTAAATATATGTATTAACTTTACTTCTGATGGAATAACAATTGGAATGAAACAAACTTATGCGAATGCGTTAGATTATAATACAGGGAATTATTGGCTTGATTACTTTCTAAACAACTCTTTATACGATCCCAGTTTATATGTAGTGTCAGGTAGTGACGGTTCCTATATGCCGGTTCCAGATGATTACCCATTTATTAATTTGATAGGAGAAGTATTCTGTTACGCGAAGAAACCGACCAGTATATCTACGCCGGTTGATTTAAGCACAAGTGTCTTGTGGTGGTGGTCTGCTCCACAGAGCACCGGCACACAGCAGTGGAGATATTGGAATGATTCTTATAATAATGGAGAAGGTGGCTGGCAAACTGTTAGCGGGGAAACAACTCCGCCACAATCAACCATTGCTTCATCAATTGTCTCAACGACATTGAATTACACCGGACAATTTACAAGAGGTCCTTTACGACCAATAACACTAAATTCAACAGAATTCGACTGTTCTGGCTGGGTTTACTTTGTATTATTAAATATTAATCCAACTTTGGCAAACCAAATTGGTTCAAGTACAACGTCGATTCAATCCTATATCAACTCAAATGGCGGCTATCATAACAATCCACAAGTTGGTGATTTGGTGGTATGGGGAGGACATGTTGAATTTGTTGTATCCGTTTCAGGTAATGCAATTGAAATATCAGGATCAAATGGTCCCAATGATGGAGCTGTTCCAAAAGTGAGTGGAACTGGAGGCTGGTTGACCGTTGGCGGACAACAGTTGAATTCCTTTGGAGCTGGTGGGTTTTTGGGTTTCTTTACAATCAGAATAATTCAAGAATTATGAAACAATTATTTTATTTTATCGCATTGATGGGTTTGTTTGCATGTCAAAACCCTAAAAAGGATATAAAAGTTGATAAAAATAAGATTACAGAAAATATTAGAATGTCAATAGCTAAGGAAATCCAACAAAAAGATTCGGTCTATATGCGTTGGCATGATCAAATGTATAAAAGTTGGACATCTTGCGACAGCATGCCTTATTTTATACTTGACAGGCAGATTAATCGATTGCTTGAAAATCCGGAACTATCAAAAGCCGACAAAATAATACTCAATTATCAGTTGGTTTACCATTATTATTCTCGACGATTCATTTATGATTCAATACAATACAGAAATAAAGCTATTGAATTACTATTTAAAACGTTTGATTCAGATAAAGATTTACTTTATTCTTCGGCATATTATAAAACTACACCGGATAAATTTAAAAAGTATATAAACGAAATAAAAAATGCCGGTACGGATAAAGTAATAGACTCTCTAATCTGGCATCGATTAGATTCTGACGAAAGATTAAAAGATTATTAAATTAAAAGGGAGTTTAATACATACTCCTGCACCTGAACAGGTGGGTGGCAAGTTGTTTGCGATTTTTACGGACATAATCCATGTACGTGTATAATTTGACTTTGTTGTGGCGAAAAGATTAGAATTATGAAGATATTTTATATATCCCTATTACTGATGTTCCTAATATCGTGTCAGGTAAAATCACCAAATAAAAAAGTTAAAAATGAAATTAATGAAATTAATGGGATTAAAACTGAGGTGGAACAGATGTTAAACCTCTTTCAATCAACAAAAGATACAACTTATTTAATTCAGGCTGAAAGTCAGGTAGATTCGTTGATTAATAAGGGAATAAATGACCTAAAGCTTTATCAGATAAAAGGGAATATACTACGAAAAAGAAAACTCTATGAAGAATTTGCAAAATTCATGAAAGAGTCCACACAGCATTTCCCGAATAATCCACAGACCTATTTCGGTGCCGGCGTGGCTTTTGATCAAATAAAAGATGTTGAATCATCTAAAGAAATGTATAAAAAGAGTATAAAAGTTTACGATGAACTAATACAGAAATATCCGACATTTGAAAATCATATTAATCGAATAATTGCTATTTGTTTTCTTTATGGAAAACAGGCAGGTCTCCAAGAGTTCGAAAAAATTGCACAATCTGGTAAAATCAAACAAGCTTCAATTGATGCTTATAAAGGTATTATAGTGGATTTTGATAAAGATAAATTTCAAAATGCTATTTTTAACAATCCTTAATTCTGTAGATTGCTTACAAAAACCTCTTTAGCAAAAAATCCTGATTAATAACCAAATAGTACCCAAAAGCAAACGAAAATTTGGTAGTCAGGAAGTCGTAAAGGGCTTCGCCCTGAAAGGCGAATTCGATGTCTTTCAGAATCCGTTGCTTCATCATGTAATTAAAGGCCACCTGCGAGCGGTCGGTTTGCGAAAATGCAATATCCCGGTCGGAGATTGACATGTAAATCCGTTTTCCGTAAGGCGCAATAAACTGGTAGGCATTCCAATAGTCGAGTGAAAATTTGCCAAAACGGGTATCGCCGGCAACGGTTACCGAATATCCATGCCCTCTTTTGTAGCCATAAGGCGCTGGTCCATCGGGACAATCATAGCCCAGCCAGTGCAGGTTTAAATCTATATTTTTCAGGAACCCGTCGCCTACCTTAAATTGCGTTTCAAGGCCGGTAGCATAGTTCAAATCGGTAATTACACCCAGCGGGCTTGAATCAATTTCGCCGCCCCGGTGGTAAACCAATACTTGCAAAGGAATGTGAACTTTAAGACCGGAATTGGGAAAAATTTGTCCCCGGCCGCTTAGCCCGAAAGTGAAATGTTCCTGATACGGATCACCTCTTAAAATAAACTGCTCCCAGCCCATCCAGTTTTGAACTTCGAGGTATTTCGACTGATAAATAAACTGAATGCCTTCGCGCGGCGCATCGGTCATCATCCGTTCAGGTTCCCAAAGCTGTTTCACCAGTCCATGATTGTTGTTCTCGTTCAGGTTGCCGAATATGACTTTCATTTTCGGGAACATTTGGTATTGCGCCGAAAACCAGGGGCGGACAACGGTAAAATCATCGCGGCTGTGGTAGCGAAGAAAGTGGCCGCCCACATCCAGTTTCAGCTTTTCAGAAAACGTATAGCTCAGTTTGGGGCGAAGCCAGGCGCCCGTCCAGGTATAACCATCAACAATATCGCCCATGTATTCGGTGTTATGAAAAAAACTCATGCTCTCTACCCTGAAATTCAGCGTTTTGACTTCGGAAGTATCGAGGTCTTTATAGTGATAATTCAAATCTGAAAGTGATTGTGCATCGAGTTGGGCGACAATCAATATCAGGCAAAATATGAAGAATAGTTTTCGCATGTTTTTTAATTCAATTAATAATATTTCTGATCATTCCGTCCGAAAATTGACTTTCGCCTTGGCAATCTTTTATCACGGACGGATTTGTCATTTTCTATTATCCGTTAGCTGAAGCCGAACGGCAAAGAATACCATCTGTCATTCAAAGCTAATATCCTTTGCCGTTCACTTCAGTGAACGGACATGTTTTATTTGTTTTTTTTCAAAATAAACCGATCGTACAAAAATAAGAGAACTACAGCACTTAATGCCACCGAACTGAAAATAATCCAGACTGATTGCGGGTGGTAACCGCGCCATAAAAAATCGGTCAGTTGTTGCTGATTGAAGTTCATCTGACGGGCAGCCTCGTTGAAATAGTCGGTTTTGGTGAACGAATCACTGACTTCAGGAACAGACAATCCCCGTTTGATTACTTCCTCCTTCAGGAGATAAAGTTTATCGGCCACTTTTTCATAAGGAGCGCCCGATAAAAATCCGGCAATCTGGTGCCCGAGTGCGATGGGTAGAAACGAAGATCCCATGTACAAGGCTTTTTTATCTTCAGGAGCAATGCTACCCACGTATTCAGTATATTTTGGAGAGCTGCTCATTTCTCCCAAACCGAAAATTAGTAATCCGAATAAAACGACCCATCCGCTTTGAAAGGCAAACATCAGGAACAGGCCGGCAGCTAAAACGAAAATTCCGCCCATCATTGCGCTTAGCGGGCGAAAACGCATCACAAAGGCTGAGACGGCAATCTGAAATGCGATGATAAAAAACGAATCCATGCTGCTCAGAGTCACGGCGGAAATAGTTCCTGTGGTAGTTCCGATGAGACTCTGAGCAGCAGGAAAAACAGAATGGATTCCCTGAAAAATTACGGCTGTGTTGACCCAATCATCAACAAAATTTGGGAACGTATAGTACAACTGGTTAAAGGCGGCCCAGAAGATGGACATGATGACCAGGAACATGGTGTACCGCCAGTTAATCAGGGTAATAAAAATATTCTTAAATGGCTGAATGATGGATTGGAGTATGGTTGACGATGTTTTTTCCTGTTTGGGCTCCTTAAAAAAGAGCAGTGTGATCAGGAAATTAATCGCAATGGAAACTATCGAAAGCATGAACACAAAATTCCATCCTTTTCCCAATACAATTCCGGCAACAAACGGGCCGATAAATCCCCCGATGTTGACCATCATATAAAAAATTCCAAATCCGATGGAAGCTGTTTCTTCGTTGGTGGTTTTCGAAATCATGGCCGAAATGATAGGCTTAAAGAACGCGCCTCCCACGCAAATCCAGATGAACGACACGAAAACCATTTCGAAACTGTGAAATTGCTGGATCATATAGAACCCGGACATGTAAATCAGGAAAGCAAGGAACAATACCTTTTTATACCCGATTTTATCAGCTATTGCCCCGGTGATGACAGGCAAAAAGTACAGTAACATAGAACCGGTGCCCATGATGGCCCCTTTTTCGACTGGCGAAAAACCCATTGCCCCGGTCTCTTTCGACCCCACCAAAAATAACCCAAAGCCCATGTAAAAACCATACCAGGCGTAGCGCTCAAACAGTTCGATGATATTGGATATCCAGAATACGGATGGGTATTTTTTAAAAACCTGAAGTTTAGACATGAAGTACAGATTAAATATAGGACGGGAAAAATAGCTAAAAAAACTTCTATTTCCCATCCATTAATTCGGCCCCGACAAACTGCCGGATCCAATCCATCGGGCCGTAGTCTTTCTGCATCTCAAACCTGAAGACCTGGGCTTCGTTGTCCTGATTGGTTTCATACAATCCTTTTAAAATGAACGCTCTCAGAAGCATTTTTTGCCAGTCACATTTCTGCGTATTTCGCGCGTCCATCAGTTTCAGCGCCCTGCGATAAAAGATTAGCGCCTCTTTTTTGTCGCCGCCAAAAGCTGCAGGCCGGTAAAGCAGGGAATTGCCTTTTTCGATATAACCCATTGGCTCTGCAGGATCGAGTTTAATTGATCTTTCGATATGTGATAAACTTTTAGGGCCTAAAAAAGGAGCTTTATAAAATGCCAGTGCAATTTTGTACCCGTACAGCGCTCCCGAAAGACTGTGAAGTTGAGCATTTTTGGGGTGATCATCCAATAACTTATCCACATAGGCAGCAGCCTTATTAACGTAAACCCTTGCCAAATCTTTTGTGCCGGCGCCAATCTGGTATCCCACCAAACCGTACATGGCTTTCACCATCTCAGTCTGCCATGCCAGATCGGTTGATTTTGCCCGCTCCATCTCGGCAATCAGACCTGGCCAGGGGGCCATGTTGCCCGCCCTGTAACTTTCAAAGAAAGCGCACTGGTACCAGGCGAGGTCTTTTTTCTGAGCGGTAGCTCCCATAATGGGGAAAACCAATAACACAACAAGTAACAATTTCAATTTGTGAATCAATGTCATATCATAAAAGTTATTCTTCATTTTGAGATTTCCTAATTTGAGTTGACTTTCACCATTCCGTCCGAAAGAAATTATCAATCTAACATATCTATTTTGCGCGGACGGTTGACAGCGATGATTACCTTTTGCTACAAAGATTTTGCTCCTCTGGAGCTTATTGGATATCGAAAACACAATGAGACTAATGGGCTACCTCCAGAAAACTGACCCCTGACCACCGACAACCGATAACCTGAAAACTGACCACTGCGACTGACCACTGCGACTGACCACTATTTTTTTAGAACTTAATCTGCCGTCCCTTCCATTCGGTATCTTTTCTAATTTTCCGGTAAATATTGTAAAAAACTACGATGCTGAAACTAATCATCTGCAATGGATGCAGGAATACCGACAACATCCAGTTCTGGCGGCTTGCAATTGCAACCAGTAACCTATTTATAACCACCAATGCAGCAAACAAAAATAAATATTCCCAACCCAATACAGCCCAAACGAACCAGGGTCCAGATAAAACAAGGAGCCAAAAGCCAGTCATGACCAATCGCTGTCCACCAAAATATTCGTGCATATTGCGCGAAAACCCAACTACAGCCTCATTAAAATTTCGGTACATCCGACAAAAAACATCCTGATTACCCAGTAAAACAGCAACTTTTAACCTTTCAGACTTCATCATCCGGGCAATGCGAATGTCTTCCACATTTTGGTTCTTTACTTTCGAATGCCATTGTCTGGACCTGTAATTCTCCGTTTCAAACATCATAAACTGCCCGTTGGCAGCCGACACCGATGGGAAAGGAGTTTTCTGTACCAAAATCAACGGCAGCAAGCTTTGCAGTATCCAATTCATTAAAGGCACAGTTAACCGTTCGGCGAATGTTTCCATTTCTTGCTGCGGAAAAACCGATAAAAGCGATAACTGTTTTTCCTGGAAAAAAGCTACAGCTTTTGTAATTGCATCAGCGCTTAACTCCACATCAGCATCCAAAAAAATCAAATATTTACCATTTGCTTTCTGTGCAAGCTGATGACAAGCCAGATTTTTACCCAGCCAGTTGCCGTGTAGCTTTTCACCCAAAAACCAATGGATATGTTCATTTTCTCCGGCAACCCAGTTCAGGATTTCTTCGGTATTGTCTGAAGAATGATCGTTGCAAACAATCACTTCAAAATCGGGATAATCCAGGTTTTGCAGACCATCAAGCAATTTCCCGATCACCGCCTCTTCATTTCGTGCGGGAATCAGGATGGAAACTTTGGGGCAGGTCACTGGTTTTTTAGCCGGAAGGTGCAAGCCGGAAAGGAGGTTCACCAGCGAAACAAATGTCCGGAGCGCCAGAAAAAGCAATATGACAATAGCCGGAATTTCCATCATTCGGTTTGTTTGTTGACACATGATTGATAAAACGAATGGTATGCCTGCTCAATGGCTTCTACCGTTCGTTCGCCGGAATATTTTTTCAGGTAAATGCGTATTTCGGGCCTGGCCTGACTGAAATGATCAACCAGCACAACCGCCAGGGCAATCAGGGAATGGTTCGCATGATTTCCGGCAATCCGGATAAATCCCTGCTGAAATTCAAAGTTCTGTTGATGGTGCGAAATGATTTCACCCGAAGGATAAATCGTAACCACATTGAGTGGATCTTGCAGCAACTCACTGGCATAATTAAGCGACTCAATCAACCCGCGACTGTTTTTTTTCACCGAGAACACACCGCAGCGGGTCAGGAACATGCGTTTGGCCAATTCTTCTTCGAGCATCATCACATGAAACCTGCGCCTGAAAACCTTGTTGCAAAGGTACATTGACCAATATCCGTCGTAATAACTGAAATGGTTTTGAAGCAAAAGCACGGATTCACCTTCAGAAAAAAGATCATCGCTAATCACAGTGATTTTTCGAAAGTGTATTTTTTGCAGCGACCTGAACCAGGAACTGTAAAACCAAAGCCAAAGCGGATGATATCGGTCTTTAATCACGATTGCTGGTTTTTAAGTTGGTACAATTTCCACCAGGGAGTTTGGGGCGATTGGTGGTGCTCGAAATGATATCCGAAGAAATAACACGAAAGCATGGCCCACCAATGCGAACTCTTTTGTGTACGGGCATTGTGTGGCAGCATTTCATCGGTATGTGGCAACTGGTGCGGCCGGTACGTTCCAAAATAAAACAATTGAAAAGTTGACAAAATGGAAGGTACAATCCAGAAAAGAACCAGGTTGAACTGATTGATCCAAATTTGCAGGATATTGAAAACGAGAGCCATAATGACGATCTGCCACCATTTCACGTAATTCTTCAGGAACGAAAACCACCACAGCCAAAAGTTCTGTGAATAAGCGCAAAAATCAGGATCGGTCTCTTCACCTGGGAATTGATGATGTAACTTGTGTTTTTCCTGAAGCCGGGAATACGAAAGGGCTGCAAAAAGCCAGGTGGCCAGCCTCCCAATCCCATTGTTTATTAACTTGTTTCCCGAAACCTGCCCGTGCATAGAATCATGTGCGGTAATGAAAAGACCGGTGTACAAATAAGTTTGAACTGCGATATGGACAATGACCATCGGAGAATTAACCGACACTTCTGTGTACACCAGCGCAAAAATCAGGTTAGCCAGCCAGAGCAAAATAATTGATATCCCTATCACAAGTCCCATAATTAAATTTGTATTAACAGGTTCAGAGCCAGAAAGAAAACAAACTGCATAAGCAAAACGACTCCCGCAATCCGGTTGTTTATTTCAACTTTCAGGATTCGGATCATCAGGAATAAAAATCCGGAAATAAGGAACCAGTCCAGGTAGTTTTTCCCCGGAATACTGTTATCCACCCAGTACCACATATCAGTAGCAATGGCTACAGGTTCCATCAGCCAATCGAAAACCACCATAGCGAAAGCGCCAAGAAGAGGGAAATACCAGGTATCACGAATGGACTTTGCCAATCCTGAAATACAATAAACCAAAATCAGCCAATTTAAACCAATGATCATTGGAGTATTCCAAAGTTTGGGACCAAGCGAATTACCATATTTGTAGAATCCAAAAAGAGCCTGAGTATTTACACCGATCAATTCAACCAGGAATCCTAATAAGACAATACCAGCAAAAACGAGCCAGTTTTTCAGGTTTTTTGGTTCATGAAAGTACATGAGCAAAACAACTGCCCCAACCATTCCGAAAGGTGTCAGCTTTTGAAAATAGGGTTGCAGTGGCCGGTTCAGGAATCCGGCGATGCCAACCAAATACCAAATCACAACCAAAATCCGCATCCATTGTATTTTTCCTGCGTTATCCATGATAGGTTTTTATTTCAATATTTCTATATTCAAAACCTGCTCCTTCACCAAGCCATCCACAATTTTTGCCGACGACAAACATAGCGGAATGCCTCCGCCCGGATGCACGCTTCCGCCAACGAAATAAAGGCCTTTAATATCTTTTCTGAAATTGGCGTGGCGGTTAAAAGAGGAATACCGGCTGTTCGAACTGCTTCCATAAATAGAACCATTTACCGAACCGGTTTGTTTACAGATTTCGGGTGGCGAAAGGATTTCTTCAGTAACAATCTGATTGGCAAATGTCCGTCCAAGCATCCGTTCCAATTTTTCCAGAATATTCAGACGCGATTTTTCGATAATTTCAGCCCAGTTTTGACCCGCATCGGAAGGAGCATTGATCATTACAAACCAGTTTTCGCAACCAACAGGCGCATCGGCATGATTGTATTTGCTGCTGATGTATATATAGATTGTCGGATCAAAATACACTTTCTTCAGCTTGAATAAATGCCTGAATTCTTCCCGATAATCGCCACTGAAAAAGATATTGTGAATCCCCACCTCCGGAAATTCCCCTTTCATTCCCCAATAAAAAATCAAGGCTGACGATGATCGTTCTTCCCTGGTAATTTTCGCAAGTCGTCTTTTATCAGGCAGCAGCGACGAATAAAACTGATGAATATCCACATCGCTGACGACCATATCTGCCGGAACAAAACCGGAATCGGTCCAGGCTCCCGTAACTTTTCCACTTTCTGTTTCAACCTTGCGGACAGGCTGCCCAAAATGAAATTTCACTCCCAATCGTAAAGCTTGCTTCATGAGCGAATCAGTTATTTGAAACATTCCTTTTTCAGGAATAAAAGCGCCCATACTGTGTTCGAGGTGCGAGATAACACTTAATGTTGCCGGTGTTTGATAAGGATTGCTGCCATTATAGGTGGCATACCGGTCGAACATTTGAACCAGCCTTTTATCGCCCAGTTCGCGGGCATTGAATTCGTGCAAACTTTTAAATGCCTGAAGTTTCCTGAAATTCAGCAATGTTTTCAAAGCTTTTAGGTTCATCAGGTTTTTCAGGCGGTGAAACGAACCGAAAATAAACAGGTCGGAGGTCAGATTATACACTTTGGCGGTTTTCTTCAGATAGCCATTTACTCTGCCTGCCGGAACTTTCAGCTTACTTTCAATTTCTGCTGTAAGTTTTGCAACATCGCTAAATGCTGAAACTTGCGTTCCATCGGGATAAAAGTACTGAGTAATTATTTCCGGCTTATTGACAGAAAACCGAAGATCATCATCCAGCAATTCGAACACCAATTCAGGCATAGTAAGCAACGATGGCCCGGCATCAAAGCGGAACCCATCAACAAATCGCTCTGAAATCTTTCCTCCTGCTTTATCGGATGCTTCATAAATTTCTGCATCAATTCCCTGACGGGCGAGCCTGATCGCCGCCGCCAATCCTCCAATTCCTGCACCAATGATGATTGCTTGTGACATAATTCGACTAAATTTATGCAAAACAACAAGGTTTTCAAAAATAATTTCGTAATTTACTAAAACATTTTTTGCTTATTCAAAAATTTAGACAGATGCCCAAAAAGGTATTGATTATCGGAACGGGACTGGGCGGCCTGACAACCGCTCTTCGGTTGGCCTGCAGGGGTTACGAAGTGGAGATGGTAGAGAAATACCACCGTGCCGGGGGCAGACTCAATTTGCTTGAAAAAGATGGCTTTAAATTCGACATGGCTCCGACCTTCTTCAGTATGAGTTACGAGTTTCAGGAATTAATTGAAGATTGCAAGATTGAGATGCCTTTCGAATTTGTGGAACTTGATCCGCTTTATTCGGTTCATTTCGAAGGAGATCATCGAAGTTACTTAATTTACAAGGATTTAAAGAAACTGGCGCTCGAATTCCAGGAGGTTGAACCCGATTTTGAAATGAAGCTGCAAAAGTTCCTGAAGGCTGCAGGACAGTTGTTTCATGATACCGAAAACATTGTGATCAGAAGTAATTTTGATTCGCTGGCCGCTTATTTGATGAAACTGACCACCGTTCCGATCAAACACGCCCCTAAAATGTTCTATTCGATGTGGAACGAAATGGAACGCAATTTCGAATCATTCGAGGTTAAGGTGATTTTTTCGCTGGTGGGATTTTTCCTGGGCGCAACACCTTTTGACACACCTGCTGTTTACACACTCCTGAATTACTCGGAGTTGGTACACGACGGCTATTACAACGTGAAAGGCGGAATGTACAAAATCGTGGAAGGACTTCTTTCGGAGCTGGAAAAACGTGGTGTGAAAATTCACTATACCACTGAAATCATGGGCTTTTCAGAAGAAAATGGAAAAATCAGATCATTTACCGACCGTTCCGGAAAAGAATGGAAGGCTGATCTGTTTGTAGTGAATGCCGATGCAGCCTGGTTTCGCGGAGTTATTCTGAAACGTGCGGCGTTTTCAGAAAAGAAACTGGATGCGAAAAAATGGACACTGGCCCCTCTGACCATCTATCTCGGATTAGACTGTAAAGTTCCGGAGATGTACCACCACAACTATTTTCTGAGACGAAATTTCAAAGAATATGCCGGAAAGATTTTCAAGAACAAGATAAAGCTTGACAAACCCTATTATTACGTCAATATTCAATCCATGCACAATCCGGACTATGCTCCTACCGGAAAAGAATGTATCTTTATTCTTTGCCCGGTTCCAGATTTACGGTTCAAACCAGATTGGAGCGACGATCAGGAAATTGCCGGCAGCATTATTCAAGACCTGAGTGAACGAACCGGCTTCGATTTTCATAAACATACTGAAACCAGCGTTGTTTTAAATCCAAAACACTGGGAAGAAATGTTTGGATTGTACCGTGGAAGTGGTCTTGGCCTGGCTCACGACCTGAATCAGGTTGGAGGTTTCAGGCCGAAAAATAAAGATGAAAAATACAAAAATTTGTATTATGTTGGGGCTTCAACTGTTCCGGGAACCGGGTTGCCAATGGTCGTTATCAGTTCCCGGTTAGTAACCGAAAGAATACAGAAAGACAATGGAATTGTACCGAAAAAATAACCTCGATTGCAGTAAAATAACGACACACAATTACAGCACTTCCTTTTCGCTGGGAGTGCGTGTGCTGAATGCGAAATACCGTGTAGGTATTTACAGCATCTACGGTTTTGTGCGTTATGCCGACGAAATTGTGGATACCTTTTTTGAACAGGACCAGAAGACTATTTTCGAGGAATTCAGGCAGGAAACTTTCAAGGCCATCGAGCGAAAATTCAGCATTAATCCAATCATTGACAGTTTTCAGATGGCTGTTCATCAATTCAACATTGATCGCGAGTTGATCGAAGCATTCCTGCTCAGCATGGAAATGGACCTTTCGAACGACGTGTATTCGCCTGAGTTGTTGAAATCCTATATTTATGGTTCGGCGGAGGTTGTCGGTCTGATGTGCCTTCGGGTATTTTATTACAACGAACCTGAAAAATATGACCAACTGGTTGCCCCGGCCCGCAAACTGGGCGAAGCATTCCAGAAAGTGAATTTTTTACGTGATATGCGCGACGATTTCGATAAAAAGGGCCGTGTCTATTTCAACAATATTGATTTCAATAATTTTACTGAAGAGACGAAAAAACAGTTGGAAGCCGAAATCGAAAATGACTTTCAGGAATCCATGGAGGGTATCCGTCAATTGAAAAAGCAAGTCAGGCTGGGTGTTTACCTGGCTTACACCTATTATATCCATTTGCTTAAAGAAATCAAAAAAGCCCGACCGGAAGAAATCCTGAAAAAAAGGTACCGGGTTTCAAACCGCAGGAAAAGCTATTTATTGGTGAATGCATACCTGAAGAATGCCTTGAATTTGCTGTAATCCAAATTGCCAATCTGGCCAATTTATGTAGTATAAGTTTTTCGGTTTTCGCGGATAAAGATATTGTTGGCTTCCGGATCTCCCACAACTTCGCCAACAACCGGGTTCCAGGTTACTTTTCGTCCTGTCCGGAGGGCAATGTCACCCATGTGGCTGACACAATCAGACATGATCGCTTCATCGAGCGGACAGGCTTCAGGAATGGTACCCTTCACTACATCAACGTACAATTGTCCCATTTTGAAACCATCTTCTTTAATCATGGCGGTGTTTCCTTCTCGTGGAAATTTGTCGAATGCCTGCTGAAGTTCTGGAATGTCAGATTCGGCCGATCCACGCCCCACCGAAATCCAGCCCTTCGAGCCAAAGAATGTTGTTGAATTGTAATCTCTCAACTTGCGGTAACTCCAGATGTTTTTCGATTCAGCAATATCGCTGCTTACATAGTGTAATTTGATGCTCGATTTGTATTCATAGTTCAAATCCCATGAATAAATGTTATTGTACATTCCGCCAGGTTCCCAGAATGTTCCGGTTCCCTCACAGGAATATTCGCCATTCATTTTGTCCTTCATGGCCCAGATCATAATGTCGAGCGGATGTGCTCCCCATCCGGCCAGAAAGCCAATGCTGTAATCGTTCTGAAACCAGGAGCTGTTGTTGGTTACCCGGTCGGGGCAATAGGTGTTGAGGCGAGCAGGACCAGTCCAGCGGTCGAAATCGAAATCAGCAGGAACAGGAATTTCAGTACATTGCGGAGAAGTAACCGGATTTTTACCGGGGCACCACACATCAATCCGTTCAACTTCACCAATTTTGCCATCTTTGATCATGGCAACGGCGGCTTTCAAGTGGCTCATCGAGCGCTGCTGTGTTCCGTAGTGAAATTTCACGTTATTGGCTTTCAATTCCTTTTCCAGAATTTTATAATCCGGATAACTCAATCCCAGCGGTTTAGCCAGCATCACGTGTTTTCCGGCGCGCGCTGCCTTTATTGCGGCCAACAGGTGCCAGTGGTCGGGAGTGGTAATGTTTACCGCATCAATGTCGCTTCGCTGCAACAACTCGTCCATGTCGAGGTAGGCCTGACATTCAGGAGCTTTGATCCCTTTTTCATGGTACGTGTGATTTACATATTGCGATACTACTTTGCGGCGACTCTCAAAAGTGTCGCAGGCGGCTACCGAATAAGCCGTGTCGAGCGGCATGAACCAACTGCGCAGGGCAGCCTGGCCCATATCGCCCACTCCAATATGTCCGAGCAAAATGCGGTCGTTGGCGCCTTTGGCACATCGCGATAAAATGGTAGGCACAACAATTGCAGCTCCGGTAATCATAGCAGTATTTTTCAAAAACTGCCGTCTCGATGAACTGATTTTTTTCATGCTATTTGGTTTTAAATTGGTTCCAGTTTGAATTTAGTATTGCCTGATTCAGTTCTCCGGAGGAGACCAGCAAGCGGTATTTCAGTTTGAGTTTTTCTCCTTTTTTCAGGATCATCTTTTGATCAAAAACGACTGCCGGACTGAAATAGTAAAATGGTGTGGCTCGATCGTTCGAGATAAACCAATTATTCGGGTGATTCGGATTCGATGGATGATCGAAAATCGTCATTGAAACGGTCTTCCCTTTCAGGTCTTTCATTTCATAAGTTATCCAGCGCGACGCTTTGCCATGCAACTGTTCCTTTTCGCCTGAATCATTGATCGTTTTGACATCCCAAAGCTGGTTATTCATGCGGGCCGAAAATCCGGCATAGCCGCCCCAGGATTTCCCTTTGGGTTCGTCTGGCAGCGGAGTCCGGTCGAGTACCACCTCATCGGCCAAAGCGGTGAAGGTGCTTTCCCAATCCATGAAATAACTGCCGTCTGTGGCAGGTGCCGACAGTTTTACCGAGCGCAGTTCGTGCAGAAGTTCGTCTCCGGTTGGAGGATGATAAGAAAGTTGCATTTTAAACTCTGCACCAAAATCTTTTTCCAGTTCATATTTCACTGATTTTAATTCAGTGATTCCTTCCGACTTGCCGGTTTTCGGGTCTTCCTCCCAGTAGTTCAACCCGTTGATGTATTTCCACGAGAACCAAACTGCGCGGTGCCAGGGATGATCTTCGGGGCGAAGTCCGGTAAGTACAGAGCCAACGATGGTCGAGAGCGGATGAAAATAGGGTTTCCCTTCCGCCTTGTCGAAATGATGCTGCCACACGATTTTACCGTTGTTCAGCAAAGTCACCGAATTGGCATCTTTCAACCAGGCCAGTTTTCGGGAAGCTTTATCCGGACTCAGTTCATCCTGAACTTTTTGAGTCACCTTCCCGGTCGCGGCCCATTCGGAACCACGAAGCAGGAGCGCTTGAAATCCCAGGTTTATCATGGTATTTTCGTCGTGTCCTAAAAGTGTCGTGAAAGTTCGGCCTTTTCCTGAATTTCCGCAGAAAAGAATTGGCTCCATTTCACCGCTTCCAGAATTTGATACAGGTGCAAAAGCTTCAGCCAAAACCTGGTGCGATCTGGTGATCCGCGAGTTTACCCACAATTCGTCGGTAGTCCAAAAATTGGCCAGGCCTTTTGTTACCGGGCAATCCGACTCCGTAAATTTCACCTGAAAAGCATCAATTTTTCCGTGTTTGGTGCTGTCGCCCCAGGATACAGCACCCATGTTCTGGTAGTCGGGCCAGTCGTAATTTGCCGATCCGGCAGCATGAACAAAGACAATTCCCCCACCACTATTGACAAAGTTACGGATAGCATTTATAGTGCTTTCCGGCCATGTACAATTTTTCTCCGGCCAGCTGTTCCAGTTGTTCACAATAAGCCGAAAGGGCTTCAGCGACTGTTCATTTAAAGTGTCAGGCCTTTCGGTTACCGAAACCGAAAAAAGGTTGCTTTGATTGAATATTTCCTGAAGTTTCGGGGTGGTTTTTTGCCATTCGTGGTTGTTCTTTCCACTCAGCAGCAAAATATTAATCTTCGGTTTGGCTTGTAACCCTGCGAAAAGCATTGAGTTGACAAGTAGAAAGGCGATAAGAAGAACGCTTGAAATGCGACTCATGGAATGATTGGGTTAGTTTACATTCAAAAGTAGAATTTTCTTTTCAAAATTTCATCTATTACTTTTGCTTCACTAGCTGATTCCCTAGTTGAGATTTAATCTAGCCATATTCCGTCATGGCTTTAGCCAAAATGTTTATAATCAATTTGGGCTGAAGCCGTGCATAGATTATGATTTTCATGTCCGTAACCTGAAGGCTACGTCTGGTCAGATTGGATAAGAAATGAATTAGGCAAGACCAAAAAATGATCAACGGCAATGCCCGACAACTAATGAAATCCATTCCTAAAATCTGGCCTGATCTGGTTCATTTCTGTGAATTGGAAAACTATTCGGTTCGCTGCTCAAATTTTCCTATTTTTGTAACTAAATTTATTCCTCTATAATAAGATGTTCAAAATCCTGTTATATCCCATTTCTGCAATTTACGGCCTGATTATTTCGATCCGTAATTTTCTGTATGATTATAAAATTCTTCAATCAACCGAATTTGAAATCCCAGTGATTTCAATCGGGAACATTACCGTTGGCGGAACAGGGAAAACACCTCACACCGAATACCTGGTTGACCTTCTGAGCAAACAATTTACCGTAACTACGATCAGCCGCGGTTACAAACGTAAAACTAAAGGTTATCAGGAGGTACAGGTCAATTCGCTTGCTTCGGCCGTTGGTGACGAACCTTTGCAAATTAAAAGTAAATTCAATGATATTCAGGTGGTTGTTGATGAAAACAGGGTTCATGCCATCAAAATAATACAGATACAGGAGGCTTCCAGATTACCGGATGTCATTTTGCTTGACGATGCTTTTCAGCACCGCAGCGTTAGCGCCGGGATTAACATTTTGCTGATTGATTTTAACCGCCCGATTGACGTTGACCAACTCATGCCTGTGGGTCGGTTGCGCGAATCAAAATGGCAAATGCGCCGTGCCAATGTGATCATTTACACCAAATGCCCGCAGGAAATTTCGCCCATTACGCGGAGGATCATCATGAAAGATGTTAACCTGCGCCCTTACCAAAACCTGTTTTTTACCACGATGGTTTATCAGCCGCTCACTCCTGTTTTTCCCAACAAGGCCATCGGAACTCCCAAACTGGCTACCGACAGGGTGAGCGTTTTACTGGTTACCGGAATCGCCAATCCTGAGCACCTCCGAAAGTATCTGAGTAACTTCACCGAGAATATTACCGATTTAAAATACCCCGACCACCACAACTTTAACAACTCAAACATTCAGCAAATCGAGCAAAAGTTTGCCGGAATTGAATCTGAAAACAAAATTATTATCACCACTGAGAAGGATTCGATGAGATTAAAAGACATGGATTTATCCGAATCAATGAAAGCAAATTTGTTTTTTATTCCACTTAAAATAAAATTTCTGGATAGCGAAGGAAAGAACTTCGATGAAAAAATTGTGACCTATGTTAGAGAAAATAAAAGCAACCGCGACCTTCATAAACGAAAAAGTAAAAAGGCCAATTGATGCCGGAATCATACTGGGTTCCGGACTTGGCGGACTGGTTAGGGAAATTGAAATTGAACTGACGATCCCGTACAGTGAAATTCCTGACTTTCCGGTTTCAACGGTTGACGGACATTCGGGAAAGCTGATTGTTGGAAAACTGGCAGGGAAAACTGTTCTGGCCATGCAGGGACGTTTCCATTATTACGAAGGTTATTCGATGAAGGAAGTGACATTCCCGGTTCGGGTGATGAAAATGATGGGCATCAATACCCTTTTTGTTTCCAATGCTTCAGGCGGATTAAATCCAGATTACCAGGTTGGCGATGTAGTTATTATTTCCGATCACATCAACATGTTTCCGGAACATCCCTTGCGTGGCAAAAACATGAACGAATTCGGTCCCCGTTTTCCTGACATGAGTAAATCGTACGATCCTCACCTGCGCAACAAAGCCAAAGCCATTGCCCTGAAAAACGGCATCGCAGTGAAAGAGGGAGTCTATGTAGGTGTTTCAGGCCCAACTTTCGAAACACCCGCAGAATACCTGATGTTCCGTAATTTAGGAGCCGATGTGGTGGGTATGTCAACTGTTCCTGAAGTGATTGTTGCCCGGCACATGGATATGACTGTCTTTGGTATTTCGATTGTGACCGACAGCGGCGTTCCCGGACAAATCGTTGAAATTTCGCATGAAGAAGTTCAGGAAGTAGCCATGAAAGCCGAACCAAACATGACGCTGATTCTGAAAGAGCTGGTTGCAGGGTTGTAAAAGCCCCTCCAAACCTCCCCGGAGGGGAGGCTTAAACCCCTTTTTAAATACAGGGGTAAAAGATAACCTGAATGATGAACAAAATTTCCGGATATAAACCAATTCCAGTAAGAACCTGGGTCCTCACTTTCGAAGGAACTCTTCCTGATGTTTCATCCCTGGAATCAATTCAGTTGGTTCGCTGGGAAAATCCTTCTGCCGAAGGTTATCTTGAACTTTTCAAAGCAGTTGGTAGTGATTGGGGCTGGACAGGCCGTTTGCTGAAATCCACCGAAGAACTAACCGAAATACTGAACTCTGCAAACAACGAGGTATGGCTTTTTCAGGTTGGAAAACAGGTTGCCGGTTTTTTTGAACTGGTACGGTCTGTAAATGATACTGAAATCGTTTATCTTGGGCTAACGCCTGAATGGATTGGGAAAGGGCATGGGCAAAAACTGATTCAGGCATCGATATTTGTGGCAGGACAAAATGGTCGGAAAGTATGGTTGCACACCTGCGAACGCGACCACGCCTCGGCTTTGCAGGCATACCAAAAAGCCGGATTTAAAATTGAGAAAGAAACTGTTTCATTAGAATATTATCCTGAATAAACATGAACCTACCTACCTTCTACGACATCCAAAAAGCGCACGATCGCATTTATCCGTATATTCACCACACTCCCGTTTTGAGTTCACAAAGCATCAACCAGATTGTTGGCGCTGAGTTGTTTTTTAAGTGCGAAAACTTTCAGAAAGTTGGCGCATTTAAGTTTCGTGGCGCCTGCAACTCAGTGTTTTCCCTTTCTGATGAAGAAGCTAAACACGGAGTTTGCACCCATTCCTCCGGGAACCATGCTGCAGCTTTGGCTTTGGCAGCGCGAATGAGGGGCATTCCTGCCCATATCGTAATGCCCGATAATGCTCCTGAAATCAAGAAAATAGCAGTTGCCGGATACGGCGCGCAAATTACCTTTTGCGAACCAACACTGGCAGCCCGCGAATCTACACTGAAAAGAGTGGCAGAAGAAACCGGCGCTACCGAAATCCATCCGTACAATTACTTCAACGTGATTTGCGGGCAGGGAACTGCCGCCAAAGAACTGATTGAAGAAATTGGGATTTTGGACGTCGTATTGGCTCCTGTCGGGGGCGGTGGTTTGTTAAGCGGAACCGCCCTTTCGACCAAAGCATTGCTGCCGGGAACAAAAGTTATAGCTGCCGAACCTGCCGGAGCTGATGATGCATTCCGGTCGTATTACTCCAAAACACTTCAACCTTCGGTAGCTCCTAAAACCATTGCCGACGGATTGCTTACCTCGCTCGGAAGCCTGACTTTTCCGATTATCCTGAACGAAGTTGATCAGATTGTGACCGTTACCGAAGAAAGTATTGTTGCCGCCATGCGCATGATTTGGGAACGGATGAAAATCATCATCGAACCTTCATCTGCTGTGCCGTTGGCTGCCATCCTCGAAAACAAAGTGGATGTAAAAGGCAAAAAGGTTGGGATTATTTTGAGCGGCGGAAATGTGGATTTAGGGAGGTTGCCGTTTTAAGCCATGTAATTTTTTCTCCATTTGCATGAAAAGGGTATTTCATTGAATTGGTCAGGTACAGTTACCGGAATCAACCCGGAAATAACCCGAAGCAACGCCATTGTGGTTTATCCAAATCCGGGGAACGGTATATTTACAGTGTTGGGCGCTAACATTATTAGCCTGAAGGTGACCAACCTCTCAGGAAAAGTTATTTGCACAAGCCAGACTCCGGTATTTGATCTTTCTAACCAACCTATCGGAATCTATTTTGTATCGGTTAAAACTGACCGGACAACTGTGGTCAGGAAGATTATCCTGAATTAGAAAAAGACACAGCCCGATGCTCCGGCAAAGCACAGTTGATTTACAGCATGGGACTTAAAATCCGGGCAAACGATTCCTTGATCTTGTTAATGCGTGGCCGCTTAATCCATTCTGCCAAAACAACCTCCTGACTTTTATCCTGATCTTCGAGAAACTGACTGACAAGGACTCCGGCAATTTCTTCATCATAGATCATTGCATTCACTTCGAAATTGGTTTCCAGACTGCGAAAGTCAAGATTTGCTGTTCCGACGGAGGAAAAAATACCATCAACCACAATCACTTTACTGTGAATAAATCCGGCTTTGTAGAAATAAATTTTTACTCCGGCTTCAAGCAGTTCTTCGATGTAGGAATTGGTTCCCCATTTGGCAGAAATTGCATCCGATAGGCCTGGTACGATAATACGGACATCAATTCCACCCAATGCAGAAGTTTTCAGGGCGGTAACGATGTCTGAAGGCGGCATCAGATAAGGCGATGAAAGAAAAACGTATTCGGTAGCCGAAGCAATTGCAGCAAAATAGGCCTGACCGATACTCTCCCAATCCGAATCGGGCCCGCTGGCAACCATTTGAACCAGTTTTCCATTACCAGCCTCAAATGGTCTGAAATATTTTTCACCTTTCAGTATTTCTTTCGAAACAAAATACCAGTCGGCCATAAAGATGATCTGCAAGGCAGTGGCGCCTCCGCCAGAAACTTTCAGGTGAGTATCGCGCCAGGGTCCAATCCCGGGAACTCCGTTCTGGTAGCGATCTGCAAAATTCAATCCACCAACAAATGCGGTTTCGCCATCAACGACCAAAATTTTCCGATGGTTCCGGTAGTTTACTTTCGACGTCAGGTTAGGAAACCTTACCCGCATGAAACAATCCACTTTGACCCCAGCCTCAGTCATGGAACGAAGGAATTTACGTTTCAGCTTCCAGCTACCCACATCATCATAGATAAAACGCACTTCAACTCCTTCGCGGGCTTTCCGGATCAATGTTTCACGCAGATAATTCCCGATTGAATCGTCTTCCACAATATAAAATTCGAGATGGATATGGTGCCGGGCCAGTTCAATACTTCTGAAAATCTCAGGGAATGTTTCTTTCGCATTTTTTAAAACCTGTATTTCATTGTTATTCGTCAGGATTGCATTTGAATTGGACAGAAAAAGGTTCATCAGCCGCTTTTTGGAATACAACCGGTCGTTGATTTGAAAGTGGTTATTCGGAAGGTTTCCCAGTTGTTCAAGTGTCAGGTTTCTGAGTTTTTCAAGGTCTTTCAACCCTTTGCGCGAATACATCTTCGTTTTCCGGTATTCCTGACCAAAAAAAAGATAAAACACAATTCCGGCGAAAGGGAGTAATACCAAAATCAAAATCCAGCTTATAGTTTTCACCGGATTCCGGTTCTCCAGAATGATCAGGATAGCAATAAAAACAACCGTCAAAAAATAAAGGATGGCGACCAGACTAGGCAATGATTTCCATATATCGAACAAAATGGCCATGTGTTTTCACGGGTTGATTTGGTGCGACTAAATTTCATGAAAAATAGTGGGATAAACAAATTAAAAATTCCTCAACACATGCAATTTGCAATCGTCGAGCATTTCGAAACCAATCGTCTCTCCGGTAATGTGGGGAGCCTCAACTCCTTTACCGAAAAACTGGTTGCCGGTGTAAACAAAGGCTTCGTCCCATAAATCGTCCTGAATAAAACTATTGAGCAAAATACTCCCGCCTTCAACCACTATTGACAGGATATTCCGTTCATAAAGCTCCGAAAGCAATTGAGGAAGAATATCCTGATTGAAATCCAGAATGATGTATTTCCTTTTTTCTTTTTCCTCTTTCCTCTTTGATGTAAAAATCCAGGTCGGCGCTTTGCCATCAAAAATGTGTAGTTCCGAATCCAGCCGTCCACTTTGGTCAATCACCATCCTGATGGGTTGATTTCCGGTCCATTCGCGCACGGTAAGCGCCGGATTGTCAAACGCGGCAGTATTAGTGCCAATTAAAATAGCCGATTCTTCGGAACGCTGTTTATGGACCAGCCGTTTCGCCTGTGCATTCGTAATCCAGGTAGGGTGTTGGGTTTCAATCCGGACGGTATCTATATAACCATCGAGCGTTTGTGCCCATTTCAACAAGATATACGGACGCTTTTTCTCATGAAAAGTGAAAAAGCGGCGGTTCAGTTCCTTGCATTCTTTTTCGAGTACTCCGGCTTCGACCTGAATACCTGCTGCCTGCATCCGTTCAATTCCCTTTCCGGTAACTTGTATAAAAGGATCAATAGTTCCAATTACCACATGTGGAATCCGGTTTTCAATAATCAGATCGGAACAGGGAGGCGTTTTACCGAAATGAGTACATGGCTCAAGCGAAACATACAAGGTTGACTGAGCCAGCAATTCCGGGTTTTGAACCGATCGGATAGCATTTACTTCGGCATGAGGGCCTCCGATTTTTTGGTGATAACCTTCGCCAATGATGATTCCTTCGTGGACAATTACACAACCTACCATCGGGTTTGGAGCCACATCGCCCATTCCCAGCAGAGCCAGATCGAGACAGCGTTGCATAAATTTTTGCGGAGTACTCATCGGCGAAAAAATTAACTTTGCCAAAAATAACAATAAATGAAGGCAGGTATCGCATCCATCCGAAAAGAATTGGCAGGAATATATTCCAATGAGGAAATTGATAGCCTGATTTTTCTGATCTTCGAAAAGGTTAAAGGATATTCGCGTACCCAATTTTTGCTTGGTAGGGAAGAAAAATTAACTGAGGAAGAGTTGCTCAAAATGTACCAAATTGTTTCACGCCTGAAGAGCCATGAGCCTATCCAGTATATACTGGGCGATACAGAATTTTTCGGATTGCCTTTTTATACCGTTCCGGGAGTGTTGATCCCCCGGCCCGAAACTGAAGAACTGGTACAATGGATCATTCAGGAGAATAAACTTGCTGAACCAAACGTGCTGGATATCGGAACCGGTAGCGGATGTATCGCGGTTTCGCTCCGAAATAAAATACCTGGATCAACAGTTCTGGCTTGCGATATATCGCGTATTTGCATCGAAACCACCCGGCGAAATGCTGAATTGAACAAGACTGATGTTACAGTTTTTGAATATGATATCTTAACTAGTGCCCTGAAAAAAGACCTTCCAAAATTAGATATCATAGTTAGCAACCCGCCCTATGTAACGGAAACTGAAAAATTGCTGATGGGGAAGAATGTTCTGGACTATGAGCCAGAGCTTGCCCTGTTTGTGCCTGACGAAGAACCTTTAATTTTTTACACCCGGATAGCTGATTTTGCTCAAGTCAACCTGAATGATGGTGGCCGCCTGTACTTTGAAATTAACGAGACCTTCGGGAAAGAATGCATGGAAATGCTTCGTGTAAAAGGCTTTTCAGAAATCGAACTAAAAAAGGATATTCACAACAAAGACCGGATGATCCGATCAGTACTGTTCAAGTCAGGCTTTACAGACCGATAGCGATACGATAAATTCATATATTTGTAGTAACCACGGATAAAGTGGGTCATATCGCAACATAAACCACAGGCCAATTGAAACAGTTTCTCATATATTCACTTCTGCTTTTAAATCTGATAGCTGTTTTTGCGCTGGGCATTGCTTCGCTTTCGGTATTTCTCAGTCCCGAAAAACTTTGGGTTGCCTCTTTATTCGGAATGGCTTTTCCTTACTTATTAGTTGTTAACTTGATTTTTATTGTTCTATGGATCATCATCAAACCAAGGTTCACCCTTTTTTCGATTGTTATTATACTGGCCGGATATCAGCATATCAACAACTACCTCCAGTTTTCGGGTAAACGGACTCCTGAAAAGGGAATCAGAATTACCAGTTACAATGTGAAATACTTCATGGGAAACAGTGGTTTTCCGAATAAGGAAAATGCCGATCATATCCTGAATTTCCTCAGACAGAACAATGCTGATATTATTTGCCTTCAGGAAGTCAGGCTGAACAAGCGACAGATCTTCGACATTTCCAACCACAAGCTTTCACAGATCAAACACATGCAGCTTGCCCACAACAGCTATGCCGGCGGACCATTGACCATGACGCGTTTCCCGATTCTTTATATGGGCGAAATCAGGTTTAAAAATTCCGGGAACATGATTATATATACCGACATCCTGATCAATTCGGATACCGTGAGGGTTTTCAACTGCCATTTACAGTCGTACAAACTTGGAAAAAACGAAATCAGCGCCATTGATTCCCTGGATTTTGATACCGATGAAGAAACCAAGAAAAAATTCAGGCAACTTGGAGGAAAATTTAAAAATGCGCTGATTAAAAGGGCAGAACAGGCTGCCACCCTTCGCGAATATCTGAACCAAAGTCCTTATCCTGTAATTGTCTGCGGCGATTTTAACGATACTCCCGTTTCTTTTACTTACCGCATGGTCAGGGGAAATCTGGAAGATTCGTTCACACAGTCGGGCATAGGAACAGCGAACACGTACAACGGAAAATTGCCATCGTTCAGGATTGACTACATTCTGCACAGCAACAAATTTCAAAGTTATAACTTTGAAGTTTCAGCCTTAAACCACTCCGATCATTACCCGATAAGCTGTGATTTGTTCCCGGCGGAGAAGAAGTAAGGCAGTCGCAGTAGGCAGTAATCAGAAAAGTCGTTTCCGCTTCAGAAGATAGGTATAAAGTACGTGTTTAAAATCTTCGTTGATGTTGGCTTCGGCCAGATCAATGTGGTATTGTCCGCACCTAACCCGCATTTCTTCGAAATACTCCGAAATGGCTTTCTGGTAATTGGGTTTCAAATCATGCGGTAAAAATTTAATGTGGTCGCCCGTTTCCAAATCTACAAACCGGTATGGTTGGTTCCTGAAATCGAACTCGCGCTCCTGGCGGTGATCAGTGACATGGTAAAGCAATACTTCGTGTTTGTTATATTTCAGGTGCTGAAGGGCTTCAAATAATTCGTCGGTACTTTCCTGTTCAATCAAATCGCTGAACAAAATGACCAGGGAGCGTTTGTGGATATTCTCGGCAATCATGTGAAGTGCATCAACTGTATTGGTTTTTTTGTGAACATGAACTTGCTCCTGAAGGAGTAAATTGGCCAGTTGATTATAGAGTAAATCGATATGCACCGAAGACAAACGTGCCTGGGAATGAAATTCAACCTCGTTTGAAAAAAGGGATAAACCAACTGCATCGCGCTGTTTACGGAGCAAATAAATGATGGCTGCTGCCGAATAAACCGAAAATGCCAGCTTATTAATTTTTGATGGTTTTCCTTTTTCGTATGGGAAAAGCATGGAAGAGGACGTATCAATCACCAGTTGGCAGCGCAGGTTGGTTTCTTCTTCGTACTGTTTGACAAACAAGCGATCGGTTCGTGCATATAATTTCCAGTCGAGGTGTTTGGTTGATTCACCGGTATTGTAGAGCCGATGCTCTGCAAACTCGACCGAAAAACCATGAAACGGGCTTCGGTGCAAACCAGTGATAAAACCTTCGACGATTTCTTTGGAAATGAACTCGAGGTTATCGAATTGCTGAAGCTGTTGTATATCGGGAAGATTGTTCAAAGATCATTTAAAGAATACTTTCAACTTTTGAAACAAGTGTTGATTTTGGCGCGGCGCCGACGTGTTTTTCAACAACAGCCCCATCTTTAAAAAAGAGGATGGTAGGAATATTGCGGATACCGAATTTAGAAGCAATTCCGGGATTGCTGTCAACATCAACTTTACCGACAACTAACCTTCCGGCGTAGTCTTCGGCCAGTTCGTTTACAATTGGGCCAACCATCCGGCACGGGCCACACCATTCTGCCCAAAAATCAATCAGAACCGGTTTATTTGCCTGAAGAACCAATTCTTCAAAATTTGCATCATTAATTTCTAAAGCCATTTTTCTATATTTTTATAAGTGAATAATCCATCTAATTCTCCAAGCCACCGCAAAATTAGCCTAATTAATTTTAAAAACAAGATCATCGTTTTTTTCAAAATAGGCGAGTAATTCATCTGTAATTTCGATCCGGGTATTTCTTGAAAACAGATTAACGACCATATTTGTTTCGAGATCATAAATATCAAATCGCAATAATGATTTGCCTTTGTTGTGTAATGTAAGCCGTTCCAAATCGGAGATAATTTCACCTGTGAGAACCGAAAGTGGAATCTTCACTGTGATGCTTTTGAAATATTTTTCGCGCACCTCTTCCATCAGCTCAATCCGGCTCACTTTAAACTCAAGCTGGTCGCTTCCATACCTGACTTGAACGGTCCCTTTGACTAAAAGAAATAATCCTTGCTTGCAGTATTTCCCATAATCCACATAGTCTTTGGCAAAGAAGAAACATTTATACGAATCGGTATAATCCGTTAAAACGATCTGGCTGTATGGTTTTCCGGTTTTACCCAAACTTTCACGGGCTTCGGTTACCATACCAATAAAAGTCAGTTCGCGTCCTTTCAGCGCTTCAATATTAGTGTTCAGATCTTTAAACGTTACATCTTTGGTAGCAAGTGTTTCAATTTCAACTTTATACTTATCGAGCGGGTGTGAAGTAAGGTAAACTCCTACCAGGCTTTTCTCCTTTTCGAGCAGGATCAGATCAGGCCATTCCTGTACCGTCGGGGGTTCAGGTTTTTGAACCGATTGTGTGGACATGATTTCGCCAAAAAGAGAAGGTTGCATGTTGTTGCTCTCATTTTGCATTTTATTTCCGTAGCGGATCAGCTTTTCGATAAAAGTCAGGTCGTTATCATCAGGAGCAAAAAACTGGCTCCGGGTATGTTTTTTAAACGAATCGAAAGCTCCGGCCATGGCAAGCGCTTCAAGGTTTTTTTTGTTGACCGACTGAAGGTTTACACGCTCAACAAAATCATAAATATCTTTAAAGGTGCCTCCTTTCCGGGCTTTAATGATGTCCTGAACAGCCCCCTCGCCTACTCCCTTCACAGCAGCCATACCAAACCGGATGTTTCCCGATTTGTTAACGGTAAACTTGGCATAGCTTTCACTTACATCAGGTCCCAGAACATTCATTTTCATGCGTTTGCATTCTTCCATCAACTTCGAAATTTCGGTAATGTTGCTGAGGTTCCGGCTCATGTTGGCCGCCATAAATTCGGCCGGATAGTGCGCTTTTAAGTATCCGGTTTGATAGGCCACTGCTGCATAACAAACCGAATGCGACTTATTAAACGCATAACTGGCAAATGCCTCCCAGTCTTTCCAGATTTTATCTGTCAGCTTTTCCGGTTCTTTGTTCCCTGCAAGGCAGCCTTCAACAAACTTCTGATTATTCAGGCAACCTTCCTTGAATTGCACTTTCAGTTTGTCCATCAGGTAAATTTGCTTTTTACCCATGGCCTTGCGCAGGTTATCGGAGTCGCCGCGGTTAAAACCGCCCAGCGCCCGCGACTGAAGCATCACCTGTTCCTGATAAACCGTGATTCCATAAGTATCTTTCAGGAAAGGTTCCATCAGTGGATGATCGTATTCAATTTTTTCGTGGCCATGTTTTCGCTTGATAAACGACAGGATGTACTCCATCGGTCCCGGGCGGTAAAGGGCGTTCATAGCAACCAAATCCTCGAAACGGTTGGGTTTCAGGTTGCGAAGGTGTTTTTTCATCCCGGGCGACTCGAATTGGAAGATGCCGGTTGTATCGCCGTTACTGAAGAGTTCCAAAGTGAGGGGATCGTTTTCCGGAAGCTGATCCATATCAAGGGTAATTCCACGCGAAAGCTTTATATTTTCGACCGTTTCCTTGATAATTGAAAGGGTTTTCAGTCCCAGGAAATCCATTTTGAGTAATCCGATATCTTCCACATATTTTCCGTCGAATTGGGTAGTCAGCAAGTTTTCGTCGTCTTTGGAGAACATTACAGGAATATGGTCGGTCAACGGATCGCGGCTGATCAGGATACCGCAGGCATGAACGCCGGTCTGACGTACCGAACCTTCTAGTGTCTGGGCAAACTTCAGGGTTGTGCGGATCAGTTCGTTGTTCGACTTCAACTCTGCTTTTAACTCCGGACTATCTTTATACGCCGTTGCAAAATTCATTTTGGGAGCATCCGGAACCAGTTTTGTCAGCCGGTCGGCTTCAGAAAGCGGGAGTTTCAGAACCCTTGCCACATCTTTGATGGCCATTTTGGTGGCCATGGTTCCGAAAGTACAGATATGCGCAACTTTATCTTTTCCATATTTATTGGTCACATAATCGAGAACTTTCTGCCGGCCGTCATCGTCGAAGTCTATATCCACGTCGGGCATCGAAATTCGGTCGGGATTCAGGAAACGTTCGAACAGCAGATCGTACTTCATCGGTTCGATGTTGGTAATCCCGACACAATACGAAACCACCGATCCGGCAGCCGAACCTCGCCCGGGCCCAACCAAAACATCCATCCTTCTGGCTTCGTTGATGAAATCCTGGGTGATGAGGAAGTAACCCGGAAAACCCATCTTTTTGATCGTGTTCAATTCAAACTCTATACGTTCAGTAATTTCTTCTGAAAATGGTTCACCATACCGTGATTTGGCCCCTTCCCAGCAAAGGTGCGCGAGAAAATCCGATTCGAGCTTTACCCTTACCACTTTATCATATCCACCGATCGTATCGAACCAATATTTGGTGAATTCTTCCACCAACATTTCTTCGGTGAAGCGTTGCCGGTAATCTTCCAGTGTTCCGAAATCTTCAGGTATCGGAAAAACAGGCATAATGGGTGAGGAATTCAGTTCATAAGTTTCAATCTTATCAGTTATTTCCTGAGTATTTTCAAGTGCTTCAGGCACATCAGCGAACAAAGTATTCATTTCGGATGTGGTTTTAAACCACTCCTGTTTGGTGTAACGCATCCGGGTCGGATCGTCCAAATCTTTACCGGTATTCAAACAGATGAGCAAATCGTGCGCATCGGCATCTTCGGCATTGATAAAATGAATGTCGTTGGTGCAAATAAGCTTGACCTCGTGTTTCTTCGCCAGTTCAATCAACTGCTTATTTACCAGCACCTGATTTTCATACACGCTTTTCCGCATATCGGGCGAAGTTGACGGATGCCTCATGAGTTCCAGATAAAAGTCATCACCAAAAAGCGACTTGAACCATTGTATAGTTTCGTCTGCATCCTGGAGATGTCCGGCCATAATATGTTGCGGAACTTCGCCTCCCAAACAGGCTGTAGAAACAATCAGCCCTTCGTGATGCTGTTCAAGCAATTCTTTATCTATTCGCGGTTTGTAATAAAAACCTTCGGTATAGGCGGTAGATACCAGTTTGAGCAGGTTGCGGTATCCAATCAGGTTTTTGGCCAGCAAAATAAGGTGGTAGCCCGAGCGGTCAACTTTCGCGTCTTTCTTACTGTGGCGCGAAGTTTCTGCCACATAAGTTTCGCAACCAATAATGGGTTTGATCCCTTCTTTCCGGCAAATATCGTAAAACTCTTTGGCGCCAAACATGTTGCCATGATCGGTCAGCGCCAGGGCAGTCATGCCATCACCTTTTGCCTTTGCAATAAGGCCTTTAACGCTGGCAGCGCCATCGAGAATGGAATATTGCGAGTGGACATGTAAATGTGTAAAAGGAATCATATCAATGGATTGTATCAAAGATTTAGTGTTGTGAAAGCCAAAACTTCATGAAAGTAAAAATATCATTTTCGATGCCTTAAAAGTGGATTGTTGATAAAAAAAAGAAAGGATTGAATAAATTCCATCCTTACAAAATGAACCGAACCTACGGCTCTGACTTGTAAACCGATAAATCCCGTAGGGATGGTTCATGGTGTAGTGGGGCTGTAACCGCAACCTTCACACGATCAGGTCCACAATAGCATCCAGCTCTTTATCGAAATTCTGCCCGGTGTAGGTTCCTAATTCTTTCAAAGCCTGAAGGTTTTCCTCCGAGGCATCGTCCATGTCGGGACTGACATCAGCAGGCAATTCGGTATTGATGCGCACATATTGATTTTGTATTCCACCGGAATCGAAAATTTGCCTGAGCTGATAGTCAACTACCTCGGAAACTCCCGACATCATAATGTCAATTAATGGTTTAACCCATTCCACCATTCCCCAGTCTTTAGCTTCGTCGTAGTCATAATCCTTTTTTGAAAAGCCAGTTCCGAGCGATAAAATAACCATTTTCCCGGGCGATGTTTTAAATTCCCTGTAAACTTCAGCAAAAGCGCAAAGCGATGGGTTATTCACAAATACGCCGCCATCAATGAGCGGGTAGCTCACTTCAGAAACCGACCTGACATTGGAACATTCGAAGTAGGTTGGCGCAGCCGAAGTGGCACGGGCAACTTCTTTGACCAGATAGTCCCAGCCTTTGTTCCGTTTTGCATCATGTTGGGTGAAGAAGTGTCCTTTCCGGTGTTTAATGTCATACGATGTAATGAGACAGGGTTTAAGCAGTTCACTCAGTTTGGTGTCCCCAAAATACTCGTCGAGCGCTTTTTCCAACTGTATTGCCGGATACATTTCGTCAAGTATTCCACCTGCAGTCCTGATCTTGTGCCCCCGTGAAACGCTGAAAATATCGCCACCCTTATTCAGGTAAAGGTCAACAACCTGACTGGCATTATATTTAGGACGTACCTCTAGCCCTGAGTTATCCAAGGCAGGCATCAGATAAGCGCAGGTCAGTATTCCTCCGGTACTCGTTCCGGCAATCAGGTCAAAAAAGTCCGCAACACGCGCATCAGGATTGTTGGTTTTTACTTTCAGTTTATCTTCCAGGATTACCAGAATCTGTCCGGGAATAATGCCACGAATTCCGCCTCCGTCAATAGAAAGGATGCGGGTCATTTTTTGTTTTGTTATAGCCATGATGTTTTTATATAAGTTTTGGGTAAAACGACAACAATCCTTCAATCGTTGCACAATCCGGACAAAAATAGTTTCGTCCATCTGCTCTATTTAAATCCTGAAAATCGACCTTAATTAAGAATAGTCTTTTCATCTTGTTTTTGAATTTGTTAAACTTTTTTTTAGGTATGTTCACACAACAATTATGAGTACTTTAAAGTTCTTGAAATCAATATGCTCTAAATGAATCTGATTGGAAATATTTTTAGTTTGACTAGTTTAGAGTCTGCAAACATCACTAAGCTTTAAGGTTTTGTTATTTTTGAAGAAATTTCAACATTGATGGAGGTTTCAAAAATTATTCAGTCCAAAATATTTGAAAATTTTCAGGATTTTAAATCAGTTCTGAGACAATGGCGGGAAGCCGGACAAACGGTAGTTTTTACCAATGGCTGTTTCGATTTGGTTCACCGCGGGCACATTGATTCGCTGGTAAAGGCAGCCAGTTTTGGCGACCGGCTGATTGTCGGCCTGAACTCGGATATTTCGGTAAAACTGCTGAAAGGTGAAACCCGACCGCTCATTAACCAGCAATCGCGTGCTGTTTTACTGGCTTCGCTACTCATGGTTCATGCAGTGATTTTGTTTGATGAAGAAACTCCTTATGAATTGATCCGAAGTATTGTTCCTGATATTTTGGTAAAAGGGACAGACTACAAGCTTGAGGAGATTGCAGGCTCCGATGTTGTTCTGGCTGCCGGAGGACGTGTTGAGCGCATTGAACTGACTGAAGGATTTTCCACTTCGGATTTGATCAGGAAGATAAAAGATCAGTTTTAAGCCAGTTCTGATTTATTCTGAAGAACAAATTTCCAATAATCAATAAAGAATAACCAATATCAAAAGTTACTTATGGCCAAAGTAAAAACCAGTTTTTTCTGTCAGAATTGCGGTGCACAATCGCCCAAATGGGTGGGTAAGTGCAATTCGTGTGGCGAATGGAATTCGTTTATTGAAGAAATTGTGGAGCGCGATACTTCTAAACAATCCACTTTTTTGACTGGAACAGGCAATCAACCCAAACTATTGCACGAAGTTTCGTCTGAAAATACGGAGCGTATTGATACCTGTAATCAGGAGCTTAACCGTGTTTTGGGAGGCGGCCTGGTTCCGGGATCTATCGTGTTGATTGGCGGCGAACCGGGAATCGGAAAATCAACACTGGTACTGCAACTGGCTTTGGATCTGAAAAGCAAAAAGATCTTATATGTTTCTGGAGAAGAAAGTATTCAGCAAATTAAAATACGGGCTCAACGGCTTCAGAAAGAAAACCTGAATTGTTATTTTTTGAGTGAAACATCGCTCGAACATATTTTGGCACAAAGCAAGCAAATTGTTCCTGAATTGCTGATTATTGACTCGATACAGACTGTTTCGACCGAGGCGATTGAATCGTCGCCCGGATCGGTTGGGCAAATCCGTGAATGCACCAATGGAATCCTGAAATATGCGAAAGAATTTAATGTACCGGTAATCCTGATCGGTCATATCACCAAAGAAGGCAGCCTGGCCGGACCTAAAGTTCTGGAACACATAGTTGATACGGTTTTACAGTTCGAAGGCGAGAATCAGTACATGTACCGCATTCTTCGCGCCATCAAAAACCGTTTCGGGTCAACCTCCGAACTGGGGATTTTTGAAATGGGAAATTCCGGCCTGCGCGAAGTTACCAATCCATCTGAATTGCTCATCAACCGGGCCCATGAAGGCTTGAGCGGAACAGCTATTTCGGCGTCCATCGAAGGAATCCGCCCGTTACTGATCGAAATTCAAGCTTTGGTCAGCACGGCAGCCTATGGAACACCGCAGCGTTCGTCAACCGGGTTCGATCTTCGGCGATTGAATATGTTGCTGGCTGTTCTAGAGAAACGGGCAGGTTTTAAGCTGGCCACCAAAGATGTATTCCTGAATATCGCCGGAGGAATTAAAGTAGATGATCCCGCCATAGACTTGACCGTGATCACGGCCATTCTTTCATCCAACTTCGACCTTCCAGTCCGCAAGAATGTCTGCTTTGCCGGCGAGATTGGTCTTTCAGGAGAAATTCGTTCGGTGAACCGTCTCGAACAGCGCATTGCCGAAGCCGAAAAATTGGGTTTCGACAGCATTTTTATTCCCAAAGCAGGAAAAGGGATCAACCTTCAGAAATTTAAGATTGAAATTTTGCAGTTCGACCGCGTTGATGTGTTTTTCAGGCATGTATTCAGCAAAAAAGGCTGAAAGTAATATTACCTTTGAATCCAAAAATAAGGAAGCTAAAATGAAACAATTCATTGGAATTCTATTGTTTGCTGCCATGTTGAGCGGACTCTCATCCTGTTTCAGTACTTCGGTTAAAAAACCCGACAAGCTGATTGCTAAAGACGAGTTTGTGAAAATAATGGTTGATATTTACCTGATCCAGGGAATTAATATCGAGCCCGATAAGCCCGATTCACTGAAGAAAATTACACAGACCGATCTGTACTTTTCAGTACTAAAGAAATATGATATTCCTGATACTGTTTTTGTCCGTACGCTCGTCTATTATTCAAGTTTTCCGAAAGAGTACGAAAAAATACATACTCAAATCATGAATATCCTTAATGAAAAGGAGCAACAATTCAAACCCAGGGATAAAGTGAATATTGGGAAAGAATGAAAAAATTTGCTGCCAATTACCTCGTTTCGGATAGCGGAATTTTCCTGAAAAACGGCATTGTTGTGGCAAATGATGATGGAACTGTTGTCGAATTTATTGACACCGAAGGCGATCTGAGGGAAATTGCACAACTCCTGTTTTTCAACGGAATATTGATTACGAATTGCCGGTTTGTCAAAACTCCTTCAGATTTACCCCGACACCGATCAGGTGATTGTTTAAAATCATTGATTATTCGGCTAGTTGCAGAACTTAACGAAGTAACCATTCTAAATCTGATTGAAACCGGGATACAGATTCAGTCGCAGTTTCCCGGTATGACAATCCCGGAAATCCTGCTTGAAATAACAAACTTTTTACTGATTGACGGAAAGTATTCCAGACAGATTGTACCTGGAATATTTCTCCTGACTGGCGTGAACCTTACTGATTTGCATTTTACACCGAAAAGTAAACTGAAAAAAATTCTTTAATCAGACTGAAGAATTCCATTGTCATTGGAACTCGGAACTTTAAACTCTATTTATGTCCACATTTTTATTCGACCAAATCATATTCGGACCAGTAAAAAGCCGCCGGCTTGGTCTTTCGCTGGGAGTGAACCTGTTGCCTACCGACAGTAAAGTCTGTTCGTTCGACTGTATTTATTGCGAATGTGGCTGGAATCCGAAGAAAAGGGAGAAAAAAGCAGTTTTGCCTGCACGCATCGAAGTTCGGCAGAAGCTGGAAGAAAAGCTGGCCCAAATGGTTTTGGAGAACGATTTGCCTGATGTAATCACCTTTGCCGGGAATGGAGAGCCCACCTTACATCCTGAATTTGAAGGAATTATTGACGATACCATTGAACTTCGCAATCGCCTGACCCCAATGGCACGAATTGCAGTTTTATCGAATGCGACCATGTTGCACAAACCAGAGGTGACCGGTGCATTACTTAAAGTGGAGGATAATATTCAGAAACTTGATTCTGCTTTTGAAGAAACTATCCGAAAAATGGATTGTCCGGCTCCTAATTTTAAACTGACCAAGGTAGTCGAAACCCTGAAATCGTTTAAAGGGCAAGTGATTATTCAAACGATGTTTTTACGCGGAACCTATCAGGGTGAGATCATCGACAATTCCACCAAAGAAGAACTTGACGCCTGGTTAAAACTGATTGCTGAAATCAGGCCTTCGCAGGTGATGATTTATACCATTGATCGCGAAACTCCGGCAACCGGGCTCGAAAAATTAAAAATAGGTGAACTTCAGCAAATTGCAGATCAGGTTCGTGCACTTGGCTTCCCTGTTCAGGTTTCGGGATAGGAAGAGTTGTTAACCGTAGTAATAAGTAATCAGAAGTAAACAGTCATTAGTGGTCATTTATAGTCATTTATAGTCATTAATAATCTCCAACATCGAAAACCACAAATGACTACAAATGACAAAGAATGACAAATTTGGGTTAATTGGCTACTCGTGTCCAGGTTGTTGACCTTCCCAACCACTTGATACCAACCACGTAACCTTTAAGATAAAGCACATTGGGATCTTGTCCGAACCATGCATAGCAATTATAAGTCTTTCCATTATCCGGATCATAAATGCGGCCACCCTGCCATTCGTTGTCTGAAACATGGAACTTTAAACCAGAGAGGATTTGCAGCCCTAACCTGGATCTGGTTTTCAGTTTAGGATCCGGATTGTTGAAATCCTTTTCCGGTTCGCCATTCACATATTTTTCAGGATTAATGTAAATCACTGTTCCTGAAAATTTTCCATTTTCTTCTTTGATCTCAATTTTCGAAGTCTTTTTGTCATTCCACCAAATACCGGCAATGTTTTGTGCTTCCTGCGTAAATGCCTGCGAAATGACCAAACTGAGCAATAATACTATTCCAATTCGTTTCATAAGAAGTTTTTTTAACAATTTAAAGATAATAATTAACTAATTAGCTTGAATTGGCAAGGCTGTAAAAACAAAGCTTTTACTATTTTTGTTGTTCTTTAAAATTTATAACATTTAAGTCATGAAAATTTCAGGAGCAAAAAAAGCAGGGATTGTAATTGTTGGGATAATTGTTTTTGCCATTGGCTTTTACAGCTTTAAGCAAGATGATAAAAATTTCCAGATAGCTAAAAACCTCGATATTTATTACACCCTTTTCAGGGAATTGAACTTGTTTTATGTGGATGATGTTGAGCCAAATAAACTGGTTAAAACCAGTATAGATAAAATGCTCGAATCGCTCGATCCATATACCAATTACATTCCGGAGGACGACGTGGAAGATTTCAGGTTTATGACTACCGGCGAATATGCCGGAATAGGTGCGCTAATCAGTAAGCAAAACGGTAAAATTGTAATTTCAGAGCCTTACGAAGGATTTCCAGCCCAGAAAGCCGGGCTACGGGCTGGCGATATTTTGCTTGAAGTGGCTGGCAAATCAACTGAAAAACTTTCAACTGAAGATGTAAGTAACCTGCTTAAAGGCCCGGCCAGTAAGCCTGTCACGGTTAAAATACAGCGCTATGGACAAAAGAAACCAATGGATATCGAGATTGTCCGCGAAAAAATACAGATTGATCCGGTTCCTTACTATGGAATGCTTGATAAGGAAACAGGCTATATTCGTTTGTCAAATTTTACCGTTGACTGCACCGAACGCGTAAAGATGGCTTTGATCGAATTGAAAGAAAAAAAAGGGGCCAAAATGCTTGTTCTCGATCTGAGGTCAAATCCGGGAGGTTTATTGATGGAGGCAGTAAGAGTCTCCAACCTGTTTATTTCAAAAGGTCAGGAAATAGTCAGTACCAGAGGAAAAGTTAAACAGTGGGACAAAGTATATAAAGCTACCGAAAATCCGGTTGATACCGTGATGCCTATTGCTGTGCTGGTAAACCGGGGATCTGCTTCGGCCTCCGAAATTGTTGCAGGCGCTATTCAGGACCTTGACCGTGGAATGATTATCGGAACCCGGACTTTTGGAAAGGGTCTGGTACAAACCACCCGAGACCTGAGTTACAACGCAAAACTTAAAATCACCACAGCTAAATACTATATTCCAAGCGGCCGCTGTATTCAGGCTCTTGATTATGCTCACCGAAATGAGGATGGAAGTGTGGGAGTAGTCCCCGATTCGCTGATAACGAAGTATTCCACAAAAAACGGCCGTATCGTTTTTGATGGTGGTGGCGTTGTTCCTGATATTACTGTGGAAGATGAGCCTCTCAGTAATTTAGCTGTGAATCTGGTAACCCAATCGCTGATCTTTGATTACGCGACTTATTTTAACAGTAAAACCGATAAAATTGCATCACCCGAGGAATACAAAATCACTCCTGAAGTTTATTCCGACTTTGCTGAATTCGTAAAAAATAAGGATTTTAAATACGAATCGAAAACCGAAGAAGAAATGGATAACCTGCTTGAAGTTGCTAAACGCGAAAAGTACTACGACATTTCGAAAGAGGAATTTGAAAAACTGAAACAAAAATTGGGTCATAATCTGGAGCAGGATTTGGAGCATTTCAAACCTGAAATTTCAGAATTGCTTACTGATGAGATTATTTCGAGGTACTATTACCAGAAGGGTGCAATCAAAGCTGCATTACGCGATGATTCCGATGTTAAAAAAGCATTGGATTTGTTGAGCAAGCCTGACGGATATGCAGCCATATTTGATAAGGGAAGGATTATTAAAGCCAATTAATTTTGACGATAACCAGAAAAACAAAAACCCGGACAGGAAACTGAGCCGGGTTTTTTATTTGTTTCCTTTGGTTCAATTTCAGAATGGTATTTTAAATCGCTGCCCGAAATCAATGCCTAAGCGCCCGGTTTTACAATGATTTACGTGCTGTCGTTGCCAAAATCTCGATTCTGGAAGGCAGCCGGCCAGCCGAAAAATCTTCAGGAATGAAATTCATGGAGTATCGCTACGGATCCGCTTTTTTCGAAGCATGATCATGCAACTATTCGTTTGAATCGAAGTATCAAAAGTAGGGAGATTTGCTATCTTTGGGAACATGTAACATCTGGCAATTATCATTAAAATATTTAGATTATGAACTATACAATAAAAATTGCTGAAAACGACAAGGAGACGGGTAAGCTAATTAAGCTGATCAAAGAACTGGTTGGAGATAATCCATTTGTAAGTATTTATGAAGAGGAAACAGGTCTTTCACCCGAAATGGAGCAAGAATTGGATAGGCGATACCTGCATGTATTAAAAAACCAGCAGGAAGGGAAAAGCTGGGATGAGGTAAAAGCCGGTCTTCTTCACTAATAAATTTAGCTCAGAAATAGTTTTCCTTAAGCTTAATTTCGTAAAGCCATTCCGTCTTTATCTGAAATTTCTGTCTCATGATAAAATACAAACTGATAATCAATCCTTTTGCTGAATCTGATTTGAAGATCGCGGCAGAATGGTATGCTTTACAAAAAGAAGGCTTAGATCAGGAATTTATTGAAGAAATTGAAAATTCCATCCGACGAATACAGCAAAATCCACAACAATTTGCATTTGTAAGAAAGAAAATCAGAATGTCGATTGTAAAACGATTCCCTTATGGAATCTACTACTTTATTGCCGACGAAATCATTCATGTATTGGCACTATTTCATTTTAGCCGAAACCCTATAGTTTTGCGGAAACGATTGAAATGAAATCAGCATCTGAATAAACAACTGTCGCCAAAACTACAAACCAAATATTGTAATTATGCAAAAACTAACGAGCCCAACACCACTCACCGGCATCCGCCTTTACGCCCTTTTTGCCCTGCGCCTGGCCATAGGCTGGCATTTCCTGTACGAAGGCGTGACCAAACTGCTCATTCCCAACTGGACATCGGCCGATTACCTTCAGGTTTCGGGCTGGATTTTTGCCCCATTCTTCCATTGGATTGCCGATACGCCTTCAGTGCTGGCAGTGGTTGACTGGATCAATATCATCGGCCTGATTTTCGTAGGGCTGACCCTGATTTTCGGCTGGATTGAACGGATCGGCGCAATGGTTGGCATGTCGCTGCTTTTCTTATACTGGCTGGCCAATCCGCCGTTTGTAACCAACGATTTTAATGTGATCAACGAAGGCCACTATTTGGTCGTCAATAAAAATATGGTCGAGCTTTTTGCGGTGTTTATTTTATTGCTTTTCCCAACCGGAAAGCAATTGGGGATTCCGGCGCTTTTCAGAAAGAACCGGTTGCCCAAACCCAAGGAGAAAGTTAAAGATACGGTTGCTGCCGGACCGCCTGCGGCAAAAACTACGGAAGAAGTGCTTGAACACGCCGCGCTCGACCGCCGCACACTCATCAAAGGACTTTCAGCCCTTCCTGTGATGGGTGCTTTTGGCTATGCTTTATACGAAAAAACCAAATGGGAAAGCTACGAAGAACGCAACCTGGTTGACGCAGTTACCGGGGCAAGCGCCAAAACGCTGAATATTGCCAGTCTGAAAGAACTGAAAGCTCCAATACCGATGGGAAAAATCAAAGGGTTGCCATTCAGTAAACTTATTCTGGGCGGAAACCTGCTTTCAGGCTGGGCGCACTCACGCGATCTGATTTACGTTTCTCAACTGGTTAAAGCGTACCACCAGAAAGAAAAGATTTTTGCCACGCTACTGCTGGCCGAAAAATGCGGCATCAACACCCTGCTCACCAATCCGATTTTGTGTGCTTTGATTGACGAATACTGGAAACGCGGCATCGGGAAAATTCAGTTTATCTCCGATTGCGCAGGTTTGCTATACGATGACAAAGGATCCAGGCCAATGCCGATCAACGATTACATGGACAAGGTGAAAAAAGCGATTGATACCGGAGCTGTAGCATGTTACATTCAGGGCGAAACGGCTGACTATTACATGGGAAACGGAAAATCTGAAGTAATAGCAAAAGTAATGGATTTTGTCCGTCAGAATGGATTACTGGTTGGAATCGGCGCCCATCATATTGAAACGGTGAAAGCCTGTGTTGATGCCGGTTTCCAAACCGATTTCTGGATGAAAACCATGCACCACCACAATTACTGGAGCGCCAACAATCCGGAATGGCACGACAACAAATTTGATTTCTCGCCCGAAGAAACCATTCGCTACATCAACGAACTGAAAGAACCCGTGATTGGCTTTAAAGTAATGGCTGCCGGTGCAATTCTCCCGAAAGATGGATTCCGTTACGCTTTCGAAAACGGGGCTGATTTTGTTTGCGCCGGAATGTACGACTTCCAGATGGTGGAAGATGTGAACATCGCCTGCGACATTCTTTCAGGAAATCTGAACCGAACCAGACCATGGCGTGGTTAAAATTGTGTAGAAAATTAAATCAACAACAAATGAACAAAAACACTTTAATTCTTATGCTACTTTTGTTTGCAGCTTCATTTTCAGGTTTTTCATCTGAAAAATTCCGTGTAGTCATTTTAACCGATCAGACCCACGACGACGGAAATTCGTTGATCCGCTACCTGTATTACTCGCATCTGTTCGATACAGAAGCGATCATTGTGACCCCGCAATTGCCCGACTATGTTTTTAACGACCCAGGGCCATGGAATAAAGCCCAAAACATCATCGAAGCCTACACAAAAGAATATGATCAGTTAAAAAAGCACCAAAGCGATCTGATTCATCCCGATCAGCTTCGGGCAGTAACGAAAAAGGGGCGCGGCGCATTACCCATCATCTGGCTCACCAATGCCCGGAAATTCAATGCTGAAATTGCCGGACGGAAGGTTGAAACGTCATGGGGCGAAATCAAATTTGGAGACTGGATTGGCGAAGGGCTGAATCCAAATGGCGAAACCAAAGATTCGGAAGGCAGTGATTTTTTGCAAGAGGTTTTTGCGAAAGACGACAATCGCCCGATTTTTGTGCAGTCATGGGGAGGCCCCATTACGCTGGTGCAGGCGCTATACCGCTTCAAACAAAAACAGGGCGAAGAAAAATTCAGAAAACTGATGGACAAATTGCATATTTTCGGAATCCTCCTTCAGGATATTACATTCGATTTTCTGATCAAACTTGATGATGTGAAAACCTATGGTTGCCTGAAAATGGGCGATACAAAATCAACCTATCATGGTGAAAGGTACCATCCGGGCTGGTTGTTGCTCGACGAAGTCCATTTCTGGAAATACATCACCGTAATGAAACAGCAGGAAGTGAACGGACACGGCCCGATGTCGGACATTTACGATCATGGCGGCGAGGGAGATACTCCGGCATTCCTGTATTTGATCAGCGCAGCGCTTGGCCTGAATGATCCAGCTGACCCAAAGATGGGAAGCTGGGGAACGATGTTCAAAAAGATGGAAGGCCCGTTCCCCGACAATTACTATTCTACCTGTAAAGTGGATGTAAACGAGATTTTGCGCTGGGCGCCCGATGCAAAAAACAGTTTCCTGAACCGGTTGCAGTGGTCGTTAAAACAGCCTTCGGAAGTAAACCATGAACCTGTTGCAGTAATTGGCAAAGACCGCAGTAACCAAATTATCCCTATGAAAGTTAAGCCCGGTAAAACGATCAGACTCGATGCTTCGAAATCGTCGGATCCGGATGGAGACCAACTTTCGTACAACTGGGTTTTCTATAAAAGTGCAAGTTCTTACACCGGAGCCGTTTTGCCTGAAAAAGATAAAAGCCCGCTACTAAACCTGAAAGTTCCTGACGATTTGGGAAACAGCAATATTCATCTGGTCCTCGAAGTCCGCGACAATGGAACACCTTCGCTGGTGAGCTACCGAAGGATTATACTGACAAAATAAACTAAAACCGGACCAATGAAACGAATATCTGTCTTTCTACTATTTTGTCTGTTCCTACCAGGTTATTCAATGGCTGCCGATTACAATATCCTGAATTACGGTGCTAAAACCGGAGAACTTTCAACTGCCGTTATTCAAAAAGCTGTTGACGATTGTGCTGTTGCCGGTGGCGGGCGTGTGCTGGTTCCAGCCGGAACATTCATTACCGGGACTATTTTCCTGAAAAGCAATGTGAACCTTTACCTCGATAACGGCGCTATTCTTCAGGGAAGCAAAGATTTAAAGGATTACTCGCGCGAAGGACGTTCTCCCGGAATGATTTACTGCGAAGATGCCATCAATGTTGGCATTTCCGGCACCGGAACCATTGATGCCAGTGGTGATGCTTTTTACGATTTCAGTAAAAACCATGTGTATGATGAATTTGATAAAAGCAAGGTGCGCCAGAAAGAAAACTACATGCCCGAAGGCACATTTTTTACCGATGGCCCAATGAAACGAACCAGAGCGCCGGGCATGACCATCGTATTTTTTCATTGCACCAATGTTTTTGTCACTGGCATTACCATTAAAGACACGCCCATTTGGGCCACGCGTTTTGGTTTTTGCGATGGTGTTCTGATTGACGGTATCACGATTAAGAATAATCCCCTTGTGCCAAACAGCGACGGTATTCATTGCACCATTTCGCGAAACATCCGGATTTCAAACTGTAATATCGTGGCGGGCGACGATTGCATTGTGCTGACTGGCTTCCCGAAAGACGAAGAAACTCCGGGACTCAACACCACCGAGCAAAAACTTCCGAAATACGGCAACAAAACCATTTATGGCGAAAATATGACCGTAACCAACTGTGTGCTGAAATCGAGTTCTGCCGGAATCCGCATTGGTTATGGCCAGCACCCGATACGCCGTTGCACGTTTTCGAACATTGTCATTCATGATTCGCACCGGGGAATTGGCATTTTTGCCCATGACGGTTCAAACATCGAAGACCTGATTTTTTCAGACATCATCATCGAAACCCGGTTGCTGAACGGCCAGTGGTGGGGTCATGGCGAGCCGATCCATCTTTCGTGCATTTCCCGGTTCCCGGGACTGGTAGCCGGGCAGATTAAAAATGTCCAGTTCAATAACATCAATGCCATTGGTGAACAGGGCATTCTGGTTTTCGGGCAAAAAGAAAGCCCGATGGAAAATATTCAGTTCAATAATGTACAGCTCCGTATGCGAAAGGGGAAAGAAACGATGGGGTATGGCGGAAACTTTGATTTGCGTCCGGCAACTCCAAAAGCCATGCAGATTTTCGAGCATGATATTCCCGGAATTTATGCTCAAAATGTAAATATGCTGGCTATCCGCGGTTTTAATTTGTCCTGGGACAGCGACCTTCCGCCTTTCTTCACACATGGAATTGAATGTCAGGAGGTCAATGATTTGCTGATTGATGAGTTTGTGGGAACCGGCAACCCGAATGCTCCCGGAAGTGAAAAGGTGAAGCTGGTAAATAGCAGTTGGATTAACCAATAGTTGTGGCTCACTTCAAATTGAAATATGGCTCAAATTTGTCGTTTAATGAGCCGGAATTGGTATCTTTATGAGCTGTAAATTTGGTCTGGATGGAAAAATTCGAATCACAAATAAATTAATTTGCTGTTAATACCTATTTCTAAAATCTGGCTAAATAACCAATCAACCAAATACTTAAATTATAACTACAATAACAACGACATGAAGAAACCTCTTTTACTACTACTTTCTATCTTTTGTGCGACAACTCTCCTTTTTGCCCAGGGTGGCAAAGTATCCGACAACCTCTCCATGCCCAGTAAAATTCTGAAAATGGACAGGAAATATGCGATTTATCTTCCTGAAGATTATGAAACATCTCAGCGTAGTTATCCGGTTTTGTATTTGCTCCATGGTTCCGGAGATGACCAATCGGGCTGGATTCAGTTTGGCGAGGTTAAAAATATTGCCGATAAGTCCATTCAGGAAGGGAAATGCACAGCCATGATCGTTGTGATGCCTGACGGAAACACTGGCCAGCGTGGCTATTTCAACAGCCCGAAGGGCGATTGGAATTACGAAGATTTTTTCTTTCAGGAACTGATGCCGTACATCGAGAAAACATACCGAATCCGGGCTGAAAAAAGATACCGGGCCATCTCGGGTCTTTCGATGGGAGGCGGCGGAACTTTTATGTATGCACTTCATCATCCTGAATTGTTTTCGTCGGCCTGCCCGCTGAGCGCTTATGTTGGTCCAATTACTAATGAAGAGGCCGCAGCTCGTTGGGAAAAGCAATACCCGGGCATTTCGAAAGAAGATCAGGCAAACTATTTTACCCGGCACAGCGCTCTGGAACTGGTGAATGCCATTCCTGACGATCAGAAAAAAGCTGTTCGCTGGTACATTGATTGTGGCGACGATGATTTTCTGGTCGAAGGAAACTGTCTGGCCCACATTGCCATGCGCAAAAAAGAGATTCCTCACGAATTCCGTATCCGCGACGGCGCACATAACTGGACATACTGGCGCGAATCTTTACCAACTGTTCTTGAATTTGTTTCACAAGCATTCCATCAATATTAAAATCAAAAAATTATGAAAACATCACGCCGTTCATTTATTCAAAACAGTGCCGTTCTGCTTGCCGGAACCGCCCTTTTGTCGAAGGCTGCTTTTGCGGCAGTAAAACCTTCTGAAATAGTTGGGTTACAACTCTATTCTATTCGGGACGACATGACAAAAGACCCGCTGGGCACACTCAAACAAATCGCCAAAATCGGGTACAAACATGTTGAACATGCTAATTACATTAACCGGAAATTTTATGGTTATACACCAGTTGAGTTTAAAAAAATTCTGGATGATCTGGGACTGAAAATGCCTGCCGGACATACCGTAATGGGTAAAAACCACTGGGATGCAACTAAAAAAGATTTCACAGATGCCTGGAAATATACTATTGAAGATGCTGCCTTTATGGGACAGAAGTATGTCATTAGTCCCTGGATGGACGAAAGCATGCGCAAAACATACGATGATCTGATGGTTTACCTCGATGTTTTCGACAAATGTGGCGATCTATGCAAGAAGTCTGGAATGAAATTCGGGTACCACAACCATTGGGATGAATTCACCGAAGAACTGAATGGCATGAAACTTTTCGACATCATGATGAAAACGCTGGATGTTAATAAAGTCGTCATGCAGCTCGACATAGGCAACATGTACATTGGCGGCGCCAAAGCGCTGGATGTTATCGGCCAGTATCCGGGTAAATTTGAACTGATTCATGTGAAAGATGAAATTGCAGTTGATACCCCTGAAAAATATGAGAGCGCTATTCTGGGAAAGGGAATTATACAAGTCAAAGATGTTATTGATCTTTGCCGCAAATCGGGCGGAACCAAAGTTTATATCATCGAACAGGAATCTTATCAGGGCAAAGAACCATTGGCTTGTGTGAAGGAAGATTTCGAGATCATGAAAAAATGGGGATATTAATTCGATTGATGAATCATAAATTTTGAATCAATGTATCCTCGTTAAGAACGTCATTGCGAACGAAGTGAAGCAATCTGTTGATGAACGGATTGCTTTGTTCGTCGCAATGGTTATTGATTTTCAGGATATAATAACCAACCAAACCTTTATATGAGAAATTTTTTGATTTTGGCAGGGTTTCTTCTGTCATTGCAGATACTTGCCCAAACCGCGCCAACCCTTTATTCATGGGAAACCCAGCAGGCTAAAGTTTTGCCGAACGGCGATCTGGAGTGGGCGCCTCTGCCTTTTCAGTTTCAAAAAGGAAGTTCAGTCAGATATATTGATTTTGACAATGGAAACGATGCGAACGACGGATTGAGCGCTTCCACACCATGGAAGCATCACCCCTGGGATGTAACCGCTACCGGAAATGCAAAAAACAGCTCAGGAATTCAGACCTTCATTTTCAAGCGGGGAGTGGTTTACCGTGGAGTTTTAACGGCCAAAGAATCCGGTGCAGCAGGAAATCAGGTCAGGCTTACATCCAATCCTGACTGGGGAACCGGCGAAGCCGCTATTTATGGTTCGGTGATTGCATCGGGAGGATGGACGAAAGCAAATGCTACCATTGCACCCAAAATCCCCAACCCGGATTTGGTATGGTACAAAGACATTGCAGGAATTGACAATCCTACCAAAGTGGTTGGGGAGGTCACATCCTCCGGAATCAAACGGGTTCGCCTTGCCCGTTCGCCCAATTATGTGAACACCCCATTAGAGCCTTTACAGAAATGGTGGTCGTTTACAGCCAAAGCTAAATCGGGTTCGGTGTTGACGCTGACTGACACTAAAAATTTTGGATGGACCGATGTGAACGCGTTGAAAGGTGGAGATGTCTGGGCAATAGAAGATGCCATAGTCATGTGTACCCTCTGGAAGCAAAAAATTTCAGACTACAATCCAACTACAAAAACCATAACAGTTTCCGATCAGAATTTTGGTGGGAAGGACTGTAAATATTATGTGGAGAATACCCCATACATGCTCGATGTTCCCGGCGAATATTATTACGACAAATCAATTGGAAGGGTGTTTATCAGGCTGGAAGGCGACAAAGATCCAAACACAACTACCATTGAAATTGCCTCCAAATCGAACCTGGTGACTATTTCAGGAAAGAGCTACATCGAAATCAGCGGATTGACTATGGGGTTCACCACTTACGACAATGTCCGGTACGGAACTACCGATGGAGTCCCGGCTATCAAGCTTGATAACTCTTCCAACATTGTCATTAAAAACTGCAAATTTCATTACCTGAATGGTGGAATTTTAGCCAATGGCACAGGTAAAAACCTGGCGTTTACCGACAATGAAATGAACTTCATGGACGATTTTTCAATTCTCCTGAATGGTCCCGACGAAGTTTCTATTCTCCGGAATAAGATTTTTGAGAACGGAACCCGTCATCTCGGGCGCTGGTACAGTTCCATACCGGCCATTGCCGGAAACCTGACTGTTGGAGAAATTGCCGGAAACATTATTGAGCATACCTGGGGTAACGGGCTCAATTTCTTCTGGGGAAAAGCCGACGGGGCAAGTACAACTGTTCCGTTTGTCCGGGGACTGGTGCATCACAATAAGGTGTCGCATTCGCTTCAGGGAGTTAACGACTATGGCGGCATCGAAAGCTGGCAGGGTGGCCCGGTTTTCACATACAACAACATTTCGGAAGATGCACAGGGTTGGCATTACAATTGGGGTACTCAGGTGGTCTCATTGGGTTACCCGTTTTATTTTGATGGCGCTTTCAAGCAATATGCTTTCAATAACATCGTAAAAGGAACAGGCTGGAACAAAAATGCGGATGCCTATTTCCAAACCTATGGTTATTATAACATGTTTGTGCATAACGTGGCCTATAATACCGCGTCGCTTACAGGCTCCGGTGATAATGGTGGTGGTCCCGACGGACAAAACTATTATCTGGCCAATGTGAGCGACAGCACTCAATATCAAATTAATCATACTACCGATGTAGCCGGCATTCCTTTTGAGTCAATAGGAAATAACTTTTTTAGCGCAAGCATTTTTCAGGGAACCTTTGTGACCAACAGTCCGAATGCAAAGTTTAAATTCACATTTAACCAGTTTGTTGATAAACTCAATTCATTTACTCCTGATTTGGGACAGGTGGGATTCGAAGCTTCCCGGCGGGTTTTTGCCAGATCCAAATCGGGCGACTTCAGGCCAACAGCCTCCAGTGAACTCATTGATAAGGGAGTGAAATTTTTTGTGCCTTTTCCGTTAAGCAGTGTGGTGGGCGAATGGAATTTCTGCAAACACAAAGCTGATTCGAGCCTCATTAAAGGCGAAAACTTCTACTTTACCAGCGAGTTGGTCAAACGCGAAGAATATAACAGTTTCCCCAAAAATCACCTGAAAGCCTTTGGATTGGCTGCCGGAAGTTTTGTAAAAGGAACCCTGGAAGATTTTACCGAGGGCGCATTAATTTTTGACGGACAACAAACCTATTGCAGCCTGAAAAATGATGTAACGAGCAAAACCATTGGCAACAATGTGGATATGACCACCAACAGTTTCGTATTGGAAGCCTACTTTAAAACGGTGGCAGGTCATACAGACGGTGTGCTTATTTCGAAATCGGGAACAACCGGATATGGCTACCAGTTGGATGTCAATACTTCAGGAAATGCCCGTTTCAGTATCCTGAACAACGGAAATGTAGCTTTTAGCCAATCGGGTTCGAGTATGATCAACGATGGGAACTGGCACCATGTTTTGGTTGAAGTAATCCGCGCAACTTCATCGGTAAAAATTAATGATGACGGACTTTTAACCAATGGCAACATAACAGGAACCATGCCTTTATCAGGTATTTCGCTGACCAACACGGCTGATTTTCTGATCGGGAAGAACGCCAACGGCAATTTCTTCGCCGGAACTCTCGACTTTGTCCGGATTTCAAAAGGCACCTTGGCCGATGCCAAAACTACCATTGAAGAATTGTATAAATGGGAATTCAACGGACCATTTCTTCGCGATATGACAGGAAATCTGCCCATCGGGAAACGCGATGCCGGGGCATTGGAGAAAGGAACCAAACTGTGCAGCATGACAGTTTCTGCCAATCCGCTTATTTTCGGGCTGGGCGGGGGAGCCAAGTCATTTACCATTGAGGCAGAGAAGGGTTTTGAAGTCGTGAAAAAGATTGGAACTTTCTACACCACAACGACTACCGGAAATACAATCAATGTGACTGTTCCGGCTTTGGCTTCAGGAACCCGTTCGGGCGACATCTACATTTACGGTTGCAACGAAACACAGAAAGTAAAAATTATCCAGCAAAATATAACAGCGATCATTCTTCAGAAACAGAACGACATAAAAGTGATGCCCAATCCGGTTTCGGGCCAGCACCTCACTATTTCTGTCCCGGAAGATTTAAAAACCAGTCGGGCCATATTTATGGATATGAACGGAAAAGTAATAGCGAAGAATCTGCTGGTTTCAGGAGCCAATTTAATGAACATCAAATTCCCGCGCGGGATGTACCTGCTAAACATTTCGGGACAGGAAGTGAATTATACGACTAAAATTGTGGTGAACTAAAATACAAAAGCCCTATCCCCGGCCCTTCCCCATAATAGGGAAGGGAGTTTAGGCATCGGGAAACCTGGAAATATGAACCTATAGGAACATCTTTCTTTTTTGCAGGATCTAAAGTTCCCTGCATTGGGGGATTTAGGGGGCAATAACATATGAATAATATATTCATTTCCAAATAAATTAGTTATAATCCCAAAACATAAACCACTAAGCTAAAATGAAAAAAATCTTTTTACTTCTGCCGATTTGGTGCATTTCCCTGATTGGATTTGCACAGAAGATTGAGATTCGGAAAGATGGAAATGACTGGCAACTGCTGGTCAATCAGAAACCATTCTTTATCAAAGGTGTGGTGGGCCACACTTACCTCGAAAAAGTAAAAGAATACGGCGGAAACTCGGTCCGCATTGGCTTCAGGAAAGAAGAACTGGACAAAGCCCAACAGCTTGGATTAAAAGCCTTGGTCAACCTTCCGGCCAATGCTGAACGCTACGGATTTGATTACGACGATACCGAAGCCATCCGGAAACAGACTGAAAAAATGGTTGAAATTGTGAAGAAAACCAAAGACCATCCTGCGGTGATGATGTGGGCGATTGGCAACGAACTCGATTATATTCCCGGAACCAAACCTTTTAATCCAAAAATGTGGGACGCAGTAAATGATGCTGCGAAAGCCATCAAGGCCATAGATCCCAACCATCCGGTGATGACCGTAATTGGGACCAGCATGATGGAAAAAGTGGCCGATATTGTGAAGCGTTGTCCTCATCTGGATTTACTGGGCATCAATACCTACGGCGATATTTACACCCTTCCTGAAACCCTGAAAAAATACGGATGGACCAAACCGTACGTCATTTCCGAATGGGGGCCCGATGGTTACTGGGAGGTGAAGCGAACCAAGTGGGGCGCTCCTTACGAACAAACCGGCCGAGAAAAATATACCTGTTATGAAAAAAAATACCGTTCAGCCATCGACAATGGAAATGGACAATGTTTGGGATCGTATGTATTTTACTGGTCAGGTTTCAAGCAGGAAACCACACATACCTGGTTTTGCATGTTCAACATTGATGGTCTCGAATCGCCGCTGGTTGGCTTGATGCACCAAATGTGGACGGGCAAAAAACAGGACAATGCAGCGCCAATTGTTGACTCCCTGAATATCGGGAAAATGGTAAGGTATCAGAATATTTACCTGAAACCAGGCTCAGGGCAAACAGCCAAAGTAACCGCTGCCGATTCGGACAAAGATGCGTTGACTTACAAATGGGAAATCAGGCCCGAAGCCGTTTATGCCTCGTATGCCGGACAGGGTGAAAAGGAACCAAAGCCACTTCCGGGATTGATCAGCGAAGAAAAAACCGACATCCGGTTTATTGCCCCAGCCGAAAAAGGCGCTTACCGCCTGTTCGTTTACGTATTTGACGGGAAAGGCCATTTCTCGACGGCCAATCTGCCGTTTTGGGTTGAGTAAAGAATCGTTTGGAGGCAATAGAAAAAATTGGAGGCAAATGAACGAAATTGTTTTTAGCGCCTTTAGGTGCGAAATCTTTATAGCCAATTTCGCGTATGTTGAAATCCGTCCGTGCAATAATGAATTTCAAGGAATAAATCTTCTTTCGGACGGAATGGAATTCACCATTAAACCTGATATAAAACCCTGAAACACGAAAATAATGCCAACCTGATTATGGAGAATAAATCCATTGGTGGATTCGCTTCACAAATACTCTGCAAAACCGTTGAGATGGATGTGAGCAGCTTTTATCCCGATTTGGTTCTGCTGCATATTTATGGCAGCAACCAGATGTACGATTCAGTTCTATACACCATACGCAGCAGTACAGCCACCGAAGTGGCTATTCAAACTGATCATTTTGCCGGTGAGAATACCTGAGCGACCACCAACTGAAACCCAAAGATTTGCTGAAAGACGATGTCCATCTGAATAAGCATGGTGAATTTCTGATGGCTGAACTCATCAAGCCGCTGTTTCAGTACAAATCGAAATTTAAGCCCGATCCGTTTGGACTTTGTACCACTTTGCTGACAGGAAAGGATTTCAAAATCAAAAAGGGCAAACTGGAACTGCCTTTTACCGGAAACAGGGTTGATGTGGTTATTTCAGGGAGTACCCAATACCAGTCACGTACTGATTTTGATTCCGAAAGGAAAAGGAAAACTTCCGGTCAGTGAAATCAAAGTTTACCGGCCTTATTATGAGCGGTGAAGAACTGCTATTCTACAAGCAAAAATCCTACCTTTGTTACCAGAAAACCATACCTAACCCAACAATCCTGAACCGAATGAAAAAATTAGTCCTGTTATTCATCTTTCTTTTTTCTCTGGAATTTGCCGCGAACTCATCCGATCTGGTCGAAGTGCTTCCGCTGACCAATCAAATCCTGATGCTTCATTTCGACGATGGTTATACCATTTATCACAAGAAAGGTCAGGCCCGGTCGAACGAGCGGGTGGTTGTTGAACTCCTGAACACTACCGAAGCAGTTAAATCACTGAATTATTTGCTGAAAAGTGCTGATGATACCAATTATTCTACGGCATTGAAACCTACGGATGTTGGCCGAAAAACCAAAGGCACCGAATTTACCTGGCTTTGCCAGAGCTGGGCCAACGGTTGTGTCAACACCAGTCCCGATCATGTGGAAGATCACTGGATTTACCTGTTTTTACCTCAATCCATGCAATCCGGAAAAACATATACGCTCACTACCGGTACATTGGCCAATAACGGTTCACAATGGAATTTTACCTTTGACGAAAAGAAGCTCCGTTCTGAGGCTGTTCATGTAAACCAGGTTGGCTACAGTCCCGATGCCACCGAAAAGTTTGCCTACGTTTATCATTGGGCAGGCAACAAAGGCGGAATCAACCTTTCCGCTTTTGCAGGCAAGAACTTTTATCTTCTCGATCTTCAAACCAACCAGATAGTTTTTACCGGAAAACTGACGTTCAGGAAAAGCAAAACCAATCCGGAAACCGGGCAGACGACTGAAACTCCCTCAGCCAATTTCTCGGTAGCCGATGTGTACGAATGTAATTTTTCATCGTTTAATCAGCCCGGCGATTATAAAATAGTGGTAGAAGGTATTGGCTCGTCTTTCCCTTTCCGCATTGCCGCCGACCTTTACCGCGACGTGTTTTACACTACCATCCGGGGATTGTACCACAACCGAAGCGGAATTGAACTTAAAAAACCATATACCGAATTTGAACGAAAGGCGCCCCACAATCCGCTCATCACAACCGGCTTTGCCGGAAAACTGAAATATACTACTTCGCGCTTTATTGATTGGAATAATGGTGATGCTGATGCGACAGATAAACCGGCCATCGAAGCCGGGATTAAAGGTTCCATCGACACCTGGGGCTGGTACCAGGATGCAGGCGATTGGGATGGATATTACACCCATCTGAATATTCCAGCCATGCTTTTGTTTTCCTGGCAAATTTCTCCTGAAAATTATGCTGATGGTGAGTTAAATATTCCTGAAGGCAAAAATGGGATACCGGATATTCTGGATGAAGCAAGCTGGCTCATCCGGTATTTTTATCGCACCCGTCAGGAATTGATCAAGAAAGGATTTGGAACCGGCGGAGTGGGTGCCCGTGTTTGCGGCGACCACTTTGGCGGCGACGGAGAAGGAAAACCATCTTATGAAGATATAGGCCGAACCTGGATAGTTTCGGGCGAAGATCCCCACACCACTTACAAATATGCAGCTTTGGCCGCACAATTGGCTTATTGCCTGAAAACATTGAATATTTCTGATCCGGAAGGAGTGGATTGGGAAAAAGAAGCACACGAAGCTTACGACTGGGCAAAAGCCAATACCAAAACCGGCGATGAAGCTTCAAAACCGGCAATAGGAGTTCTCCTGAAAGACATCCGTAGTTTCGCTGCGGCCAGCTTGTACCAATTAACGGGCGAAAGCAGTTATCATGATCAGTTGAAAACAGATTTGTCAGGAATAACTTCAACAACGAATCTGGCTGGTGAAAATCGCTGGGGATCTTTTGTTTATGCCTTAACGAAAAATCAGGCGACTGATGCAACGTTGAAAGCCAAGCTGATTTCAGCATTTAAGGCTACGGCCAGCGCCATGGTCACAACCGCCAACAAAAGGGCATGCCGCTGGGGTGGCGACTTTTACATGCCCATGCTGGTCGGGCAGTCAACCACACCATTGGTTTTCGAAATTATTATGGGCTGGAAGCTGGTCAAAGATTCAGATGCGGCTCTGGCAAGGGATTATAAAACCTGCGTGCAAAATACCGCCGATTATTTTCTGGGCAACAATCCGCTGAATACCACCTGGATTACAGGACTTGGATTGCGCCGGCCGGAGCGGGTCATGCATCTCGACTCGTGGTACAACGGCAAAGACGAAATGGCTCCCGGAATTACCCCGTATGGACCGTGGCGCAGGGAATCATATACTACCGGACAAGGGCCCTGGGACATGGCCTGGGCTTTTAAGAGTATTTATCCATCAACTATTACCGATTGGCCGGGGCACGAACGCTGGTTTGGAAATTACACCTGCCCGATGAATGCCGAGTTCACTGTTCACCAAAATACAATAATGAATGCTGTGGTTTACGGATTTTTGTGCGATAAAGCTTCCGTAACTTATTCGGCTAATCAAAAACCGGTTTTTGATCAATTTACGGTGAAGAAAACCAATTCAGGCACAACCACCGACGAATTGATTGTTGAAGCCACCGTTTCTGACCCGGATGCCAATAGCCGGATTTACAAGGTTGAATTTTTCGATAGCTGGCACAAAATCGGCGAAGCTTTTGAGGCTCCGTATAAAATAAACTGGACCTGCGCCGGAACCCGCGATTTTGAAATTACCGCTAAAGTATATGACGAACTGGGCGCTATCGGTAAATCAACAATCCTGAAAAGGGCAAACATTATCACAGCCTTAATTACTCCTGAAAAAGCTGAGCCTCAAATCAAAATCTATCCGAACCCAACCAACGGACTGATCAATTTTCAGTTTCAGCATGTAGGAAATAAAACCATTCAACTGAGTATTTTTAATACTGCAGGGAAGCTAATGACGGCCTTTAAACCTCAGAAAAGCCTGGATAATTCGTCGCTTTTGACCTGGAACCCAGCGAAACAAGATTGTCCGGAAGGCCTGTATTTATACAGTTCGGTCATTTCCTCCGGCGATAAAGTGATGCGCGAAGAAGGTAAAATTGTGTATCAGAAAAACTGAAGAACGCAAGTGATCAGTGGTCAGTCGCAGTGGGCAGAAAAAAGTGTTCAGTGATCAGTCGCAGCAGGCAGAAAAAAGTGATCAGTGATCAGTCGCAGTGGGCAGAAAGAAAAAAGCATCCTGACAACCAGGTGCAGCGCACCGAAATCTTTGTAGCAAAAGGTAATCTGCTTTGAAAATCGTCCGCGCCAAAAGGCTGAACAAAGCTTTGACCTCTTTTCGGACGAAGGGGCAGTCTTTTAAAAAATGAATTTGTGTTTCCAAACAATGATAACAATGATAACAATGACAACAACTACAACAATGACAACCACGACAACAATGATAACCACAACAACCAAACCTCTTTACAGACTCCTGACTTGTACCCTCTCATTTTAGTGCGGTCATAAGTATTTAGTAATCAGGGTTTGTGTTTAAAAAAAGACTAAATTTACCGCACTAAGGGTAAATTTAGGATGAAAATCAGGGTTGTCAAAAC
>Ga0209317_1000311_pt1 | contig 60782 bp, 45 predicted proteins | sample RifGroB2_FD_183994 | JGI IMG/M metagenome (GOLD analysis project Ga0209317, IMG submission 183994) | Soil microbial communities from Rifle, Colorado, USA - Groundwater B2 (SPAdes) (version 2) | ecosystem: Environmental > Terrestrial > Soil > Unclassified | place: Rifle, Colorado | collected...
TTCTTGCCGCTCTTTTCACGGAATGCCTCCACCGCGCCGGCATTCAGGATTCCGGTGCCGATAGTGGAGGAGCCGATGTAAGTGAGTTCTCCGCGGGCGGCATCCGGAAGACACAAGAGGATGAACAGAAGCAGTAACGGATATCTAGTAAGCATTCTCGTCTCCCTGTGCGGACAGCGCCGAGGGGGCCGCCGTCTGAAGCAATGTTGTCTGATAGCCCTGGCCGGCATTTCCATCTGATGGGACACCGGGCGGTGAAGTGCATGGCGAAACTGCAGGTCCTGTCAGGTGATGTTCCGGGCTCAAAGCAGGGAGATCCCAAAGACGATAGCGACTCCTGCGGGTGCGATGTGCTCAGCATGCGCTGCATGCCTGCACGCGGCACGACCCAGGGTGTGTAGATAAATCAGGGGACTAGGAAAGTCAATATTATTTTGAGATTAGTATAGCGGGCTAGTCAGCACGTTGCCCGGATGGTGAGGCCTTCAGTATCGCGGAATACTTTCAGCTCTATTGCGGCTTAACCATTTCCTCCAGAGCAGGTGGGTCCAATAAATCTGTAGGGTATGTTTTGGGTCAGGTAATCCATAAGCGGCTGGTACCTGATTCTGGCAAGTCTGACCGCCTATGCCGCCCCTCGCCGCAGGGAGCCCTGCGGCATTGTACTGCATCCTGCACTCGGTTTTACAGCGAAATCGACCCGTGCTGCAGGATCGCCCGGCAATCCTGCGCCGGTCGTTGCCGCCACGTTTGCCCATTGCACGGGCTAGCGAACGAAGGGGTGAATGAGCAAGCGGAACAGGGTGAGTCTTCCGGCATCGCGGAACTCTTTGAGGCCTATCGTCATCCCTTCATGCCCCTCCGCCGGTTGGGGACGGTAGGTCCCGCATAGGCGGTCCCACCAGGGAAGGTTAAAGCCGAAGTTGCTGTTGGTCTCGCGGGGGATGACCGAATGGTGGACCCGGTGCATGTCCGGGGTCACCACGAAAAGACGCAGCCACCGATCCACCGTTTCCGGCATCCGTATGTTACCGTGGTTGAACTGTGATGTGGCGTTCAGGACAACTTCAAATACGACAACCGCCACGGCTGGAGGACCGATCAGGGCCACGGCCGCCAGTTTGATCCCGGCAGAGATCACTATTTCTACGGGATGGAAGCGATTGCCTGTGGTGACGTCGATATCGAGGTCGGTGTGGTGCATCCGGTGGAGACGCCAGAGGATCGGGAGAAAGTGGAACAGCAGATGCTGAAGGTAAATGACGAAGTCGAGGGCCACCACCGCCAGGACGACCTCGATCCAGGCCGGGAACATGATGATGTTCAGCATGCCCAGGCCGCGCTCCTCGGCTATGAGCGCCATGCCGACCGGGAGAACCGGCAGCAGTGAACGCACCACCGCGGTATCGATCACCACCATGGATAGATTGGTAAACCAGCGTCGTCTCTTGCTGTCTGTAAGCATACGACGGGGAGCAACGACCTCCCAGACGGCGACAACCGTGAGGGTTCCGAAGAAAAAAGCAAGGCGGACGACCTGTTCTTCGGGCATTTATCCCCTCCCCCACAGCGGATCGTAGGCGAATTGCCTCCGGATCCGCTCTTCCGGGTTCTGCTCGTAAAACTCTTCCTCGGCAAAGGAGAAGCGGTACTCTGAAACATAGTCGGAGACCATCCGATGGGCAGCGTTCACTTTCCTGATCGTCTCCGGATCGCCGGCATCGCCGGTGTCGGGATATGCTGATATCACTTCCCGCCGGCCTTTGCAATCGGCATTTTCGCTCACTATCAAGGCGGGCACCCTCTCAAGGGAAATACCCGTTCTGTCGGGGCGTATCTGGCCAGCCTCGTTGCCTCATGAACCGGAGAGTTACGGCCTGACCACAACCTTGTTCACGATCACTGTTCCTCTCCGTATCCTAAGGGTTCCCTGCAAGACGGTATAGCCGGCGTTGTTGATGTAGCTGCTGTTGTAGCCCCCCTTTAACGATAAAGGCATAGGGAGGCTGGTAGTGGTAAGCCTGCAGGATGGCTACACCGGAAAGCGGAACCCCGTTGGCGTCGTCCGCTGTTCAGGTTCCTCCCCTTTACCCCCGTCCCCACCCCGACCCTCCCCTTGAAGGCACTGCCATTAAGTTAAGGGAATGAGAGGTAGGGTGGGCCGTGCCCACCACAACCGCATCCTGATGGTGGGCACGGCCCACCCTACATGATTCACGGAATCGCGCTTAACTTAATGGCAGTGCCCCTACCCCCTCCCATCAAGGGAGGGGGAGCGATCAGTAGGAGCTTAACTTAATGGCAGTGCCCCTTGAAGGGGAGGGAGTTTTTTGCGGCCAAGATCACTCCGTCCCCTGATGATCTTAGCCATTACAGCAGGTTCTGATTTCTGGCATGAACCGACGAGCCATTCTATCGCACACCAAGCATTAGAAAAAATTATCCGCAAATTGATAAAATACATGTAAAAGTAATTCCGGCAAGTTACTACTGAACCAAATGCAGTGGCCAATCAGTAGCTCGCAGTGAAGCAGTAATAACGATTGACGCCATATTCAAATACTGGCATTTTCGGGTATCGGTAAATTCTTTACCTGAAAGCAGCAGGATGAGTCAGTGATAAGTTCTGCCTCATCTTTCCTGAGCCACCATTAGTGCACGCCAACTACTGACACTTCTCGGGAGCTTTGTGATTTGATTCAATATCAGTGAGGGATCTTTATGAAACAAGGCATCGCTATCGGGGCCGCCATCTTGGCGGCTTTCACCCTGCTCCTGCTTTCCGCCATACCCGCGACGGCAGCACTGCTGCCGGGGATCCCGGCCGGCGTGACGGCAACGCCTGGCGACGGCAAGGCCACAGTCCGTTTCTCCCCCCCCGATAGCGGTGATAGCGCCATCACCTCTTATACGGTCACAGCAGCCCCCGGCGGTGCGATCGCATACGGCGCGACCACCCCCATTACCGTTACCGGCCTCACCAACGGCATACCCTATACCTTCACAGTGGCAGCTAGCAACGCTACCGGAACCGGGTTGCTGTCGTCACCCTCCAACACGGCAACACCCTCCACCATCCCTTCTGCCCCAAGCGAGGTGAAGGCCACGGGAGCCGGCAGCGGCAAGGCAAGTATCAGCTTTTCCCTCCCTGCCGATAACGGCGGAAGCACCATAAACGCCTACACCGTTACCTCCACCCCGAACAGTGGCAGCACCACGGCCAGCGCCACCCCCATAACCGTTACCGGTCTTACCAACGGCACAACATACACCTTCACCGTGACCGCTACCAACGCGGCGGGCGCGGGTCCGTCATCGACCGCATCGAACAGCTTCACCCCGATGCTGGTTCCGGGGCAGCCGACCGGTGTCGCTGCCTCACCGGGAAACAGCCAGGCTACGGTCACCTTCACACCTCCCAACGAAGTGAATCGCGCCGTTACCTCCTACACCGTCACCGCGGCACCTGGAGGGACCAGGGTGACAGGGACAGGGAGCCCGATCGTGGTCACAGGCCTTGCCAATGGCACGTCATACACCTTCACCGTTTTTGCCAGCAACGCCGGCGGCGATGGTCCTGCCTCAGAATCGGCACCTGTCGTACCCGTACCCGGGCCGGCCGACATGCTTACCCCCCGAAGCGGCTCGACCGGCGTCCTGTGGGTCGGCATTCAACAGGGAATTTCCAGGATCGTCATCGATCCAACCGCCCCTCAAACCGTATATGCAGCACACTCCATCCGCGGCGTTTTCAAAAGCAGCAACGGCGGCGCATCCTGGAGCGCGGTGAACAACGGCCTGTGGAGCACCGCGGTAACCTCACTGGCCATTGACCCGAGAGATAGCCAGACCATCTATGCCGGAACCAACAGCGCAGGGCTCTTCAAAAGCAGTAACGGCGGCGGCTCCTGGCGCCCCGTGACCGGCGGCGGGATATCCAACCAGGAGAAAGTGCGCTCTCTTGCGATCGACCCGACTAACAGCCAGATCATCTATGCCGGGACCAACGGCGGCGGCATCATCAAAAGCAGCAACGGCGGCGACTCCTGGAGCACGGTAAACGCCGGGTTGACCGGCTACCGACTGAACGTGCAGTCACTGGCCATCGACCCGACCAACAGCCAGACCATCTATGCCGGGACACGCGCCAGCGTCATCAAAAGCAGCAACGGCGGCACATCCTGGGCCCCAATGTCCAGCGGCCTGAGAGGCTCCAGTATCCAGTCGCTGGCGATAAACCCGACTGACAGCCAGATCATCTATGCCGGGTCGGAATACGGAGTCTTCAAAAGCAGTAACGGCGGCACGTCTTGGAGCGCCGTCAAGAGTTCCTTAGACTACAACCCGGCATTCTCTCTGGCCCTTGATCCGGACAACAGCCAGACCATCTATGCCGGGACAGAGAGCGGGTTATTCAAATCCACCGACGGCGGAGGCTCCTGGAGCACATCAACCAGCGGCCTCCCCTATTACGGCGGTGTGCAACGTGTATACTCTGTGGCCGTTCCTGCCGGCAACAGCCAGACCATCTACGCCGAGGTCTCGTCATACGGCGTCTTCAAAAGCAGCAACGGCGGCGCGTCCTGGAGCGCAGTAAACGGCGGCCTGGCACTGACCCCGGTATCGTCACTGGTCATCGATCCCGGCAGCCAGACCATTTATGCCGGGACGCTAGGTGACGACGGTTATGGCTATGGCGGCGTCTTGAAAAGCAGCAACGGCGGCGCATCCTGGAGCGCCTCGAACAGCGGCCTGACAGAGACCGATGTTTATGCACTGGCGATCGACCCGGGCAACGGGCAGACCATCTATGCCGGGGTGGAAAAGGGGCTCCTCAAAAGCAGTAACGGCGGCGCCTCCTGGAGCGCGGCAAACAGCGGCCTGCAATACTACTCCGACTACGCCAACAGCTACTTCGTACCGAAGGTGAAAGCTGTGGCCATAGACCCGAACAGCAGCCAGACCATCTATGCCGGGTCGGACGGTGGGGTCTTCAAAAGCAGCAACGGCGGCGCATCCTGGAGCTCCGCAAGCAGCGGCCTGCGCTACTACTCCAACCTCTTGAGCAGCAACGTTGAGGCGGACGTACAATCACTGGCGATCGACCCAAACAACAGCCGGATCATCTATGCCGGGAGGGTGGACGGGTACGGCATCTACAAAAGCACGGACGGCGGAACTCTCTGGAGTGCTGCGAACAGCGGCCTTTTAGGAGATACACACTCGCTGGCGATTGACCCGGCTGACAGCCACACAGTCTATGCCGGGACGACTGCCGGGATCTTCAAAAGCACCAACGACGGCGGCTCCTGGAGTCTCGTCCTGCAACACATATACAACGGCTATAATTATGGACCGAAGGTACACTCGTTGGCCATCGACCCCACCGGCCAGACCATCCATGCCGGGTCGGACCGCGGCGTTTTCAAAAGCACCGACGGCGGCACGTCCTGGAGTCGTGTGGACAGCGCCCCCAGCAATACCAACGCGCTGGCCATTGACCCGACCGACAGCCAGAGCGTCTATGCCGGGACGGATCACGGCGTATTCAAGAGCACCCCCTCCTTTCAGCTCGCCCTGGTCTCCTCCGGAACAGGAAGCGGCAGTGTCACCCCGATGCTAACGACCGGTTCCGGAGCGGTTGATTGGTATGCTCCGGGGAGCAGCGTCACACTGACCGCAACTCCCGTCTCCGCATCCAGCTTTGCCGGCTGGTCCGGATGCGATTCGACCAGCGGGCTCTCCTGCTCGGTCACCATGGACTCCGACAGAAACGTCAGCGCCAACTTTACGCTCAAAAGCTACCTCGTGACGCCGTCCGCGGGTCCGGGAGGGAGCATCGACCCGGGCCCCCAAAACATCCTATACGGCGCATCGACCAGCGCTACCATCGTGCCCCACCCCGGTTTCACAACGGGAACCGTCACCGGCTGCGGCGGCACCTTGTCCGGCAGCAGCTATACCACGGGACCCGTTAGCGGCAACTGCACCATCCAGGCGGCATTCATCCCCGCCTTCAACGGTACCGTGCTGGACCTTTCCACAGGAAAGCCCATTGCTGCTGCGACGGTGACCATTACCGGCGGCAGCACCCAGACCGACGCCAGCGGATATTTCATCTTCCAGCCACCCCCGACCCCAGGGAGCTACAATATTGCCGTCGGCAAAACAGGTTACGGCGGCATAACCATTCAAGGGGTAGCCTTCTCCGGCAGCAGCGGCGGCAGCATCAGAGCCGGCCTGGTCCCCGTTTCCGGCGCCCCGCTCAACTTCAGTTCCGCAACGACGCTCCCTGCCGCCTCAAAAGGAGCCGTCTACCGTGCACCGGTCACCATCAGCGGCGGCAGCGGCCCCTATAGCTTCAGCATTGCCTACGGCTCACTCCCCGACGGTCTCGTGCTTGACAGCGCAGTCGGCGTCATCAGCGGCACCGCTACCGTCGTGAAGAGTTTCACCTTCGGAATCGCGGTCAGCGACAGCCAGGGGAGCTATGGGGAACGAGAGTTCACCATCGACGTGACCTCGCCGTTGACCATTTCCACCGTGACACTGCCCCGCGGCATGACTACGGCGGAGTATGCCACGGCGCTCGATGTGTCAGGTGGCGCCCCGGGCTACTATTTCAGCCTGTTCTCGGGAGCGCTTCCCGCAGGTCTCACCCTGGAAGGCGGACGCATCAGGGGAACCATAACCGCTAACCCCGGGGCGTACAGCTTCGCCGTGAAGGTGATCGACAGCGAGGGGCGCGTCTTTGCCCGACTTTATCTGCTGCCGGTTGATCCGCTCTTCACCGCGGCAAGCCGGCTGAACGACGCCATCGTGGGAACGCCATACAGCCAGACCATCAGCGCGACCGGCGGTCTGCCACCCTATTCCTGGTCACTTTACTCCGGGAAACTGCCGGCAGGGCTTTCCCTAGATCCTGCCACCGGCAGCATCTCCGGCACCCCCACCGTCGCCACCAGCGAACCGCTCACCATCAAAGCGACCGACAGTGGCGGCAGGTCGATCTATCAGGCCTGCACGCTAAGGGTGCTCAATCCGTTGCAGATACCGACCACCATCCTCCCCAACAGTTTCGTGGGCGCTTCCTATTCCGAACTGGTCCGGGTCACCGGCGGCATTGCGCCTTACAGTTTCTCCATCAGCGGCCAGTTGCCGGCCGGGCTCAGAATCGACACCACGACAGGCATTGTCTCCGGCATCCCGTCCGGCGGCGGTTTTACCAATGTCAGCATCACCGTGACCGACAGCAGCTGGCCTAGCGCGCAGAGCCGGACCGTCACCATGGGGATCAGGGTCTGGAGCCAGTTGACCATCACATCCACGAGCATCATCCCCAACGCCCGCAGGGGAGTAGCCATACCCCCTGTTACGCTGGCAGCCCGGGGCGGCAGCTCCCCCTACAGCTGGTCGGTGCTCGCCAATACAGGCGGCAGCCGTCTGCCGCAGGGGATAACGCTGGATCCGGCAACGGGCGTCGTGTCAGGGACCCCGACCGAATGGGGCGATTTCACCTTTACCGTCAGGGTGACCGACGCCGGCGGCACGCCGACTACGGCCGACAAGCAGTTCTATCTGCATGTCTCGCTCCCCCTGGAGGTTGCCACCAAGGCGGTCCCGGCCGGAGCTGCCACCCTGCAGTACAGCGCCCTTTTGTCGGCGGCGGGGGGGCTTAAGGAGTACTCCTGGATCGTCAAGGACGGCACGCTTCCGGCCGGGCTCTCGCTGGACGGCAGTTCCGGCGCCATCAGCGGCACACCGAGCGGCAAGATAAGCTCCAGGGTCACCTTCGAGGTCTACGACAGCGGCGTTCCGCCCCAATCGGCCCAACAGAGTCTCACCTTCGAGATCTCCGACACGCTGGCGATCTCCGAGAGCTCGTTGCCAAACGGCAGACTTGGACAAGCCTATCTGGCCAATGTCCGACCGCTGCTGGGCGCTTCCCCCTATACCTGGCAGCTTGCAGCTGCAGGCGGCACCCTGCCGCCCGGGGTAACACTGCAGCAGAACGCCGGCATCGCCTCGCTTCAGGGAACCCCAACCACGCCGGGGAACTACAGCTTTACCTTGGAAGTAAGCGACGGCAGCGCAACGGTTCAGAAGGTATCGCGGCAATACACGGTGGCAGTCTACGGACCGGTGACGATAACCACTGCCGCTCTCAAGAACGCCCAGAGAGGAGTGGCCTACAGCGAGGCGGTCGTCGCCAGCGGCGGCACCATTCCCTATATCTGGCAGATCGTCTCCGGCACTCTGCCGCAGGGGCTCTTGTTCAACTCCACAACCGGCGCCATCAGCGGCATCACCAATGCCGCCATCGGGTTTACCGCAAGCTTTACCGTTCGTGTCACCGACGGCGGCAGTCCGGCCGGTTTCGCGGACCGACCGTTCACCATCCAGGCGGTCGACCCGATGGAGATCACCACTGAGCAGATCCCGGGTGCGCTGCAGTACGCTCCCTACAGCGTCACACTTGCCGGTCTGGGAGGGGTCGCTCCCCGGAGCTGGTCCGTTGCCTCCGGCAGCCTCCCCAGCGGAATACTCCTCAACAGCGCAACCGGTACCGCGTCGGGAACCCCCACCGTCTGCGGCAGCTTCCCCTTCACCATCCGGCTGGCAGATGCGTCATCGGCTCCATCAACAGTGCAGGCAGGCTTTACTCTGGCGGTGACCTGCAGCAGCAATGTTCCAAAAACCCTGAAAGTCTCCATCTCAGGAACCGGCAACGGGACCATTAACAGCTCCCCTTCCGGCATGTCCTGCGCGGCGGGCACATGTTCGGCAAACTTTGCCGGCGGAACTGTCACCCTTCTTCAAACCGCATCCAGCGGCTCACTGTTCGCCGGCTGGGGTGGTGCCTGCTCCGGGACCGGCGCCTGCAGCGTGACCATGACTGCATCCAGGTCTGTCACGGCGACCTTCAACAAAGCTCCCAAAGCGATGATCGGAACAGCCGGCTACGGCTCCTTGAACCTGGCCTACGGCGCCGCATCGTCAACCGCCGGCGTCGTTACAACCATCATGTCGCTCGATGGTGAATTGATGGAAACTCTGAGCCTGAACCTTGGGAAGCAAGTCGTCCTGAAGGGTGGCTACAGCGAGAATTTCCTCAGCAGGAGCGGCATGGCGACGGTGATAAGGGGAGCTTTGCGCATCCGCAGCGGCAAACTGACCGTGGAGAGGCTGGTAATCAAGCAGCCGTAGATTGAACCAAGAGCCTTGAACAGCTAAGAGAGACCAAGGCACTTTAACCTGTGGAAAAAACAGCAAGGCCCACTCCAGAAAACAAATGGAGTGGGCCTTGCTCGTCCTTTCACCTTTCACCTTTCACCTTTCACCTTTCACCTTTCACCTTTCACCTTTCACCTTTCACCTTTCACCTTTCACCTTTCACCTTTCACCTTTCACCCGTCCACCTGCCTCAGAACGGCAACTCACCGTCCTGATGGCGTTCGGCAATCGACCGCAGTTCCTCCGGTGGAATTGCCATGAACGTTGCAACCACCAAGGGATCGAAATGCCCGGCGTCCCCGTCCAGGATCTCGGCAGTCGCCGCTTCGTGGGTCATGGGGGACCTGTAGGGACGCTGCGAGGTGAGCGCGTCATAGACGTCAGCGACGATGAACAGGCGTGCTCCGAGCGGGATTTCATCTCCCTTCAAACCCCGAGGGTACCCCATGCCATCGCAGCGCTCATGGTGGGCATGGACGATCTCCGCCGCATCCTTGAGAAAGCCGATCTGTTTCACCATGTGGTATCCTGCCTCGGGATGTTTGCGCATCACCCGCCATTCCTGATCGGTCAGTTTGTCCGCTTTCAGGAGAATACTGTCCGGCACTGCAATCTTGCCGACGTCGTGCAGCAAAGCCCCGATACCTATCACTCGCCGCGTCTTTTCATCGACGCCGAACCGGCTTGCAATCAGCTCGGTATATTCGCGCACTCGTTGGGAATGGAGGTGGGTTTTGTGCTCCCGAAGGTCAAGTGCCGAAACCAGGGCAATAAGAGTCTCCTCATTGGCATCGGCAAGTTCCTGAAGAAGTGACCGCTGCCGGTCGAACAGCCAGCCGGGAACCGCCCCCGCCACCCAGAATCCGACCAACTCCCCTACCTGGTTTGCCTGTTCCATATAGTTTCCGGGCCAGTCCAGATAGGCATGCAGGGTAAAGACTATGCTCACTACCAGGGCTGTGGCACACCCCCCTCTGAGCCCGAACCAGGCCGCAGCAACCAATGGAGGAAGGAGGTAGAGTTTGCGCATCAAGATGTGGATTTTGTGGTAATAGTGCGGTTCGGTGGGAGTTGCATAGTGAAGCACGGCGATGACTATTATCAACTCGACCAGGATAAGGATTTTATCGCGTGTGGCATCGAGATTGCCCATGACTGGCTCCCCTACTCCCCAAACCTCGCAAATACCCCCGGTTTCCGGAGGGGGGTGCCGGCATATCCGGCAGGCACTCAGGGTGCTGAAGACGATTCAAGCCAGATAAAGGCCGTGACGTCAACAGGTTAGGTGTCTACATCTGTAGTTGATATACCAAAGAACCGCAAATCGACAAGCGGCCTGGGCACCTGCAGCCCAATAAAGGGTGATTTTCGCAGCAGGTCAGCACCTCCTGGGCCTTTATCTGGAAGCATATGTCAGGAAATGGAATGTGGCGAACCGACTGCTTCAGGAACTGCTGTAGGTTGTTATCGTGCCTCGCCTAACCCGGTCCAGATGAGGCTCATCTCCCGCAGGCGCCGGCGGGCCTTTTGGTCGTAGGCCTGGTCCGTGGCCAGGGAGGGCTCGTCCTGGTCGTAATAGGTGCCGGTCACTCCGTCCAACTCCTTGGCAACGGCCAAACGCTCAACATATGGTGCCCCCTCGTCCACGGTGGTTCGCGGTGTGCCGAACCACTCGCGAACCATCTTGGTGTCCATCAGGGAGGCCGGATGCAGGGCGTTCACGGTCACCCCGGTTCCCGCCAGTTCCAGGGCCAGATCGAAGGTGAACATCACCTGGGCCAGTTTGCTCTGGCTGTACGCTCGCATCCCGTCGTAGCTTTTTTCCAGCATGACATCGTCGAGCTCTATGGCTCGTTGCGCGGCCGACGCCACGTTGACGATGCGGGCCTGTCCCACCTGCTCCGCGGTCCGGCAAAGCAGCCGCAGGAGCCTGCGGGTGAGCAGAAAAGGGGCCAGGTAGTTGACGGCGAACCTCAGCTCGAAGCCTTCAGCGCTATTCTCACGCCGTCTCGGATCGGGACCGGCGCCCAGACCGGCATTGTTGATCAAAACGTCCAGCCGCTGACAACTGTCGGCAACGGATGCGGCAAGGCGTCCCACCTCGGCGAGAGAGGAGAGGTCGGCATTGAAATATTGCAGCCGATTGCTCCCGGTGGCCTCCCGAATCTTCGCCTGCACCCTGCGACCCTTATCCGGATCCCGCCCGTGGAGCAGGATTGTTGCGCCTTTTCCTGCCAGGTCGGTGGCAACCCTTTCTCCCAATCCGTCGGTCGAGCCCGTAATGAGAATGGTGACTTCTTCCAGAGCTTGCATGATGGACCCCTTCAACGGAGCTGTCGATGATGCCTCACGACACGATGCGCAGGTACTCCTTTTCGGTGACGATATCGCGGCTGTCCACCCGGTCGAGGAAGACGAGGCCGTTGATGTGGTCATACTCGTGCTGGAAGATCCGGGCGAGAAATCCCTCGTATTCCTCCTCGCGGAGATCGCCGGCGCGGTTCAGGTAACGGACCCGGATGCGCCGGTTCCGCCGCACCAGAGCGCGGATGCCGGGTATGCTCAGGCATCCCTCCCACCCTGTCTCGGTTTCGTTCGAGGCCCGGACCAGCTCCGGGTTGAGCATTGCCACCGGTACCATCTCCGGTGCTTCGGGATAGCGGGGGTTGGGGCGAGAGGCGATTATGAAAAGGGCGAGCGACTCGTAGATCTGCGGGGCGGCGATACCGACGCCGTTGGCGTCGGCGACGGTGGCGATCATGTCGTCAATGATGAGCTGGACGGCAGGATCGCGCGGGTCTGCTATCTGGCGACCCGGCTCCCGCAAGACCGGCTGCCCCAGTTGGGCTATCTGGCGCAGGATCGACATGGCAATTCCTCCTAATTTACAGCAGCCAGCCGGTTGGCACAGCTGGCTGTTTCTCCCAGGTAACTGATCCCTGTGGCTCTCATAAACATACCATAACCAAGGCTGAACAGTCAGTATCCTTGAGGGGAAGGCCGCGTAATGAAAGCGAAACCGACCTATTAATGAGGAATAATGTTAAAACTGTTGTGCTCCCATTGTTAATCTAATAGGTTTTGGTCATTTTTCAGCCGTAAAGAATCGGCTTCGAGGCCCGGTGCGACGCTCCCAGCTGTTCTTTACTTTTTGTTCACTTGAAATATTGCAGGAGGGAAAAATGAAACAGGTGTCAGGACGCTTCAAATCGGCAAAGGCCGTCACGGTGATGGCAGCTTTTACCCTGGTATCGGGGATGGTACCGCTGGCCCGGGCAGAGGAGCCGGCGCTCAACAACAAGGCGTTCAGCTTTTTCGGGGCCGGGTACGAGTTCATCCAGTACAAGGAGACGGTACCCGTTCCCTTTGGTGCAGAGGACATCGAACTCTCCGTCGATTTCGGAAACCCGGTGCAGCGCTCCGGCGGCTACATTCCTTTTCGGGAGAAGCACGGTCTCTACATCGTGAGTTCCGCCACCCTGAAACCGAATACCGCCGCCGAGACCTGGAGCTATCCCGGCCTTGGTCCGATCCAAACCGACGACGCCAAGTTTTCCTGGTACGAACTCGATGTGGCTGCCGCTTACCACTTGAAGCCGGGGCACCACGTCACCGTGGGCGCGGACTACTACACCCTCAACTTCACCCGTTTCAACTTCCAATCCGCCTCCGGCACCGATGCATTCAACACCGACGTCGCCACAGTTGCAACCGGCGGCCGCACCATCGACCAATGGGTGGCCGCAGGCAACGACGCGCGTACCTATCCGGGGCTGCGTCCTGAAAACAACCTCTCCACCGTCATCGAAAACGTAAGCTCCCTCGCCCTGATGGTGGGGTACCGCTACGACAGCTTCTTCTCCAATCCGCAAAGTCCCTGGCGCTTTGCAGGCGGCGTCAGGGCCGGCCTTCCCCTCTACTATCAGGTGGAGAACACCCAGACTCCGGGCGTGGAATTCGCGAGTTATCTGGACTCCGGCTATGACCTGGGCGCCGATGCCTCGCTGGCCTGGAATTTCCACCACAACTTCTCGGTGATCGGGCGCGTCGACTGCAACTACAAAAAGCGCAACAGCGTAAGCGTTGGCACCATGTCCGTTCCGGAAAACGACGTCCTCTCCGTGCAAAGCACCTTGGGACTCAATTGGGCGTTTTAGATCTTTGAAGAGTCAGGGCAGAGGGGGGATCGGCCCCCTCTCCTTTCCGGAGAGGGCGGCCGGAGGCCGGGTGAGGAGGGCATAAAGCTGATGGCCTTGTTGCAGAGAGGTTGGCATGAGAACCCGGGACCGGGCTTCAGTAGGTCACGGTCAACAGGAAGCGCTGCATGTTTCCTCCCGGGTTGTGGCTGATCTTGTCCATGATGCTCCCAAAATCGCTTTTACCACCCGAGCCGCCTGCACCTTCCGTGCTCTCCGGCTCGACCGCCTGATTATCGCGGGTTCCCAGCGGTATGAACTGGCCAAAGGAATAGGAAACGGCGACGTGCTGCCACCGGTAGCCGAGCCCCAGGGAAAGAAATAGCAGCTTGACCCGGTCCGTCTCGAGCTCGATCGTGTTTTCGCCGGCCCTGCCGAAACCGAAGAGCACGCTGCGCCAATATTCAAGCTCTGCCGCGGTCTTCAGGTAGATATACTGGATGCCGCCTCCAAAGATGAAGCGATCCCCCTTGTACTCGGTCCCGAGATGGTAATGGTCGGCGCTTAAGGCCAGGTTGTAGAGATGGTTGTAATTGCCGACCAGTAGCGAGGGCCAGAAATCCACCACCGCCGAGGAATTGGCTATGCCGCCGCCTCCCGACTTGAAATCCCAGTGGCGGTAGTTGGCCTCCAGGTTCCACTTGGCACTGGGATCGATGCCGATCCCCGCCCGGTACCCCCGATAAGAACCCTCCCCCCGTAGATACCCCCCCGGCCTCTGATCGACGGTGAAATCCTGAAAGAAGCTGAAATCCCTCTGCCGGCAATCCCCCACCAGATAAAGGGCGTATGGGAGCGCGAGCTTCCCCTCGAAACGCCGCTGACCGGTGTCACCCGGCTCGACGGCATACCTGCCGTAAAAAAGCCCCCGGTAGTCAGCGGCAACATAAACTTCGTGGTTCTCTTCGCCGTAATGGACCGGCACCAGCCCGGACTTCCCCAAGCGCTGCAGGCCGAAGTCGCCGGCCAGATCCAGGTAGGAGCGCTTGTAGCCGACCTTGAGGAAATCTGTCAGTGCCAGTTCCGCTTCCACGGGAACTTCGGGCTCGTCGCGGTAATCGGTCCCCAGCACGCTCGCCCCCACCTTGAGCAGGTCGAAGAGGTTCAGGTAAAGCCCCCCCTTGGTAGCGGCAAACCTCTCACGGCTGGCGACGCTTATGTCGTTCCCGGTGCCGGTTGCGCTGACGTCGATGGAGTCGTAGCCGTAGCCTGCTGCAAGGGAGCCGGTAACCTTTCGGTCCAGCAGGGAAAAGGGGGCGGCAACGGCGGTGTCGAGCCGTTGGGCAAAGGCGTGGCTCCCGGCCCGGCGGCCGTTGAAGACGCGGACGGTGCGCTGATGTTCGTAGAAGAGATCGACCCGGTAGCTCCCTTTGGCGTCCAGAGAGAGAGGGTCGCTGAAATCGAGCCTTTCCTGCTCCCGGGGCAACTCCTTCACTCCGCCGCGCCTGAGCGCGTCGACGCCGTCGTCGACGAAGAGATCGATGATTTGGGTATAGGCCTGCGCCGAGGCCGGGAGGAGCAGTACGAGAAGCAGGAACAGGACTTTTTTCATGATCAAAAAAAGGGCGGCCCGAAGGCCGCCCCAAAACCTCAAGCAATGGAGAGTTAGAAGCCGAGAAGCGCGGAGAGCTTGGCCAGGCCGCCCGCTGGAGTGCCTGCGCTCTTGATGAGTTTGCCCTCGCTCACGCTGTAGAATTGGCCTCCCAGAAGCACGACATTGCCGTGAATGCCTGTTGAAGCCAAGGCGGAAACGGCGGTTCCGTCTGCGACACTGTACTTGTTCAGGAAGTCGTTTCCATCCGTGTAGAGGAAGCCTCCGCTGTACATCAGGCTATCGATGTAATCAGCGGCGGTGAATAGAACCGATTCACCGGAGAGGTTACTGATCCTGTAGACGGTTGTCTGGTCGCCAGCCGGGCTCCAGGAGGTGCTCGTGTAGTAGATATCGGTGCCGCTTGATGCCGCTACAGTCCTGTAGAGCGATTGGGTGCCAAGGTTCTTGGTCCAGACAGGGGTTGAGGCAGCGGTCCAGGGATCGCTTGACCTGTCTACACGATAGATCGAAAGATAGGAGCCGGCGACCCCGTTGGAGATCCCCTCCGTAACAAAGCAGTAGAAGGCACCGTTGTAACTGAACAAGGGAGAGACGACGTTCTTGCCACCGGTCTCGAAGACGGCATCATCGGAAACCTCGCCCGTACCGGGGTGGATTCTCTTGGCCCTTTGCTTGCCTATGTTGGCATCGTAGTCAATCGAGACGATGGAGTCGCCGTCGGCAAACAAGCCGTGATACCAGTCGCGGGTTGCCCCCGTGAGCACCTTGCCGTCCAGTACCGGCAGCACGCCGTTGAAGCCCGCAACGTTGGAGCTGGCGCTGTTCTCGGGGAGGATGCCGTTCAGTGTGTAGTCGGGGAGGTCGGACTTGGCCACGATTTCGGATTCGACAGGGGCCGGGTGGGGCCCGTAAACCCAGCTGGTTCCGTTCCAGTAGTAACCGGTAACGGTCCTTTCCGCCGCCACCGGCTTGCCGTAAACGGCGGAGAGGGTGGCGTCCGGCTGCACGTCGTAGCCAAAGGTCGGAGCCTTGCTGCGATCCAGCGGGTTGGTGAAGAATTTGGTGGCGTCTACGGTCACCGGGATGCCGCCGATGGTCACCATGGTCGGTCCGGTGAGCACGATCTTGGCCTGGGCAATGAATTTCTCGAAATCGCTCTTGCTGACGTCGCTCACCCCGGTGAGGTCGAAGGCGCCCTGGCCGGCGGCACGCAGCCTTACCACGTTGTAGGCGAGTTCGGTCTTGTCGCGCGCGGCCCTGACCAGCGCGAGGGCGTCGGCCATCTTGGCCCTTCCGTTGCTCTTCAGTGTGAAGAAGGTCGGGTTGTTGAGGGTGGCCAGCGGATCGCGTTCGATGGCGTTGTAATCGTTAGCGGCGACGTCGAAATTGTAAGCGGTAACGATCTTGAGAAGCCCGCCGACGGCACTGACGGCCGCATCCAAGGCGTAGAACTCGCCGTCGTCGAGGACGATGTCGGTGCCGTTCACATTGCCCTGCATCGCCTTGGTGACGACAAAGGTAAATCCGTGCCCCTGTACCCTGGCCAGTCGCTGGCCCAGGGTCTGCAGCGCCGGAGTCAGGACGTTTTCGATCACCGCCTGCATCTCGCCCACCGAGGGAGCGTTTGCCGGGGCCAAGGCGACCAGCTTGGCGCTGGATTTGGCGGCTGGCCTCTGCTGCGGAAGCTTCGCCTTCAGCGATTTCAGTGCGTCGAGCAGCAGTTTCGAGGGGGCCGCGGCAGCAGGTGCAGCTGCTTTTGCCAGGGACGTGGTGGCGACCGCCTTGCCCAGCACGGAGGAGAAGTTGCCAAAGGGGTTGCCGACCGGGCTCGAGGCCGAGATGACGTCATTGACGGTGGGAGCGACGGCGCCCCAGCGCTCGACGATCGCCTTCACGTCGCTGTTCTCGATGAGCAGGATTCCCTTGGTTATTGCGGCACCCAGGTTGGCGTCGGTGTTGCCGGAATCGGCTGCCAAGGCTTTTTCGTAGTTGATGTTGGCGTTGGGAATGTCCTGGGCGTCGAGAAACTTTGCCGCCTGCTCCACGAAGAAGACTGCCGAAGCGGTATCGGTCGGCGGGGTATAAGATGCGGCTGCGGAGACTGCGCTCGTCTTGGCGTCGGCGCTGGTCAGCACTTTGGTTTCAACAACGGGCGTGCCGCTGGAAACGTTGATGAGCTGCACGGTGACGCTCGCGCTGCTGGTTCCCGACACGAAATCCTGAACGTCCACCCCGGACTTGAGCAGTTGGACAACGGTCAGGTACATGTTGGCGAGGGCGACGTTGCCGGAATTGATGCTGGCGAGATTGCCGTTTTCCAGAGCCGAGGCGAGCGCGGAGATATTGTCCTCGAGGACGCTGGGCTTTAAGGCGGCGATCTCCTGGGACAATGCGTCCGAGGTGATCCCGCCGGGGAGAGCGGCTTCCTCGCCCAGCTTCACCGCAGCCAGATTGAAGGCGTTCATGATCTTCTGCTCGGCGACGATCAAAGCGGTGGTGGAAGCTGCATTGAGATTTACCCCCGCAACGTCGGAACCGGTCTTTGCCTTCTCGACCAGCTTCTTGACGGTCTGGTTCCCCTTCCTGGCCTTGACCACATAATCAACCCCGGGAGCAAGCCCCGGAACCTCGTAGGAATATATGCGGGTGCTGGCGGCGTCGTCGTATTTGGGATTTACCGTAGCGATTTTCTTGCCGGAAAGGTCGAAGACGTCCACCGTGATATCGGTCGCTGCAACGACTTTGGCAACGGTTTTCGCCGGAGCTGCTGCAGGAAAGTCAACAACACCAAGCAGAGAAATCGACGAGGTTGAATTCCCCTTGGCGCTATCGCCCCCGCCACTGCTGCACGCTGCCACCATGAACATGGCCACGGCGACCAGAGCCCACCTGAAATACTGCATTTTACGCATTAAAACCTCCTTGTCATACATCGTTATTTAACGGCATAAAAAGACCACCAGGAAAACCAATTCGGGGCAAAAATAAATTCTTTTCCTTGGAAAATCAACCATTTTTTGCCTTAAAACAATTATTTAAATTTATAACGTTCTTATATGAGAAAAACGTAATATGACGGAGGCGAGAGCGGCAAGGGGGATGTATACGCGCGGGGATGCAGTTTTCACAGACGGTCACTGCCATTAGTCAAGCGGTGATTCCGTGAATCATGTAGGGTGGGCCGTGCCCACCATCAGGATGCGGTTGTGGTGGGCACGGCCCACCCTACCTCTCTGCTTTCGCTGCCTGCTCTCGAAAAAGTAGGCCTGCCGTTTCCAGGAAAGGTCAACCTTTCAAGAGGAGAGGAGCCCCCGGGTCCCCTCCCCTTCAAGGGGAGGGACAGGGTGGGGATGGGGGAAACGTCAGGAGTCACAGTTTCAGCTCGACTACACCAGTACCCGCCAGATCCGCTCGGAGGCTTTGCCGTCCCAAAGAGGCGGCACCGTCGCCCTTTCCCGCTTGGCAAGGCTCTCGGGGTAGGCCGCCAGAATGGCTTCTGTCGAGGTTCCCGCGAGCACGTTGGTCCCCAGATCAACGGTGACGGGACGCTCGGTGTTGTCCCGGATCGTGACACAGGGAACGCCTAGGGCGGTGGTTTCCTCCTGCAGTCCGCCGCTGTCGGTCAGCACGGCCTCGGCATCCTTCCAGAGATACAGCGCATCCCGGTAGCCAAGCGGCGGCAGCAGGATCACCTTGTCGGAGAGATCGATGCCGTATGACTCCATCATCTTTCGGGTGCGCGGATGCACCGGGAACACGATCTTGCGACGCAGCGCCAATTGGTTGATGGCAGCTGCAATGCTTCGGAAGTTTTCACGCGAATCAACGTTGGAAGGGCGGTGCAGGGTGAGAAAGAGGTACGGTTGCGCCGATTGCTTCAAGGAAAAGGTCGGCAAGGCGGTAAGGTCCAGGCGAGAGAGCTGTTCCACCTGAAAAAGGAGATTGTCCACCATGACATGGCCCACCGAGTGGATGCTGGCAGGCGATTTGCCTTCCCGAAGCAGGTTGTCGACGGCGCTCTCCTCGGTGACGAAGAAGTAGTCGGAGATGGCATCGGTCACCATGCGGTTGATCTCTTCGGGCATGGCCAGGTCGAAGCTGCGCAGCCCCGCTTCTACATGGGCCACCGGTATGCCGCATTTTTTCGCCACTATGCTGCAGGCCAAAGTGGAGTTGACATCCCCAACCACCATCACCAGGTCGGGCGCCTCCTGACGGCAAACCTCTTCGAAGGCGATCATGATCCTGGCGGTTTGCTCGGCATGGCTCCCTGAGCCGACGTTCAAGGCATAGGCCGGCTCAGGGATATCCAACTCCTCGAAAAAGGTGCGCGACATTTCGTGATCGTAATGCTGGCCGGTGTGAACGATGCTGCATCGCACGCAGTCATGACGAAGAGAAGCGCGATATATGGGAGAGATTTTCATGAAATTAGGCCGTGCCCCTGCTATCAGTAAGACATTCATATCGCCTCCTCACTTCGGTTGAGCTGCAAAAGCGAGCCTGCAGGATACCCATTCCGCCTCCGCAGCACCCTTCACAGCTACCTTGTCAATTGAGATGAGAGCAACCGTAACGGTCCGAGATCACACGGCGCCGGAGGATTACATATTTCTAACACCTATCGGGGAAAATGCAATCCGGTGTGGGCCTTGGGTTTATCAGGGGAAAGTCACCGCGGTAAAAAAATTCCCATCCGGCTTTGCAAATTTAATTGGAGCTATATAATTGATTTCTCCCCCGCTGCTCGATCATGAGAAACCCTGCGAGCTGCGCAACATCAGATTTAAGGAGGTGGATCCATGCTGCATCACCCGACCGGAGCCGAAAACGAGGCGCCCCCCCGTGACAACTGCAGGACCCAACACGTCAGTGTGGATTTTTCCAGCTGTCTTACCGAGCAGAAGAAGCATCGCTGCAATTATGCCTTCCTTTTCGGTGACGGATATCTGTGCACCCATCCCGATCACCTTGAGTTCAAGAAGTCGGAATGACCACGCCTGCGACCGGAACAATTGGCAGCGGGCCAAAGGGGTCGAAAAACAACCGAGCGCCTTTGGCAGGCAAGGTGATCAGCTGAATCGCACCCGGCCATTCCCCTTGCATCGGTTGCGCTAATAAGGCCGTGCAAACACAAAACATCATTATAGATTATGAGATTAATTTTAGTTGACCTGCACCCTGCAAATCAATAGTATTCTCTCATCCTGCGAAGTTTCCGAATAATTCCACTATGCGACAAGCAACATGCGCTGTTCTATTACCGCATTGGAAGCCGTTCAGCAGACCGGGTTCGGTCCTCGCCCGGGAGCTGATCCAGGGTTGTCAGCTGCGCCGAAAAAGGAGTCCCTTGCCACTGCATATCCTGACCATCAGCGATAACGGATCCTTCGCCGCCTATCTCTGCGACCTGCTCTGCGCTGCGGGTCACGCTGCAACATCCGTCACCGCAGGGAAGCAGGCCTACCGGGCCGTCCGCCTGCAAAAACCAGATCTCATCATAGTTGTGGTCGAGCCGGCGCAGGTTCCCGGTCTGGCTGTAGAGCAGCGGCTTCATTCGCCGGATGGGACGCGCACGGTTCCGGTCATCGTGATCTCCGAGTGCCTGAGGCTAGAGGCGGAACTGCTGCACGTCTTCGACTTCATACCGAAACCCCTTGATGTAAACCGGCTTCTGGACGACATCGCAGCCATCGCCCGAAGACCCGCCAAGGCGGCTGGCACTGTGGCTCCAAGCGATCAGCAATACCTGGAGTTCTCCGGCTATATCCATTCCGGCACCGGTTTGCACTTCGAATCGCGCAACCGCGCCTCCCTTGAGCGGGGCCTGGAAAAACGCATGTCGGCTCTGCGCATCGACAGCTGCACCGAATACCTCGCCTACCTGAAGCGCCACGGCGAAGACCGGCACGAACTCCAGAAACTGCTTCAGTTCCTGACCGTGGGTGAGACCTATTTTTTCCGCTACCCTTCCCATTTCATGGCGCTCAGGGAGCGGCTGTCGGCAAGAAGCGCCGCAGCCGAACCGATCCGCATCTGGTCCGCGGGATGCTCCACCGGAGAGGAGCCCTACTCGATCGCGATGAGCATCATGGAGGCGCTGCCGGACTGGAGAAATCGCGACATCAAGATCGTTGCTACGGACATCAACAACCAGTCGATAAAACGGGCGCGCGAGGGGGTGTACACCCCCTGGTCCATGAGGATAACGGAACAGCATCATCAGAAGCGCTACTTCAAGCGGGTCGGCGAGAGTTACCTCATCCGGGACGAGGTCAAGCGGCTGGTGGAATTTTCCCATTTGAACCTGTCGGCACCGGAGAGCGCCGCGGTCTGCGCGCAACTCCGGGACCTGGACGCCATATTCTGCCGCAACGTGTTGATCTATTTTTCACCGGAACCAGCCGCGCGCTTGGTGGGCAGTTTTGCCTCGGCGCTCAAGGCCTCCGGCCAGCTGTTTCTGGGGCACGCGGAAACCCTGCTCCACCGCTGCCCGGACCTGGAAATCCGGCGCCAGGAAAACAGCTTCTACTATGTGAAGAGCGTGTTGAGTCAGACGTCCAGGGAGAAGGCCGGGCAGACGGCAACAGATCCGTCCCACGCGATGCACCAGGAGCTTTCAACCCCGCCCGAGCCGCAGCCGGCGCCGCTGCCGCTGACGCTCTCGGCGCCGGCAAGGGAAACCGCAACCCCGGCGGCACGACTTGAGGCGGCCCGACAGCTCTTCGACGCCGAGAATTTCGATGCAGCCTACGAACTGCTTGAAGCGCTCTCAGCCGATGGTCCCGAGGAGACGGCGGCACTGATCCTCAAGGGGTTTATCCTGGCGGGAAAGGGGCGTTTTCAAGAGGCTCTGGACGCCTGCAGCCGGGCAATCGAACTAAACGACCTGCTTCCGGAGGCCTACTTTCTCAAAGGTGTGGTGCTGGACGCAAACGACCGCCTGTCCGAGGCTGCGGAGGAGTACCGCAAGGCGCTGCTTTTGGACCACGATTTCATCATGCCGCGCTACCACATGGGACGGCTGCACCTGAGGCTCGGCCGGGTGCCCGAGGCGGCGCGTGAGATCAGAAACAGCATAAAGATCCTCACCAGGCGCGGCGACGAGGGGACCGTCCCCTACTCCGGCGGCCTTACCCGCGCGGTATGCATGGTACAGCTGCAAAACGCCCTGGCGCAGGTCGCCTGACCTTTGGCGCTGCCCGGGCGCCGCAAGCAGGGCCGACATGGCCCACCCGGGTGCTGCACAGGCGCCGATACCGGCCGAACCCGGCCAAGAAGAGGAAACGATGGCCATGGCAAATGACGAAGCATATGACATCCGCACCATCCTGAACCAGATGCGGGAAGAATACTGGCAGGGGCTGGCCGACGAGGAATCCGCGGCGCAGGAGCTCATCGAGTGCCTGGTCTTCGTCCTGGGGGGGGAGCGCTACGCCTTCGAGACGCAGTACGCCTGCGAGGTGATCCGGGTCCCCAAACTGGTCCGGGTTCCCGCAGTGCAGAGCCTGATCACGGGGATCTTCAACCTGCGCGGCGAGATTACCGCCGCCATGGACATCCGCCCCATGCTCGGCCTGCCTCAGCCGGAGATCGGAGCAACCGGAAGGATCCTGGTGGTGAGATCGGAAAGCTTCGCTACCGGCATCCTGGCCGAGGCGGCGCTTGGCGTGCAGGGGCTATGCTTCGAGAGGTTCGAGCCGGCCGTGGCCGGGCTGTCGGGCGAACGCCGCGACCTGGTGAGGGGCCATTTCAACGAGGAGGCGGGCGCCGTCATCCTCCTCGACATGGAGGCCCTGCTCGCCTCGCCCGAGATCATGGTGGGCGAGCCGTAGCTTCACCTCCCCCACCCCCTACCATACTCAACGTTTCCAGACAGCTAAACGACGCGCACGAAGGACGGGACCACATGTCGAACAAACTCTCGGTGAAGATTGTCAGTATCCTGATCATGGTCATGGTCGTCATCATGACCGCTTTTTCCATCTACTTCGTGCGCTCGCGCAGGGCGAACATGGAGCAGGAACTCCTCTCCAAGGGGAGGATCCTGGTCCAGACAGGAGCGAAATCGATGGAGCGGATCCTCGCTGAGGCGCTTTCCAACGGAAAGCTTACCCCCCAGCAGCTCTTCGACGAGCGCTACCTCCCGATCCCCAACACGGAGCCGCAAAAGTACCATACCCAGTTCGACAGCTTCACCGACGGCGCGGTCCAGGCGCTGGAGGACGAATTCCTGAAGGACGACCAGGTGGTCTTTGCCGTGCTGGTGGACAGAAACGGCTACCTGCCGACCCACAACAGCATCTACTCGGTGCCGCTTACCGGCGACAGGGAGAAGGACAAGACCGGAAACCGCACCAAGCGCATGTTCAACGACGAGGTGGGGCTGGCAGCCGCGCGCAACCAGCAGCCGTTTCTAAAGCAGGTCTATCAGCGCGACACCGGGGAGAGGATGTGGGATCTCTCGGTGCCGGTGTACGTGGCGGGCAGGCACTGGGGGGGCTACCGGATCGGGTTCTCCATGGTGAAGACCGAGCAGAAGGCGGCCCAGCTCAGAAACCAGATCGTGGGCAGCATGCTGATCATGCTGATCATCTCGAGCGTGACCATACTGCTCGTGGTGAGCCGCGCCGTGCGCCCGCTGCTGAAACTCACCGCCGCGGCGCACCGGATCAGCGGGGGAAACCTGGACGAGACCATCCCCGTGGAGAGCAACGACGAGATCGGGGCTCTCGCCGAGGCGTTCAACGTGATGACCACCGTGATCGTCAGGGACCTGAAGGAGGAGATCGGCAGGAGCGGCCGCCTGATCGTTTCGGTGAAGGATGCCGTGATACAGCTCTCCAGCGCCGCCAACGAGATGATGGCGATCAGCGCCCAGCAGGCCTCCGGCGCCACCCAGCAGGCGAGCGCGGTCCAGGAGGTGACCACCACCTCGGAGGAGATCGCGATCACGGCCAAGATGATCACGGCAAACGCCAGGACGGTGGAGGCGGTCGCCGAGGACACCACCCGCAACGGCAACGGCGGCAGGGAGGACGTGACCAACGCCATCGAGGGGATGGGAAAGGTGCGCTGCCAGGTGCAGAGCATCGCCAAGAGCATGGTCGAGCTGGGGGACAACAGCCAGAAGATCGGGGGGATCGTCGAGATCATCGACGAGATCAGCGACCAGACCAACCTGCTGGCGCTGAATGCGGCGATCGAGGCGGCAGGTGCCGGAGAAGCAGGCAAGCGCTTCGCCATCGTGGCCCAGGAGGTCAAGAGGCTCGCGGACCGCACCGTCGAGGCGACCCGCCAGATCAAGGGGCTGATCGGCGAGATCCAGCGTGCCACCAACAACACCATCATGGTGACCGAGGAGGGGACCAAGGCGGTGGACTCCGCCTCCAGCCTGGTCGACAAGGTGCAGTTCTCCTTTGCCTCCATCATGGGGACGGCGCAGGAGACCTCCAGGACCGCCAAGGAGATCACCCTCTCCACCCAGCAGCAGACCTCCGCCTGCGAGCAGATGGCCGAGACCATGTCCGAGGTGCGCGACGTGGCGCAACAGGTGGCCATGAGCGCCACCGAGACGGAGAGGGCCATCGCCGAGATCCTGGAACTCGCCGAGAGGCTTCGGGAGATCACCGAGAAAGAGGCCTAGATGACCGGCAGATACATCGAGATATTCTGCCGCGAGGCCGAGGAGCATCTCGCCTCGCTGCAAAGCGGACTCCTGGTGCTGGAGAAGAATCCCACCCGCACCGGAGTGCTGCACGAGCTGCTGAGAAACGCCCACACCCTGAAGGGTTCGGCCCGCATGGTGGGGCTGGCCGAGATAAGCGCCATCACCCACACCATGGAGGAGCAGTTAAAGGGGATGGAGCAGGGAAGCCGCGCGGTCGACGCCGCCGCCATCGATCTCCTTTTGAAGGGCGCCGATGCGGTCGCCCTGATCACATCGGCTCTCTCCAAGGGGGAGAGCCCCAAGCTCGACGTCGAGAGCTTCGTGGCGGAATATGAACGCGGCGAGATCGGCCGCTCCATTCCGCAGGAGAACCGGGACAGCCCCGCCGAGCAGCTGAGCGAGACGGTGAGGGCCAACGTCAGGACCCTGGACGCCCTGGTGAACCTGATCGGCGAGATGATCATCAACAAGAAGCGCCTGGAGGCGAAGCTCTCCCGGCTGAAGGAGATAGCAGCCTGCTCGGATCCCGCCACGGCGGCGCTGCTGGGAGATTTCAGGCGCGATCTCGAGGAGGACGTGCTCTACCTCGACTTCCTGATCCAGGAACTGCACCAAAAGGCGATGGGGCTCAGGATGCTCCCGCTCAAGACCATCTCGGAGGGGTTCGAAAGGCTGGTGCGCGACCTCTCGCAAAAGCTCGGCAAGGAGGCGAGGCTTGAGATAATCGGCGGCTCGATAGAGCTGGACCGCGTGCTCCTGGACGCTCTCAAGCCGATGCTGATCCATCTTTTGACCAACGCGGTCAGCCACGGCATCGAGACCCCGGAGGAGCGGGTCGCGGCCGGCAAGAGCCGCCAGGGGACGGTCCGCATCACGGCGCGCCACGAGGGGAGCTCGGTCCTGGTCGAGATCAGGGATGACGGCCGGGGCATGGACCCCGCGCGCATCAGGAAGGCCGCACTCTCCCGCGGGGTCATCGACCAGCGGGAGGCGGAGGCGCTGAGCGACGAGGAGGCCCTCTACCTGACGCTTAGGGCCGGATTCTCGACCGCCCATGAGGTGACCGAGGTCTCCGGTCGGGGGGTCGGCATGGACGTGGTGAAGAAGAACATCGAGCGGGTCAAGGGAACGCTCACCATGGCCAGCGAGATCGGGAGCTTCTGCGAGGTCGCGCTGCAGCTCCCGCTCACCCTTTCGGTACTCGAGGCGCTCATCGTGCAAAGCGGCGGCGAAACCTTCGCCATCCCGATCAACTACGTGCAGGAGATCCTGAAGGTGCGCGACCCGGACATCATGACGCTCGGCAGCCGCGAGGCGATCAAGGTCCGGGGCGTGAGCACCCCGCTCTACAGCCTCTCCCGTATGCTGGATCTGCCTCAGCCGCCCCCAAGCGAGACTGCCGGCATGGCGGCCCTGGTGCTGAAGCACTGCGACCAGCGCATCGCCTGCACGGTCGAGGCGCACCTGGGGAATTGCGAGGTGGTCGTCAAGGGGCTCGGCAGGCAGTTCAAGAACGTGAGGTTCCTCTTCGGCGCGACCATCATGGGGGACGGCAATCCGGCGCTGATACTGAACGTTCCCGACCTGTTCGCCTTCAGCGACCGGACCGTGCAGCCGAGCCTGCGCCGCGTGCTAAGCGAAAGCGGTGCCGGTCGCGGCCGGGTCCTCGTGGTCGATGACTCGATAACCACCCGCACCATGGAGCAGAGCATCCTGGCCGCCCACGGCTACCGGGTGGAGACGGCGGTCTCCGGCGAGGACGCCATGGAGAAGGTGCTGCTCAGCCGTTTCGATCTGGTGATCACGGACGTGGAGATGCCCGGGATCGACGGCTTTCAGCTGACCCGGAACCTGCGCTGCACCGAGGGGTACCGTGAAACCCCGGTGATCGTGGTCTCGTCGCTTTCGCGTGACGAGGACAAGCGACAGGCGCTGGAGTCCGGGGCCCAGGCCTACATCGTGAAAGGGGCCTTCGATCAGGGGATGCTCCTGGAAACGGTGCAGATGCTGATCGGCTGACCGGCAAAGCCGAGTGAATTTCTTGCAGCGCGACATCGCTGCCAATAGGGTTGGTATTGAAGAAGAACAGCTTGACCATTTCAGGTGCCCATGACCATTAATATCCTGCTTGCAGACGACTCGGGCCTGGTACGCCAGGTGCTGACCGACATGCTCCATCAAAGCCCGGACATCAGGGTGGTGGGCTGCGCCTGCAACGGCTCGGACGCGGTGGACCTGACGCTCAGCCTGAAGCCGGACCTGGTGATCATGGACCTGGTCATGCCGGTGATGGACGGACTCGCGGCGATCGAGGAGATCATGTCCGTCGCCCCCACCCCGGTGCTGGTGCTCTCGGCAGCCGTCGAGGCCACCGAGCTGAGCCGGGCCTTCCACGCCATCAAGCGCGGTGCGCTGGACGTCATGGAAAAACCGGCCGTGGATATCCCGGGGGCACTGGACGATTTCCGCAGCCGGCTCCAGGAGAAGGTCAGGCTGCTCTCCGGAATCAGGGTAATCCGGCATCCGCGGCGCAGATTAAGGAGCAAGGCGCCGGATGAAATCGGGGTGAGCGGACCGGTTCCGAAGCTGCTGGCCATCGGGGCCTCGACGGGGGGACCCAAGGCGGTCATGAGCCTTCTCAAGACCCTTCCTGCCGACTTCCCGGCGACGGTCTTCGTGGTGCAGCACATAGCCGACGGATTCGCCGAAGGGTTTGCCACCTGGCTGGACCGCGAGTGCGCCATTTCTGTGCGCATTGCGGTCGACGGCGCCAAATACGGCCCCGGGGAGGCCGTGGTGGCACCCGGCTCCAGCCACATGACCATCTCCGACGGCAGGATCAGGCTCAGAGACGATCCCCCGGTCAACTGCTGCCGCCCTTCCATCGACGTCTTCTTCAACTCCTTGGCGCAGACCACCTGCAACCAGGTGGTAAGCCTGCTATTGACCGGCATGGGGAAAGACGGCGCCCAGGGACTGCTGCGCATCAAGGAGCGCGGAGGAACCACCCTGGTTCAGGACGAGAACAGCTGCGCCGTTTTCGGCATGCCCAAGGAAGCGATAAAATTAAATGCCGTCGATCGGGTACTCCCGCTGGAGTGCATGCCTGCTGCGATCTCTAAACTGTTTGCCGTACGCTGACCCGCTCCCCCCGGACCGGAGGGTGCCGGGAGCCGGGGCGGCACCGTAAGGGTTGCCACAACCGGAACTACAACAAAAGGAGAATCACGTTGCAAAAGAACATACTCATCATTGACGACAGCGAACTGGTACTGGCCATGGCAAAGGACGCCCTGGAAGAGGCCGGCTACCTGGTACAGACCGCAACCAACGGCATCGAGGCCAACAGGTACATCTTTTCCAAGAACAGGCCGAACCTGATCATCATGGACATCATGATGCCGATGCTGGACGGCAACGAGAAGGCGAAGATCCTCAAGGAAAACGAGATGAGCCGCGACATCCCGATTCTTCTGCTCTCGTCCAAAAGCGACGAGGAGATGCGCCGACTGACCCAGGAGGCGGGGGCCGACGGTTACATTCTGAAGCCGTTCTCGCCGATGGAAATTACCAGCAAGGTGAGGAGATGCCTGGCCGCGGTCCGGCAATAGCGCAAAAGGCCCTCCGCTCTTCCAGCCATCGGCCGATCAGCCCCGCACCCTGCACAGCCGGGCGGGGCAGGCGACTGGCTGCGGTTTGCTCCGCTCTCGGGGCATCCCCGGCTCGAAGGGTCACTTGTTTCGGGAGCGGCAGGGCATCCCCCTCCCCTTTTCAGCTTTCGCTGCCGGCATAACGGTAGGTGGGCGATCAAGGGCGCAATCGGCGCGCCATCTAGCGCTAGATCTATGATACGGTCGTGATGGCGCCGGAATCGGAGTGTCGGGGTGGCGCTTGAGCTAACCGCAGCTACGCCTGGCCGGTCACCTTGTACCTGATTCCTTTAACTCTTATCCCTTCCCAGCTCCGGGTCGTCAGTTGCGCCTTTCCCCCTTGTTTGCCTCTGTTTTCCCCAGAGATCCGCCGCCCATGGAACTGTAAAGAAATGCACATGTGCATTTCCTTACACCCCTTAGCCATGTCCCCGCTTTTACGACACTTTTCCTGCCGAGGCCAGTGCCAATTGTAAAAAAATTCACACCCGCAGGACCCGCGAGCCCGGAAAGCGACGGCAGGAGGCCGCGGAATCGTTACTGATTCCGGAAGGCCGCGCCTTGGCATGGTAATTGGATATGTAAGCTCGTGACCGTGACAATGAGTGATAAATTGTGCGAGGGAGAACCATGATGGAGCATCAGTACAGCATCATAAACCAGTGCCTGCAGCTCCTTAAGCAAAGCGACATGCCGACCATCAAGAAGCTGCGTGTAGAGATACAGCTTATCCAGATGAAAAGGTTACTGCTAAATGATGCCATATCCGAGGAGATGGTCTGCGGGTCAAGCGGCGAGGACGTTTTCGAGGGGCTGCTGTGCCATATGCGAAAGATTTGCAGGGGGAATGTGGAGGCGGATGCCTTGGCCGATCTGATGAACCGAATTGGCGGGATGCTGAACGTACTCGGCGGCGATCAAGCCTCCCCCAGGTGAGGAGTCTCTTGCTCCACCGGCAGTACCACCCGTGCCAGGGTCCCTTTGCCGGGCTGGGACGATAGTTGCAGCCGTCCGCCGCGCTCTGCGACGATGTACTGCGAGATATATAGCCCCAGTCCGCTTCCTCCCTTGTCCAGCTTGGTGGAGGAGAAGGGCTCGAAAAGACGATCGATCATGTCGGGGCTGATGCCGGTCCCGGTATCCTGCACCTCGACCACCACTTCCGCCGCGGCGGAGTCGTAGCGGGTGGTGAGAAAGACCTCGCCGCGTCCGTCGGGAAGCGCCTGCATGGCGTTCAGGATCAGGTTGATCAGCACCTGCTCTATCTGTTGCTGGTTTCCGTTGATCACAGGTATGTCGGTACCAAGCGAGGTCTTCAGCTGCACGTCTTGCTTCATCTGGCAGGCCAGTACGGAGAGCGCGGCGGAAACGGTGGCATTTATCTCCATATTCGGGCGCGCCTTGGAACCGTCGCCCACGCCGTAATCCCGGAGTCCCTGGACCACCCTGGCGATCCGCTCCGAGTTTTCCACGATGTTCACGGCATTTTGGGCCAGGGCGTCACGGGCCGTCTGATACGGCACCCCGCCCAGATAAAACTCTCCCTCCTCGCGCAGGATGCCATCGAGAAGCGGCACCACATCGGTCCAGATCTTGGCGATGTTGTGCCCCGAGAAACGGATCGATGCATTGGGGTTGTTGATCTCGTGGGCCATGCTGGAGAGGAGCAGCCCCAGCGAAGTCATCTTGTTGGTGTGGATGAGGCGAGCCATGACCCGCTTTTTCTCCTCCTGCACCTCGAGCTTCATCGCCTTTAGCAGCTCCTCCTGCAGGGAGAGGTTCTCAAGCTCCCGCAACTCGAGGGAGGCGGCCATGGCGTTAATGGCGTTGGCGGCGCGGTCCAGTTCGTCGTTCCCCTCCAGTTCCACCCGCGCCGACAGTTTTCCGGAACCGATGTCCTCGATTCCGGCCAGCAACAGGTTAAAGGAGGAGGTAACGCGTTTCAGGATCTGGTAGCACAGCAAAGAGACCACTATCCAGAACAGCAGAGCGATGGCGAGCGAGGCGACCACCAGTTGATTGAGCCGCTCTCTGGCACCGGAGGTATCAAGCTGCAGATGCACCCGCCCGATAACCCGTTCCGCGTCGACCTGCTTATGCCCGAGCAGCACCGATTCGGGAGAGAGCTCGGGCCCGGGCGAGGTCACCGGGACGCTCATCTCGATGCCCCCCTTCTCGATTTTCTTGTGGTTTCCCAAGGAGGTGATGATCCGGCCGTCCGTATTGCTTATGGAGACGAAGAGTACCGAAGGGTAGCGGGCGGTTGCCGCAGCGAGCAGCGAGAGGGCTTCCTGGTTCTCAGCGAAGAGCGGAAGTCTGGCGTTTTGGGCAAGGATGGTGGCCAAAAGCCTCCCCTCCCGCTCAAGGGTGCTCCGGTAGCCGTTGATTTCGGTCATCACGTAGAAGGAGGCGAAGGCAGCGGTCAAAAGGGCGATGGTCCCGGTGAAGATGAAGTAGAGACGGAAGCGAAAGCTGTTGCGGTATCGGAAGAAGCGCCAGGTCTTCCTCACGGTCCACCCGTGCCGATCATCGCCTTCAGTCGACGCAGCACCCCGTCATTGGACTTGGTCAGCACCCGGCGCGGCGACTGCGGGGATATCTCCTCGACCGGGGTGCCGTCCAGCACGCTTTGAGCCATCTCGCCGATTTGGCGGCCGATGTCGAAGCGATCTATCCCAAGCGCCACGGCACCGCCCATGGAGAGGTAAACGTCGGCAAAGGTCACCACCGGCACCCCTTCTCCCTGGGAGAACAGGAAATACGCTTCCGTGGACGCGGGCGAGACCGCGGTGAGGTCAGGGAGCATCCAGACGGCATCCACCTTCCCCCTCAGGGACTCGAGCATGGCCGGAGTCTCCTTGGGGGCACGCACCTCACGCACCACCAGATCTATGCCGCTGCGGCGCGCCGCCGTCTGTGCCCGCTTCAGATAGGCGCCGCTTCGCGCCGGGTCGTACACGACGCCGACCCTCTTGGAGCCGAGGTTGTTGAAGACGTTAAGATAGCGCGTCGGGTCGAGCAGCATGCCGACGCCGGTCACGTTCTGACGAGGCTTGGGGTTTAGCGCCATCATGTAGAGTACCGGGGTGCCACGCACCGTTTCGGCCGCCTCGACCGCGCGGTCGCCTACTGCTATGACCAGTTTCGGGTGCTCCTCTCGGATGATGCGTGTCAGGTCAGCCTCGGCGTAGTCGGAGAGGACCACGGTTCGCATGCTGGCCCTGCATTCGCGCCGCACCCCCTTGACCGCCTCGTCGTACCCCTTCTCGCGCAGAGACTGGAGCACCAGGACGTCGTAGGCCAGGGCCTGCGCCGGGGGAAGCAGGAGGAGGGTGATTATGATGGCTCTCAGAATTCGCATCTGACTCCCACCTCGCCCCATCGTTCGGGGTTCTCGTAAGGGAACAGGTACTGATTGCCGTTGAACAGGTTCCTCACCGAAAGAAACAGTTCAACCGACCCGTGTTCCGAGTAGTCGATACTCTTGGCCAGATGCAGGTCCCAGATGACGTCGCCGTAGTGGCTGTTGGTATCCTCGATGCCGCCGTTCCAGTCGATGTAGTGTCCGTTCAGGAGGGCGCGCAGATAGCGACGGTCCTCGTACTTCACGCCCAGGTTGAGGGTGTGCCGCGGCACCCCCCGGATCACCGCGTCGGTGTCGTCGTTCCAGGCATCGATATAGGTGTAGCCCAGCGAAAGCGAAGTGCCAAAGAGCGGGGTAGTCTTCAGCTCCAGCTCATACCCCTGCTTCAGCTGACTCTGCTTGACCACCAAAGGGGGACCGGCGGGATTGGCGGGATTTTGAACCTGCACGCTTATGTCCCAGGTGTCGTTGCGGAACAGGGTCCCCTTCAACCAGAGATACGGGACATCGGCGGTCTCGAAACCGAACTGGGAGGTCCAGACCTTTTCTGTGGAGCTTGTGCGAGTCAAGGAGGTGAGGCTGTAGCCCCTGGCGGTGTAGGCGCGCAGCACTGTGTTGTCGGTGAGCGCGTAGGTGATGCCAAAGCTCGGGCTGAAGAGGTCGCCGCCGGAATCGGTATGGTCGAAGCGCGCGCTGGGAGTGATCGCCAGCGCCCCCAGGGTGAAGGTATCGTTCAGGTAGACCCCGACACGGTCGGCCTTGGGGGAAGGGTCGTCGGCCCGTAACAGCGGATTGGCCAGCTGCGCCTCGACATGGTCGTAATCCACCCCGGCCACGATCCTTTGCAGGTCGTCCAGCCATGACAGTATCAGGCTCGCTCCGTAAGCCGATTCCTCGGCCCGGACCTGAAACGAAGAAGTGGGGGGAGCCGCGTTCCTGCGGTTGATGACCGACTTGCTCTGCCTGGTCCTTAACATCCACTGGAGAGCGAGCCGGTCCGCCAGAGGATACTGCATTGAGAGCGTCGATATCAGTTGCCGTACCTCCTGGTCGGCACTTCGCGGGCCAAGAGCCACCTGCCCGCTGTCGCCGTAGCTTAGGGCGGTGGTCAGGCTCAGCGACCCGTGCACCGGCAAGTCGTAGTTCAATTTGCCGTAGGCGGAGTTCAGGTCGACATGGTTGTTCGGGAGCAGCCCGTCGGAGCGCAACTTGCCGCCGGTCAGGTAATAACCGAAACGATTCAGGGTACCGCTCACCTCGGCCCGCCCGTCCACGGTCTCCCTCTTACCGAGGGACGCGGAGAGGAGCCCGCCGAAGGGACGCTCGCTATCGGGGGACTTGGTTATCACGTTGACCACCCCCCCGAGCGCGCTCCCCCACGAGGAGGATGCCGCCCCCTTGACTACTTCGATCCGCTCGATCATCTGTACCGGCACCGAGCTGATGTCGGCCACGTTGTCGGACAACATGTTGATGGGGACGTTATCGATCAGGACCAGGATGTGGTTGAACTTGCTCCCTTGGATCTGCAGGTTGGTCGTGGTACCGGGGGTGCGGAGCATCTCGATTTGGACGCCGGTCACGGTGTAGAGGATGTCGGCCAGGGTGTGGGCATTGAGAGCAGCTATCTCGCTCGCCGTCACCACGGTGATATTCTCCGCCGTCTGCGAGGCGGGACGAGGCGAGCGGTCCACCGAGACGACGTCCACCGAGGCGCCGTTGTAAAGCTCGAGGGTGCGCAGATCATCCTCTTCGCCGCGAGCCGGAGAGACGAAGAGGAGCAAGCAAAGGAGGACCCAGAAGGGGAGCCTCGTCTCGGGCAGAGCCGGCAGGAGTGGTTTATTCTCCATAACTCTCAAAATAATTCCTCAGCGCTGAAAAAAATTAAACAATTTTTATTGAAATGGTCAAAGAGTGGTGGTACTCTATCACAGCCCGGACATTAAGTCCAGCAAACATTTCAAGAAAAGGAGGTATGTCATGGCTGAGATCATTGAGGGGCTCGTCGTCATCGATGAAGGGAAGGACACCGAATCCACCGAAGAGGTTTCCTGCTGCTGGTCCGCGTTCAATTGGCTCACCGGTTACTAACCCACTTGCTGCCTGACTGGCAGTAAAACCCAGTTCCGCCGTTAGGCGTCCCGGGGAAAGCCCGGGGCGCCTAACCGTGTCGAATGCACCCTGTCGCAATAAGTACGAGGTGTAGATGCACGCCATCGCTTTGAGCATGGCGTGTCGATGCACAGTATCGTCCTTGGTATGTGGTGTCCGAAGCAGTTCTTCCATTGAGTATGAGGTCACCCCCAGATGCAGTTATCGCGTTATCTTAAAGTATACCCATCGAAAACCCGCCCCGATCATTTCCTGCTCTTCTCCACGCTGCGCACCTCCACCGTTCAACTCCCCGGGGCCGCATTACGGGCCGCCCAAGGCGGTGGCGACCTGGGACCCGAAGCGGACACCCTCAGGCGCCTGGGAATACTGGTGGACGATCCCGCAATAGAGAGGGAGCAGATGCGCACGCTGCTGGAGCGCTTCGACGCCAGAAGCCGCAGGTTCGATGCCATCGTGGTACTGAACCTCGACTGCAATCTCGACTGCGGCTACTGCTACGAGGAGTGTTTCAGAGGGGAGCAGTACATGTCCGAGGCGACAGCCCAACTGCTCGTGGAAACGCTGGTGCGGGATCACCTCTCGGCGGGGAAGAATCTCCTGATCACCTTCTATGGCGGGGAGCCTCTGCTCTCCGAGGATCTGATCGTCCGCATCTCCCTGCCACTTCGTGAAGCGGCCCAACTGCACCGGGTTGATTACAGCTTCGCCCTGGTGACCAACGGCACGCTCTTGAACCGGGAAAGCGCGCAAAGACTGATTCCGCTCGGACTGAAGGGAGCCAAGTTCACCCTGGACGGACCGCAGGAGATCCACGACCAGCAGCGCCCTTACGCCTCAGGCTCAGGGAGTTTCGAAACCATAGTCGACAACATCGCCTCCATCTGGGACCTGGTCCCGATCTCACTGGGAGGGAACTTCTACCAGGACAGCTACCGCGCCTTTCCTCGCCTGCTGGACCAACTGGTAGATCGCGGCATCACGCCGGAGAAGATCTCGCAGGTCCTGTTCACCCCGGTGACTCCCAAGGCGGGGTGCGCCGAGTACAGTTCCGGCTGCGCCAATTCGGGAGAGCCATGGCTGATCGAGGCCCTGAGCTATCTGCGACAGGAGATAATGAGCCGCGGCTTTGCCACCAGCAGGCCGACCGTCTCCGCCTGCATGGTCGAGGTGGCCGACAACATGGTGGTCAATTGCGACGGCTCGCTCTACAAATGCCCGGCCTTCATGGGATGGGAGGGTTTCCAGATCGGCACCATTGCCCGGGGCGTTACCGACTACGCCGAGTCGCACGGCATCGGCAACTGGCAAAACGATGACTGTCTGGACTGTCCCTACCTTCCCATATGCTTTGGCGGCTGCCGCTTCCTGAACCTGTTGCAGGGCAAAGCGGTGTCAGAGGTCGATTGCAGGCGCGGCTTTCTCGACGCGACCCTTGAAACCTTCATCCTGCAGAACATGACCTACCCCCGCCCGAAGCCCGCCTCGGACTCCGCAGAGAGGATCCAGGGAGCAATCTGAAGGGGGCGCCTTTTACAGGCGCTCCCGGCTCAATCTCTTGCTCAGGGTGGGACGGGCCACACCAAGAAGCTCCGCCGCCGCGGTCTGGTTTCCGTTGGTGCGCTTCATCGCCTCTCCGATCAGTAACTCCTCGATCTGCAAAATCGTCGGAAATTTCCGGAACACCGCTGAAAAGGAAGGGTTTTCCTCGCCGTCCGCCCCGGATTTGGACGACCTGGCCGGGACCGGCTTGAGCCCCACAAAATCGCAGACGTCGATGATACCGCTGTCGTTGCGGGTCACCGCGTCATGCACCAGGTTGTGGAGCTCCCGGACGTTGCCGGAAAAGCTGCACTGCTCGAGAGCGGCGATCAGACCGGGGGAAACCGCGGGAACGGGCTTTCCCTGCTGCAGGGCGAAGCTGCGGACGAAAAATTCGACCAGCGGCCCCACGTCCTCGAGCCTCTCCCGCAGGGGGGGGACCCGGAATTCGTGGGTGCAGAGCCGGAAATAGAGGTCGTTTCTGAACTTGCCTGCGGCACGAAGCGCCTTGAAATCCATGTTTGATGCGGCGATGAAGCGTGCGTCGCTCTTCAACATGAGATCCGAACCGATCCGGTAGTACTCCCGCTCCTGCAAAAGACGCAACAGCTTGATCTGAGAGGCGAGGCTCAGGTCGCCGATCTCGTCAAGGAACAGAGTCCCGCCTGCGGCCGCACTGATCAGGCCGTCGCGCTTGCTGTCCGCCCCGGTGAAGGCCCCCTTCTTGTGCCCGAACAGCGTGTCGGAAAACATGAAGTCGTCGAGTCCGGCGGCGTTTAGCGAGACGAACGGCCCCGGGACTCCCGAGACCCTGTGCACGGCCCGCGCGATCAGCTCCTTGCCGACCCCGGTTTCGCCGGTGATCAGCACGGGCTGGCGTGACGAGGAGATCGCCTCTATATACTGGAAGATGCAGCGCATCTTCTTGGAGTTGGTTATGATGCCAGAGAAGGCGTCGGGGTCCCCCAGCCGGTCGGCCAGCAGATAGTCCTTCAGGATCTTGTTCTGTTGCCCCAGATCGCTGACCTGGAGCGCCTTCTGGACGCTGGCAACCAGCCGGTTCGGGTCCACGGGTTTGGTCAGGAAGTCAAAGGCCCCCTGCCTCATGCATTTGACGGCCGTCTCGACGTCACCCATGGCCGTCATCACCATTACCGGGAGCTGGGGAAAATCGGCGGTGAGTTTTTGCAGCAGCTCCCCTCCGGTGACGTGGGGCATGACCCAGTCGAGGATCACCACGCTGACCGGGTGCTCGCTCAGGTACGGAATCACCTGGCGGCTGTCAGACAGCGTGGCTACCTGCGGCATGCCGCTCAAGGTCAGCAAGAGCGAGACCTCGGTCAATATGCCCGGTTCGTCGTCTATAAGCAGAATGTGTTGCTGCGTCGCCGGCTGAACAGTCATCTGAGTCATCGGTACCACCTAAGTAGAGCGGGTTATTTAATGCTTTCAAACTATATACAACATGGAGTCCATGTTCAACCATTCTTTGTTGATTAAATTGAATTCATCTGCAACAGCTGCTTCCCCTCTGCATCATGCAGCCCCACCTGCCCCAATCGCACGGCATCACGCGACGCGCGAAACAGCGTTGCATCGGACGGCAAATCGGCATAATCTGTAACGGATAGAATTCCGTCCCAAGCCGTGGAGGCCCGATTGAATCCCGTTGCATTACTGGAAAAGCATTTCAGCGACAATAAGCCGGCTTTCGAGATCGTTTACCGGCACAGCCGGATGGTGGCCGACAAGGCGCTCTCCATCGCCAACTGCGCTACAAACGCAGACGGACTGGACCTGCGTTTCATAGAGGAGGCGGCCCTCTTGCACGACATCGGCGTCTGCGGCATCCACGCACCGAAGCTGCACTGCTTCGGTTCCGAGCCGTATATCTGCCATGGCATCATCGGCCGCAAGATCCTTGAGGCGGAAGGGCTGCCACGCCACGCGCTGGTCTGCGAGCGCCACATAGGCGTGGGTCTCACGGCGCAGGAGATAGCGAACCAGAGACTCCCTCTTCCGGAGCGGGAAATGTCGCCGGTCAGCCGCTGCGAGCGCATCGTGGCCCTGGCCGATCTCTTCTATTCCAAAAAGCAGGGGGAGCTGGAGAGCGAAAAAAGCGCAGCCCAGGTGAGATGCGACCTGCTCAGGTTCGGGGAGGAGAAGGTCGCCATCTTCGAGCGCTGGCTAAGCGACTTCGCCCTTCCCTCCGCTCCCCGGCAGCGAAGCTAATTAGGACCGTCCCGCCTTCCGCTTCACCCGCTGCAGACCCGTCAAAACCGTGCTATACTGCTACCGTTTCGCCCATTAGCCCCCGCCCCTCTGCCCGACTTTCACGGCGCTCGCCGCCGTGGAACCGGGGCGGCCCGTGACAGCTCCGATTCCGAACCTGAAAACAAAGGCGCACCCATGGGAAAGCCGCTTCGCGTGCTGATTGTGGAGGATTCCGAGGACGACGCACTGCTCCTCATCTTCGAGCTGCGCCGCGGCGACTACTCCCCCGCCTGGAAGAGGGTCGAGACTGTGGAGGCCATGCGCAAGGCTCTCGAAGAGGAGAGCTGGGATCTGGTGATCTCCGATTACGTGCTGCCGGGGTTCAGCGGGCTGGAGGCGCTGAGGCTGGCCAGGAAAAGCGGCCTCGACCTCCCCTTCATCATCGTATCGGGCAAGATCGGCGAAGATACCGCAGTGAACGCGATGAAGGAGGGGGCCAACGATTACCTGATCAAGGGGAACATCTCGAGGCTGGTCCCCGCCATCGAGCGGGAGATGCAGGAGGCGGAGGTGCGCCGCAAGCGGCGCGAGGCAGAGGCCGCGCTGGTCAGGAGCGAGAGGCGCTACAAGAGGCTGGTCGCCGCCGTCACCGACTACATCTACACGGTGACCATCAAGGAGGGGAGCGTGGTCAGGACCTCTCACGGCCCCGGCTGCCTTACGGTCACAGGCTACAGCCACGAGGATTACACAAGCAATCCCTTCCTCTGGTACCAGATGATCTACGAGGAGGACCGCGCCGCGGTAACCAGCCTCACCAACGATATCAGGGCCGGCAAGGACATCCCGTCTCTGGAGCACAGGATCCGGCACAAGGACGGCTCGATCCGCTGGGTCATCAACACGATCGTGCCGCGCTACAGCGAGCAGGGAGACCTGATCGGCTACGACGGGCTGATCTCGGACATCACGCAGAGAAAGCGCGCCGAGGAGTCGCTTCGGCTGCAAAGCGCCGCGCTGGAGGCTGCCGCAAACGCCATCGTGATCACCGACGGCGACGGGGTGGTTATCTGGGTGAACCAGGCCTTCACCAGGATGACCGGCTACAGGTTGGATGAAGCGGTTCGCCGGGACATGAGTTTCCTGAAGTCCGAGCTCCACGACGCCAAGTTCTATCAGGATCTCAGGGAGGCGATCAACGCAGGCCAGGTCTGGCAGGGGGAGATGATCAACCGGCGCAAGAACGGTACCCTGTACCCGGAGGAGCAGACCATAACTCCGGTCACCGACGAGCGGGGGGGCATCAAGCACTTCATCTGCATCAAGCAGGACATAACAGAGCGCAAGGTTGCGCAACAGGCGCTCCTGGAAAATGCCAGCATGCTCAAGGAGATGGAGATCGCCAAGCAGATCCAGCTCTCGCTGTTACCCCCCTCCCCCCCCATCGTGGCCGGCATCGACTGCTACGGGCTCTGTGTCCCGGCCACCCATATCGGCGGCGACTACTACGACATGTTTCTGCACGGCGACCAACTCAGCATGGTGATCGCCGACGTCTCCGGCCACAGTGTCGGTGCGGCCCTGATCATGGTGGAAACCCGCAGCGTGCTGCGTGCCCAGATCGAGACACTGCAAGGTCCGTCAGAGATCGTCTCGGCGCTGAACGAACTGCTGCACGAGGATTTAAGCCGCGCCGAACTCTTCATCACCATGTCCTATTTAAGCTACAACACCGTGACCCGCGAGCTTCGCTACACCAACGCCGGACACCCTCCTTCCCTTCTGTACCGGGCCTCGAACTCATCTTTTCTGGAACTCGATGCCGAGGGGCTGGTCCTCGGGGTACAAAGGGGGGTGCAGTTCGAGGAACCGACCGTGCAGGTTGCAAGCGGGGACCTGCTGCTGCTCTACACCGACGGCATCATCGAGGCGGAGGGGGCCCAAGGCGAGCTGTTCGGAGCCCGGCGGCTGCGTGAGGTCCTGGCCGCGCAGCATCGAAGGCCTGCAGCCGGCGTGATCGCCGCAGTGTTGAGTGCCGTGCGGGCCTTTACCGGCGCGTCTTCCTTCAAGGACGACATCTCCATGCTCCTCTGCAAGTTCACGTGAACTTTACTTGACGCCACCCCGTCCCTTGTGTAAACATACCGCCATTCCAAAGAGGGGTGTCTCAAATGGCGAAGAAGATCTTTGTTGCGGCGACCGGGCAAAACTGTGGCAAGACGACCATAAGCATATCGCTCATGCACCAGGCCAGAAAAAAGTACAACAAGGTCGGCTTCATAAAGCCCTTCGGGCCCAAGGTCCTGCTCTACGACGATTTCATGGTGGACATGGATGCGCTCTTGATGGCCAAGGCCTTCGGCATGGAAGAGGATATCGCGCTGATGTCGCCGGTGGCGCTGCACAGGGATTTCACCAAGGACTACCTGGCGGGAAAACTCGACGATCTCTCTCTCACCGACTGCATCCTGAAGGCCGTGCAGGAGTTGGAGGAGAAATACGATTTCCTGATCATAGAGGGTGCGGGGCACGGCGGCGTAGGAGCGGTAATCGGCCTCAACAATGCCAGGGTGGCGAAGCTGATCGACGCGCCGGTGATGATCGTGACCGAGAGCGGCATCGGAAAGGTGATCGATGCGGTGCACCTGAACCTGGCCCTCTACGAGCGCGAGGGGGCGGATGTCAGGGGGATCATCGTCAACAAGCTCCTGCCGAGCAAGAAGGATGTCACCAGAAAGTACCTGAAGCACGCCTTCGAGCCGCTGAACGTCAAGGTGGTGGACGGGTTCAACTATTCGCCGATCCTGGCCAATCCCACCCTGAGCCACATATCGAAGCTGTTCGACCTGCCGCTGCAGGGGGACCTGAGCGAGAAAAGCCGCATCATCCACAACATCCAGCTGGGTGCCGCCTCCTCCCAGCGGGTGATCGACGGCCTGCTCGACTCGACACTCATGATCGTCACGAGTTCAAGGGACGAGTTGATCGTGACCCTCTCCTCCCTTTATCACATTCCGGCCTACCAGGAAAAGATAGCCGGACTGGTCATAGCCGGTCACGGCCCGGTTTCCGAGATCAGCCAGCAGATCCTGCACGACAGCAACATCCCCTACATCAGGGTGGAGGAAACCACAGCCGAGGCGTTCACAGCGCTCTCCGACGACGTGGCGAAAATCACCTATGAGGACCAGGAGAAGCTGAACTGGATCATGGCCAATGCGGAACAGTACATGGATTTTGACGCTATAGACGCGCTGCTTTAGAAATTATCCTGACGATGGACATGAACGGCTTGAATGGCCCATTCCACTGACCTGCATGGCACGACGGTTCGGGCCGTCCAGAAGTTTACCGGGTATGGCTACAGTGTCGTCCCCGGCCCCTTTGACGGACCCTCCTGCTTCTTCTGGCAATCGACGCAGTTTGCGGTGAACGGCACCAGCCTGAGTCTCTGGATATCGATGACCTCCCCACACCCCTCGCACCTGCCGTAGGTTCCCGTCTCAAGACGCCTCTGCGCTTCGTCGAGTTGGGTCAGCTGGACCCGTCTGACATCTGCGATGGCGAGCCCCGCATCGGAGAGCATGTCCAGAAGGCTCTTTTCGCCGGGGTCTTGGGGAATATCGTACTGCGAAGCCAGCTCTGCGCCGGTCTGGCTGAAGATTTCGTCGGTCAACTCGGCCCACAGTTTCCGTTTCTGCTCGATCAGCAGATTTCTCAATTCCAGTTGGTCGCCTTCCAATTTTTCCGGCATTGCGCACCTCCCATTGACCGCGAACCGACGGCTGTGACCCGTCGCTGCTACTCAAGCCCTGCTGAACCCCGTCAGCAAGCTTAGCCTTCGCCCATCTTGTCATTGCCCCTCTTCGGTATCACAGATCGGGCACCGGTATTCGCCGCTCTCCTCATCTATCTCAAGCTCCGCGCCGCAGAGCGCGCAGATCGGTTTGACGTCGGTTACCACCGGCTTGTCCTTTACGATATCCTCTTCAGTCGTAACTCTCCTCATTTCGCCTCCTTTGCCCTTGGCATCTCCGGAAACAGCCTTCATTATACCAAAATCATTTACGGAGGGTGCCGAAAATAAAAATAGCGGCAGGAGCGTCAGGCCGTTGCGCCGGCAGCTCTCGCCAACCCGAACCCGATATCCCAATGCACAAGGCCTCAGGACAGATCTGAGTACTCGACTATTTCGCCAAGGTAATTGGTGACGGTGACCCGCGAGCCGTCTCGAGCCACGCGCCCGGACGGAATCTCGACCTTCCCCTTTCCTCCCGGAAGGTCGATCACGTAATGCGGGACTGCAAGCCCGGAGGTGTGGCCGCGCAACGCCTCCATCAGCGCCACACCCTGCGCTACACGGGTCCTGAAATGGGCGGTCCCTTTGACCAGGTCCATCTGGTGGATGTAATAGGGGCGCACCCGGATGGTGAGAAGCCGCTGCATGAGGCTTCGCATCACCTGCGGGTCGTCATTCACCCCCTTGAGCAGCACGGTCTGGTTTCCCAGGGGTATCCCGACATCGGCCAGCCTGGCGCAGGCCTTGGCGGAGTGGGGGGTGATTTCGCGGGGATGGTTGAAGTGCGTGTTGAGGTAGATCGGCTGGTGCCTCTTGAGCATCCGCGCCAGCTTGGCGGTGATACGCTCCGGGAGTGTCACCGGAACCCGGGTGCCGATCCTGATGATCTCCAGGTGCGGAATCCGGCGCAGCGCGGTCAGTATCGCATCGAGCCGCTCGTCAGGGAGCAGCAAGGGATCGCCTCCGGAGAGGATCACGTCCCTGATCTGCGGCCTGGAGGCGATGTAATCGATTGCTTCACCCTGCGGTGCCGGAACCATGTCCTGGCACCCCACCCCCCTCTTCCTCATGCAGAAGCGGCAGTAGACGGCACAGGCCGAGGAGACGATCCAGACCACCCGGTCGGGATAGCGGTGGATCAGCCCCGGAACCGGGGAGAGGCGCTCCTCGTCGAGCGGGTCGGGGGACTGGGAGAGATCGTGCAGTTCTGCCGGGTCCGGCACGCACTGGCGCCAGATGGCGTCGCCCGGCTGGTCGATCAGCCCCAGGTAATGGGGGGTGATCCGCATCGGGTAGCGGGCGACGACCCCGGCGAGAGTCGAGGTTTCGATACGAAAAAGCCCGGAAAGTTCCTCCGGGCTGGTAACGCTTCGACTCAGGCTTTTCTCCCAGTTATCCATCAGAGCTCGAGCGCCCCGATCATGGAGGCGATTGAAGGTATCCGGTTCTCAGCCAGGTACTGTTCCATATCCCTGGCGATGGTTTGCGCCGCGGAGGGGTCGAGAAAACTCGCGGTACCTACCTGAACCGCGGTGGCTCCGGCGAGGATGAACTCCAGCGCATCGCGCGCATTCATTATGCCGCCGATTCCGATAATCGGCAGCTGCACGTTTCTCGCCACCTGCCAGACCATCCTGAGCGCAACCGGCTTGATGGCGGGGCCGGACAGCCCCCCGGTGACGTTAGCCAGGATCGGGCGGCGGCGCTCGAGATCTATCGCCATCCCGGTCAGGGTGTTGATCAGCGAAAGGGCATCGGCGCCGGCATCGGCACACGCCTTGGCCATCAGCACCACGTCGGTCACGTTGGGGGAGAGCTTCACGATGATCGGCTTTGAAGTGCTTCTCTTCACCAGACGCACCACTTCCCGGGCTGCCAGCGGGTCGGTGCCGAAGACGATTCCCCCCTGCTTCACGTTCGGGCAGGAGATGTTCACCTCGATGCCCGCGACTCCGTCCAGGGAATCGAGCCGGCTTGCCACCTCGCCGTACTCCTCCAGCGTGTTGCCGTAGAGGTTCACGATCACGGGCGTGGCCACCTTGCTCAGGTAGGGAAGCTTCTGCGAGATGAAGGCGTCAACGCCGACGTTCTGCAGGCCGATGGCGTTGAGCATGCCGCCAGGCGTTTCCACGATGCGCGGCGTCGGGTTACCGGCCTTGGGCTTGAGCGAGAGTCCCTTGGTGATCATGGCGCCGATGCTCTCGAGATTCATGTAGTCGCCGAATTCGGCGCCGTAGCCGAAGGTGCCGGAAGCGGTCATCACGGGATTGCGCATCTTGATCCCCGCCAGCTCCACGGACATGTCAGGTTTTTGCATAGCTAACTCCATTGCAGTTCAAAGCTGTCGAAGACGGGGCCGTCCTTGCAGACGCAGCGGTAGTCGGGGGTGTCGTCGGAATGATTGGCTCCCTTCATGACACAGCCGAGGCAGGCGCCTACTCCGCACGCCATGTAGGCCTCCATGGAAACCTGGCAGGGGACCTCGTGGCGCTGCGCCATCAGGGCGACCGCCTTGAGCATCGGGGTCGGGCCGCAGGCGAAGATGCGCATGCCGCAGCTTTGCAGATGCCGCTCCAGCACCTGGGTCACCAGGCCGCTTTCGCCCAGGGTGCCGTCGTCGGTGGAGACATAGGTTTCGACGCCGAGGCGCTCGAACTCCGTGACGCAGAGGATGTCGTCCCGGTTCCTGCCGCCGGCAAAAAGGCGCACCTTCTCGCCGCGGGCCACCAGCTCCTTCGCCAGGTAGTAAAGCGGTGCCAGCCCGACCCCGCCGCCAACGAGTATCTTCTCCTCGCCGGGCGCTCCCATGTCGAATCCCTTGCCAAGCGGCGCCAGGAGATCGAGCAGGTCGCCGTGATGCAGCGCGGCAAGCATCCTGGTTCCCTTGCCGACCACCTTGTAGAGGATCTCGCAGTAGCACTGCGTTCCGCAACCGGCGTACTCGGCCGAGAAGGTCCCGACATCGAAGAATCCAAAGGGCCGGCGCAGCAGGGGATCTATGGCGTCGGAGACCTTGAGCATCAGAAATTGCCCCGGTGCGGCGGAGAGCAGATCATGAGGGGCGGTCATCCTCATCCTGAAATATCCGGGCGAGAGCTCCACGTTCGAGACTACCATTGATTTAAACTGCATCGCACTCCTCTCTCTCGCTTAGAATCCGTTCTACGTTCTACGTTCTACGTTCTACGTTCTATGTTTACGCTCTGCGCGCTATCCGGTATATTCCATCAGGATGGCGTCCTCGCCATTTTCATAATATTGCCTGCGTCGCCCCATCTCATGAAAGCCGAGCCGCTCATACAGGGCGATTGCTTCCCGGTTGCCGACCCGCACCTCCAGGGAGACGACCGTTCCTCCCCTGCCCCGGGCGGCAGCGAGTGCGGTTTCCACGAGAAGGCGGCCTACGCCCCTGCCGCGCAGCGAGACGCTCACGGCAACATCGAGGATCTCTGCCTCGTCAAGCACCTGTTTCATGCAGAGGTAGCCGGCAACGCTCCCGTCGGGCATGACTGCCACCACCGGGTAGCCGAAGGGAGACGCCAGCTCGTCGCTGAAGTGGCGCCTGGTCCAGGGGCGCGAAAAAGAGGCCGACTCTATCTCGAGTACCGCCTCCAGATCCTCCTCGCGCATGGGACGCAGGGTTATTTTTTCATGAAGATTAAGCACCGCGGGGTATGATAAGCAAACGTCAAGGGGAAGTAAACATTTTTTTCGCTTTGACTTTTTGGGGGATATGCGCTAGATTTCCCCTTTAATTTATCGGAGGTTTTCCCTTGGGCGAAACTAAAATCACATACAAAGACGCCGGCGTAGACATAGATGCAGGCAATACATTCGTCAAGATGATCAAGCCGCTGGTGAAGGCGACTTCCCGTCCTGAGGTGCTTGCGGACATCGGTGGTTTTGGCGGGCTTTTCTCCCTGAACATGGGGAAATACAAGCACCCCGTGCTGGTGTCGGGTACCGACGGAGTCGGTACCAAGCTGAAACTCGCTTTCATGGCGAACCGTCACGACACCATCGGCATCGACCTGGTCGCCATGTGCGTGAACGACATCATCGTGCAGGGGGCGGAGCCCCTCTTCTTCCTCGACTACCTGGCTACCGCCAAGCTCGACCCCGAAAAAGCCGCCTCCATCATCAAGGGTGTTTCCGACGGCTGCATCCAGGCCGGTTGCGCCCTGATCGGCGGCGAGACCGCCGAGATGCCCGGATTCTACACCGGTGAAGAGTACGACATGGCCGGCTTCGCGGTCGGGGTGGTGGAGCGCGAGAAGATCATCGACGGCTCCTCCATCACGGTCGGCAATCATCTGATCGGACTGAGCTCCAGCGGTCTGCACAGCAACGGCTTCTCCCTGGCGCGCAAGGTCATCCTCGAGCACATGGGGCTCGGCATAGACGACGAGATCCCCGGGATCGGCAGGACGGTTGCCGACGAACTGCTGACTCCTACCCGCATCTACGTCCGTTCCGTGATGAACCTGCTGCGGGACTTCAACATCAGCGGCCTGGCGCACATAACCGGCGGCGGCCTGCTCGAAAATATCCCCAGGGTGCTCCCCAACGGCTGCAAGGCGGTGGTCAGGAAGGACAGCTGGCAGGTACCGGACATCTTCAAGCTGATCCAGAAAGGGGGCAACATAGACGAAACCGAGATGTTCAGGACCTTCAACTGCGGTATCGGCATGGTCCTGATCGTCCCTGAGCGCGAAGCCGAAGACGTAATGATCAGGCTCACCGGGCTTAATGAAACCGCCTACCACATCGGCGAGGTCGTCAAGTGTGAAGCCGGCAAGGAGTGCGTGGAGCTCGTCTAGAGCCCCCTGCGACCGTCATGGGAAAAATACTCAACATAGGCGTACTGGTATCGGGCAGCGGCACCAACCTCCAATCCATCATCGATGCCTGCGCGCGCGAGGAAGTCAGTGCGCGTGTTGCCTGCGTGATCAGCAACAAGGCAGACGCCTACGCGCTTGAGCGGGCAAGGCTGGCCGGGATACCGGCGCTGCATCTCGATCATCGCGCCTACACCGGAAGAGAGGCCTACGACGAAGCGCTGGTGGCAACCCTGCGCGAGTTCGAGGTGGAGCTGGTGGCGATGGCGGGATTCATGCGGATCATCACCCCCGTGCTGCTGGAAGCCTTTCCCAATGCCGTGATGAACATCCATCCCGCGCTGCTTCCCGCCTTCCCCGGGCTGCACGCCCAGCGTCAGGCCCTGGAATACGGCGTAAAGGTCGCCGGGTGCACCGTCCATTTCGTCGATCCGGGCACAGACACCGGGCCGATCATCATCCAGGCAGCAGTACCCCTGGTGCAGGGGGACACCGAGGAGACTCTGTCGGCGCGGATCCAAAAAGAAGAGCACCGCATCTATCCCGAAGCGATCAGGATGTTTGCCCAAGGGCGCCTGAACGTGTCAGGGAGAACGGTCGGTGTAAATTAACACCCTCCCTCTTCGGGAAACCGGCACCTCCCCCCTTTGAAAAAGGGGGGTCGGGGGGGATTTGGCAATGCCGGCAGCTGCGGACAAATCCCCGTAGGCTCCCCCTTCGCGGTTTCTCCACTTCCCGTATCAACCCATCTCTGCTATAACGGCTGCATGCGAAAACCCCGTCTCTTTAAAGCCCTACTCCTCGCCTTCCTCGCCCTCACCCTGACAGGCTGTTCCATAACACATGTCGTGCGCGTCGAGGACCGTGAGAAAATCGACCTCAGGACCATGATCGCCGAGCTTAGCGGCACGCCGCTCGTCTTCGCTGGAGAGCGCCACGACGCGGCCTCGCACCATCGGCTCCAGCTCGACATCCTGCAGGCTATCAGGGCGGAGGGAAAACCTCTCGCCATAGGGATGGAGATGTTCGAGAACTCGAGCCAGCCGGCGCTGGACGCCTGGAGCGCGGGGAAAGCTCCCGAATTCGCCATCAGGAAGGTCTTCGAAGCAAACTGGAGAAACATCTCCTGGGGCCTTTACCGGGACATCCTGCTTTTCGCCCGCGACAACAATATCCCCATCGTCGCTCTGAACGCGCCGCGCAGCATGGTCCGGAAGGTATCTCAAACCGGCTTTTCCTCCCTCACCAGCGAAGAACTGCGCCTGCTCCCGGCAGGCCTCGATGGCAAAGTGAGCGACGCCTACCTCGACTTCATCAAGTCTTCCTACTACATGCACGGCAGAAAAGGGGATGCCTTCCGCTACATGTGCGAAGCCCAGATGCTGAGGAACAGGGTGATGGCACGGCGCATCGGCGATTATTTCCTGCTGCATCCGGAAACGGTCATGGTGGTGATAGCCGGAGGGGGACACGCGAGGAAGATGGGAGGGATCCCGGTGGAGCTGGAAAAAATACCCTACAAGATCGTGCTGCCGCCTGTTCCGACGCTGACCTCGGAGAGAGTCACCACAAACGACGCGGATTACCTGATGGAAGAGCCGTTTTCCTGGCTGGCGGAGATATTCTGATCCATGGCGTAAAGCCAGGCCAGGATCTCGGCCACCGCCTGGTACAGCTCAGGCGGGATCTCGTTGTCCAGGTCAACCTGCATCAGGAGGCTTACCAGCTCGGGCGACTGGTGCACATAGACGCCGCTCTCCCGCGCCAGAGAGATGATCGCCTCGGCGGAGACACCGCTCCCCTTGGCGACGACCCGCGGAGCGCCGTCCTCGGATCCATAGGCCATGGCAACCGCCCGCTTCATTTCACTCGACCGTTTCGCCATCCCTTGCCGCCATCCTGTTTAAATAGAGCCCCGAGGAGGCAAGCGCCGAGCGCAGCCCTTCCCCCCCTTTTTTCAGAAGCGCCGAGGCGCCCGGCCGCTCGCAGACAAATTCGACCCACAAACCCTCCGCCCCGAAGCGCAGTTTCGCCTCGACGCCGCCCAGATGCGGGAGCTCAAGCGACAGAGCCGCTTCGATCCGCGCCTCATCCTGCTCCGCCTCCCTTTCGGTCACGGAAAGCTCCATCTCCTGTCCCGGCCAGGCTTCCCCCTTCCAGGAGAGGACCCCGGAATTCAGCAGTTGCAGCTGTTCCTTGATGAGCGGCAGCGTCCGGCCGTCGGCGAATTCCGCCTCCCGCGTCTCGCCGCTCCGGTCCGAAGCGTCCTGATCCGAGGCGGCGCGGGAAAGCTTCCCCTGCGGTTCCTTGAGAATTTCTCCCAGCTGCAGTGACCCCGCGGCCCACTTTGCCAGGTGCGACTCGTAGAAGAGCCCGCCCTGCGTGAGCGCCGCCTTGAGCCTCGCAGCGAGCAGGGTCGCCCCCTGGGCCGGGTCCTCCAGGAGCGTCTCCTGCACGACCTGGAGCGAGGCGGACTCCCGGGCCACACCGGCCAGCCACTTCCCCATCGAGCTTAGCCGGACCGACTCCCCTCCCCCTTCCGGACGAATGTGGAAGGTGATGCGCGGCTCGGCGGCCACGAAGGTCATATCCATGGTCTCGCCGGGCTGAACGTTGAGGGGGATCTCCAGCTTGTACATCTCGCCGGCGATCCTGGCAAGATAGAGGCTGTTGGGGAGGTTCGCGATGATCTCAGCCTTTACCTGCTGCCCGGGATTTAGCTGCAGCAGTGCGCCGGCACGCTGCTGGGCATCGCTCGAAGGTGCGATGGCCGACCTGGCTATTACCGGGAGCACCTGCTTTTGGGTTTCGTCGTTGATGAACATGGGAGTTCCTGAGGGGCAGTTCCAAGAATCAGGGCGATACAAGATTCGCCCCTGCAGATAACGATGGTTCCGGTTAGGGGCGAACCGTGTGTTCGCCCGCCCCTGGTGCGCAACTGGCGGGAGGATGCTACGACGTCCCCGGCTGCGCCGACTCCCCGGCCGGCGAGCGCCTGCCGAGCAGGAGCCTCCCCCTCTCCAAAAGCTGGTCCATATAGTAGTAAACCACCGGCGTGATGTACAGGGTGAGGAGCTGCGAGACGAGCAGTCCCCCTACCACGGCAAGCCCGAGCGGCCGCCTTCCTTCGGCACCGGCGCCGATACCGAGCGCGATCGGGAGCGTCCCCATCAGTGCGGCCATGGTGGTCATCATGATCGGCCTGAAACGGACCAGGCACCCCTGGTGAATGGCCTCCAGCGGGCTCTTCCCCTGATTGCGCTGCGCCTCCAGCGCGAAGTCTATCATCATGATGGCGTTCTTCTTGACGATGCCGACCAGCATGATGATGCCGACGAAGGCGTAGATGTTCAGCTCCTTGTGGAAGATCATCAAGGTGAGCAGAGCGCCGAAGCCGGCCGCGGGAAGACCCGACAGGATGGTGATCGGGTGGATGTAGCTCTCGTAAAGGATGCCGAGCACGATATAGATCACCACCACGGCGGCCAGAAGCAGCATGGTGAGACCCTTGGTGGAGGACTGGAAGGCCTTGGCGGCACCCTGGAAACCGGTGCTGACCATGGGCGGCAGCGACTCCCTGGCGCTCTTCTCGATCGCCTGCACCGCGTCGCCCAGCGGCACGCCCGGCTTCAGGTTGAAGGAGATGGTGACGCTCGTGGTCTGCCCCATATGGTTCACCGAGAGCGGTCCCAGCGATTTGCTCAGGGTGGTCATGGTGGAAAGAGGCACCAGGACGCCGGTGGAGGACCTGACGTAGAGCATGCCGAGCGCCGCTGGGTCCATCCGGTACTGGGGCTCCAGCTCCAGTATCACGCGGTACTGATTGGTGGGGGCGTAGATGGTGGAGACCTGCCGGGAGCCGTAGGCGTAATAGAGGGCTTCCTCGATCTGCTGCGGGGTGATGCCGAGGGAGGTCGCCTTGTCCCGGTCGATCTGCACGTTCACCTGGGGGTTTTTCAGCTGCAGGTCGCTGGTCACGTCGAGCAGCTGCGGCAGCTGCCTGAGCTTCACCTCAAGCTCCCCGGCGCTGTCATAGAGCACCTTGGTGTCGGGACATTGCAAAAGGAACTGGTACTGGCTCTTGGAGAGCTGCGCCTCGAGGCGAATGGGCGGGGGGTTCTGCATGAAGGCCTGGATGCCGGGGACGGCGGCGAGCTTGGGCCTGAGCGACTGGATCACCTGGTCCACCGAGAGCTCGCGCTCCCCGCGGGGCTTCAGGGTCACGAACATGAAGCCCGAATTGGAGCCGACCCGGGAGCCCGACGCCCCGACCGACGACATGAACCCCTTGATGTTGGGGTCGGCCGCGATGATCTCGGCGATCTCCTTCTGGTGCGCCACCATCTCTTCGAAAGAGACCCCTTGCGCTGCTTCGGTGATGCAGAAAAAGGAGCCCAGGTCCTCGCTCGGCAATAGCCCGGTCGGCATCTTCCAGAACATGAAGACGGTGAGCAGCGTGAGCGCCAGGGTGAGCGCGATGGTGGCGCGGCGCATCCCGAGCACCCGGGTCAGGCTTCTGTCGTAGGCCGAGAGCATCGCGGCGAAAAAGCGCTCCATGAACAGGTAGAGCCTGCCGTGGCGCTCGCTTCCGGGCGGGCGCAGGAAACGGCTGCAAAGCATCGGGGTGAGGGTCAGCGACACCACACCGGAGATCAGGATCGCGCAGGTGATGGTGATGGCGAACTCGTGCAGCAGGCGGCCGAGCATCCCGGCCATGAAGAGCACCGGGATGAAGACCGCGACCAGCGAGACGGTCATGGAGACGATGGTGAAGCCGATCTCCCTGGAGCCCTTGAGGGAGGCCTCCATGGCGCTTTCTCCCTGCTCCATGTGGCGCACGATGTTCTCCAGCATCACGATGGCGTCGTCCACCACGAACCCCACCGACAGGGTGAGCGCCATGAGCGTTATGTTGTTCACCGAGAAACCGAGGGCGTACATCGCCGCAAAGGTGCCGACCAGGGAGATGGGGAGCGCCAGGCTCGGTATCACGGTGGCGGAGAGGTTCCTCAGGAACAGGAAGATCACCAGCACGACCAGGAAGATGGTGAGCAGCAGGGTGAATTTCACGTCGGCCACCGAGTGCCTGATCGCCTCGGAGCGGTCATAGAGGACGTTCAGCGACACGGCCCCCGGGAGCTGCTCGCGGAAAGCGGGGATCAGCTTCTTGATGCTGTCCACCACCTCGATGGTGTTGGTCCCCGGCTGCCTCTGCACCGCGAGGATGATGGCGCGGTCGCTCGCGTTGAACCAGCCGGCGATCCTGTCGTTTTCGACCGAGTCGACCACCACGCCGACATCGGAGAGCCTCACCGGCGCCCCCCCCCGGTAGGCGATGATGAGCGGACGGAAGGCTGCAGCGTCCAGGAGCTGTCCCTCGCTCTGGATGGCGAACGCCTTGTTGCTTCCCTGCAGGGTGCCGGTGGGGAGGTTCACGTTGCCGGCGGAGAGGGCATTGGAGACCTCGTCGATGCCGATCTGCCGGGAGGCGAGCGCCATCGGGTTGACCCGCGCCCGCACCGCGTACTTCTGGGACCCGTAGATCTGCACCTGCGCCACACCGCTCACCATGGAGATGCGCTGCCCCATCATGGAGTCGGCGTACTCGTGCACCCGGGAGAGCGGCAGCGTCTTGGAGCTCAGCACCAGGTAGAGGACCGGCTGGTCGGCGGGGTTCACCTTCTGGAAGGAGGGGGGGGTCGGCATCTCCTGCGGCAGCTGGCGGGCGGCCTTGGCTATGGCGGACTGCACGTCCTGCGCTGCGGCGTCGATATCGCGGTCCAGCGTGAAGCGCAAGGTGATCAGGGTGATCCCCTGCCCGTTGGTGGAGTTCATGGAATCGATGCCGGCGATGGTGGAGAGCTGGCGTTCCAAGGGGGTGGCTACCGCCGAAGCCATGGTCTCCGGATTTGCTCCGGGGAGGTTCGCGGTGACCTGGATGGTCGGGTAATCAACGCTTGGGAGGTCGTTCACCGGCAGCAGGCGGTATCCCGTTATGCCGGCCAGCATGATGGCCAGCATGACCAGGCTGGTCATCACCGGCCGCCTGATGAAGATCTCCGCTATGTTCATGCCGGTCCCTTCTTGACCGCGACCTTCCCCCCGGGAGCAAGCCTCATCTGCCCGTCGGTCACCACGGTGTCGCCTGGGTTCAACCCCTTCTCCACGACGGTGATCCCTTCCCGCGCCACACCCGCCGTGACCGGTCGGAGCTCCACCGTCGAGTCCTGCTTCACCAGGTAGACGAATTCCCCCTGCTGGCCGGTCTGGACCGCCCTGGTCGGCACCACGATCGCGTTTTGCCTGACATCCATGGTGAGGAGCACGTTCACGAACTGCCCCGGCCAGAGCCGGCGCCCGCCGTTTTGGAAGGTCCCCTTCACCTTGATGGTCCCGGTCGCCTGGTCGACCCCGTTATCGAGGAAGGTGACCACCCCCTTTTCGGCGGCGCCGCTGTTAGGCACGGATGCCTCAACGGCGAGCTTCCCCCCCATCCTCCCCTTGATCGCCCCGAGTTCCTTCTCCGGCAGGGAAAAGGTGACGTAGAGCGGCGAGATCTGGTTGATGGTGACCAGGGCGGGGGCGTCGTTGGCCTTGACCAGGTTGCCCGCGTTCACTGCGAGGTTGCCGGTCCGGCCGGTCATGGGGGCATGGATGTAGCAGAAGCCGAGCTGCAGCTTGGCGCTGTCGACCGCCGCTCGGTTGGAGGCAACGGAGGCGGAGAGCGCATCGGCGTTGGCCTTCAACTGGTCGTACTGCTCCCGGGTGACGATTCCCTCATTGACAAGTCCCAAATACCTGCCAGCCTGCTCACTCGCGTTGGCGGCCATCGCCACGTCCCGCGCCAGGTTCGCCCGGGCCTGGGAGAGCGCCGCGGCGTAAGGCCTGGGATCGATGGTGAAAAGAAGCGCCCCCTTTGCCACGTCCTGACCCTCTTTAAAGTGGACGCTGGTGACCGTGCCGGAAACCATCGATTTGACCGCTACCGTGGCGTGAGGCTCGACGTTGCCGATGGCGCGCAACTCCACCGGGACGCTCGCCTGCCCGACCCGTGCCACCGTCACCGGTGCCGGAGCTTTTTCCTTCGCTTTCTCCTTTTCTGCGGAGCAGCCTGCCAGCGCGACGAGCAGGCAACCCATTACTACGATCTGTCGGGTGAAAAGACGGTTAAGGCGCGGGGTCTGCACGGCAATTCTCCTTTGGGCAGCTTCGGTTCGGCATCAGATTCATAGCATATTCCTTACTTTATTAGTAGTGCAGAAATCGCGCTGAAAAACGAAGCGCACCGTTTTCTTGCGGTTTTAGCGGATTTCAGCTAAACATCTGGGGTTGAGGGCCGATAAGCCATTATTGGAAGCGTCAGCCCGGGAATGAGTGCAGGGAAAGGGTTGACGACTCAACAACTTGAGACCGCTCGACTGCCGAGTTGATTACCGAACCGCTTTTCATGCTCAAGTTGACTATCAACGAGTCGACGGCTAAACTAGGTAACCCTCAGCGAGTCGACCACCCGGGGACCGGCCACCCATGAAACAGACACTACGCATCCTGATCGTTGATGACTCCCCCAACGACGCCGCACTGATCGTTCGTCAGCTGCAGAAGGAGTTCTCCACCAGCTATGAACGCGTGGAGACGGCCGAGGAGATGGAGGCGGCCCTCGGCGAGGGTGGCTGGCAGCTCGTCATCTCCGACTACGTCATGCCCAGGTTCAGCGGTCTGTCGGCCCTGCAGATCCTGCATGAGAGCGGCATCGATCTCCCGTTCATCATGGTCTCGGGTCAGATGGGAGAGGATGTCGCTGTCGAGGCGATGCGCGCGGGGGCCCATGACTACCTGATCAAGGACAGGCTCTCCCGGCTGGTCCCCGCCATCAAGCGGGAGATCAACGAGGCCGTGGTGCGCCGCGAGAGGAGGATGGCCGAAGACGCCCTCTCTGCGACCGAGGCGCGCTTCCAGAGCCTGGTGGAGCAGTCGCTGGTCGGCATATTCCTTTTGCAGGACGACCTGTTCAGCTACGTCAACCCGAAGTTCGCCGGGATCTTCGGGTACCAGCCGGAGCAGCTGGTCGAGTCGAAGACCCTGCTCGACCTGGTGCCCCGGGACGACCAGATCAGGGTGATCACCCAGTTCCTGCGCCCGCTCAGGGAGGAGAGCGAGAGCCTGCATTTCTTCTTCCGCGGCAAGCGCTCCGACCAATCCCTGATCGAGCTCGAGGTAAACGGCACCAGAACCCAGTTGAACGGCAACCCCGCGGTGATCGGGACCCTGTTGGACATAACCGAGCGCAAACGCGCCGAGGCCGAGCTGAGCAAGCTGTGGCGCGCCGTAGAGCAGAGCCCGGTTTCGGTGGTAATCACCGACCTGCAGGGGAAGATCGAATACGTGAACCCGAAGTTCGTCGAGGTGACCGGATATAGCGAGCAGGAGCTGGTCGGGCAGAACCCGAGCATCCTCAAGTCGGGGAGCATGGACCGCGACTTCTACCGGGATCTCTGGGAGACCATCAGCTCCGGCCGCGAATGGCACGGCGAGCTGCACAACAGGAAAAAGAGCGGCGAGCTGTTCTGGGAAAGCGGCTCCATATCGGCTGTGAAGAACTCGGAGGGGAGCATCACCCATTTCGTCGGGGTGAAGGAGGATGTCACCGAGAGGAAACGGTCCATCGACCAGCTGAGGCAGGTGCAGAAGATGGAGGCGGTAGGCCAGCTGGCAGGCGGCGTCGCCCATGACTTCAACAACCTGCTCACCGTGATCAACGGCTACAGCACGCTGCTGATCAGGTCGCTTGAGAGCGGCTCACCGATGCGCAAGGAGGCCGAGCAGATACTGCGCGCCGGCGAGCGGGCGGCCGATCTCACCCGGCAGCTGCTAAGCTTCAGCAGGCGGCAGATCCTGGAGCCGAAGGTGCTCGACATCAACCACCAGGTGAAGGGGGTGGAAAAGATGCTGAGAAGGCTGATCGGCGAGAATATCGAGCTGGAGACCACCCTCTCCGAGGAGATCGGCCTGATAAAGATCGATCCGGGGCAGTTCGAACAGGTCGTGATGAACCTGATCGTGAACGCCCGCGACGCCTCCGATACCGGAGGAAGGATCCTGATTGAGACCGCCAACTGCGAGATCGACGAGGGGTTCACCCTGCTGCACCCGGGCGCGTTTGCCGGCAGCTACGTGCGGATCGCGGTAAGCGACCAGGGGGAGGGGATGACCGACGAGGTGAAGCGGCGGCTGTTCGAACCGTTCTTCACCACCAAGGAGATGGGGAGGGGGACCGGGCTGGGGCTTGCCACCGTGTACGGCATCGTCAAGCAAAGCGGAGGGTACATAGAAGTGATCAGCCAGCCCGGAGAGGGGGCGCGCTTCAGCGTCTATCTGCCGCGCGTGTTCCAGCCGGCCGATGCGCTCAAGAGGCAGGCGGTCGATGAGGAGCTGCAAGGCTCCCAGACCATTCTCGTGGTAGAGGACGAACCGGGGGTGCTGAACCTCGTGGTGCACACACTGAGGAAACGAGGCTTTCAGGTGCTGGAGACGACGGATCCCGAACAGGGGGTCGCGCTATTCGAGGAGCACGGGGAGCGGGTCGACATGCTCCTGACCGACGTGGTGATGCCGTTCATGAGCGGGCCGAGCCTGGCCGAGCTGTTGACCCGGAAAAACCCGGAGTTGAAGGTCCTGTTCATGTCCGGGCACACCGATAACAGGCTGAGCCTGGAGAATATGCTGGAACAAGGGGTGCAGTTTCTGCCCAAACCGTTCACGAGCGACGCCCTGATCAAAAAGGTCTGGGAGACGCTCGCCGGGACAGGGTCGCAACAGGAAACAGCGGCGCCCTCAGGAGGTAGCAATTGACAGGAAACATCCTTATAGCAGATGACGAAGAGATGATCCGCGAGCTGATCAACATCACCCTCTCCAAAGAGGGATTCACCTGCTATCAGGCCGCAAGCGCAGAGGAAGGGCTGGAAATCATCAACAGCCAAAAGCTTGACCTGGCCCTTCTGGACATCATGATGCCGGGCCGCTCCGGGATCGAGCTGTTGAAGGATATCAAGCAGTTGACCCCTGACACCACCGTGCTGATGATCACCGCGATGAACGACATGGACACCGCGCTCTCCTGCATCCACTTCGGCGCCGAGGATTACATCACCAAGCCGTTCAACCTGGACCGGGTGCTTTTGACCGTGAAAAACACCCTGGAGAAGCGCCGGCTGATCCTGGAGAACCGCGAGTACCAGGCCAACCTGGAGCACAAGGTGCGCGAGCAGACCGAGGTGATCCGGACCGTGATGGGGGAGATCAACCTCGCCTACGAGCATACCCTGGCGGCGCTGATCAGGGCGCTGGACGCCCGGGAAAAGGAGGTCGGATCCCACTCCGAGCGGGTGATGGCGTACGCGCGTCTGTTGGCGGAGAAGGCGGGAGTCGACGAGGGTGGTCGCTCCATCCTGGCCAAGGGAGCCCTGCTGCACGACATCGGCAAGATCGGGGTTTCCGACAACATCCTGTTGAAGCCGGGGAAGCTGGACGAGGCGGAATGGGAGATCATGCGGCAGCATCCGGCGGTGGGGTACGAGATCCTGACCGGCATCAGGTACTTTTCGGGGGCTGCGGACCTGGTACTGTCGCACCACGAGCGCTACGACGGGGCCGGGTATCCGAACGGGCTCAGCGGGGAGGCGATCCCGATCAGCGCCCGCATCTTCGCCCTGGTCGACACCCTGGACGCCATGACCTCGGACCGTCCCTACCGCAAGGCGCTGACCTTCCAGGCCGTGCTCGATGAGGTTGTCCGCTGCAGTGGCAAGCAGTTCGATCCCAAGCTCGTGGAGGTCTTTCTCAGCATACCGAAGCAGTCCTGGGAGGCCGCCGCGGGGAAGGTGCTGATCTAGAGCTTTTCCAGCCACAAAAGGCAGAAAATTCACAAAAAAAGCACCTCTTTTTGCCACAAAAAGGCACAAAAGTCACAAAAAGAAGCAATCAGCTGATTGCTTCACCCACTTAAGGGTGTTTCTAGTTCAAAGACTAGATTCTTTTTGTGTATTTTGTGCCTTTTTGTGGCGAAAGAGTTTTTCAGGCTTGTTGTTTTTTTTTGTGTATTTTGTGCCTTTTTGTGGCTAAAGAGTTTCAGGCTTGTTGTTTTTTTGTGGCTAAGTCGGTTCGCCGATGCGGTAGCGCTCCAGCCTGTCCCTGAGGGTGTTCCGGCTGATGCCCAGGAGCTTGGCGGCGAAGACCTGGTTGTTGTTGCTCTTATCCATCGCCATGTGGATCAGCGCCTTCTCGAGCCCCATGTTGACGCTCTCGTAGATCGCCCCCTTGTTCCGCTGGCAGATGCCGTCGAAGACCGGCTCCAGCATGCTCCAGAACACCTCGTAGTAGTCGTCCCCCGCCGCCTCCAGGTCGACCTCCTTGAACCCCGTCTTGGCCTGCAGGAAGGTCTCGAAATCGCCGGGCACCAGGATGTCGCCGCGGCAAAAGACGGTCGCGGAGTTGATCACGTTCTTTAGCTCCCTGATGTTTCCCTCGAAGGTGTGGCCGGTCAGAATCGCCATGGTCTCGGGTGCCACACCCTTGATGTTCTTGCCGTACTTCCTGGAGAACTTCTTGACGAAGAGATCGACCAGCAGCGGGATGTCCTCGACCCGGTCGCGAAGCGGCGGGAGGAAGAAGTTCACCACGCGCAGACGGTAGAAGAGGTCCATCCGGAAGCTCTTCTCCTTCACGCTCGTCAAAAGGCTCCGGTTGGTGGCCGAGATCACCCTGACATCGACCTTGATGGTCTCGTTCCCCCCTACCCGCTCGAACTCCTGGTTCTCGAGTACGCGCAGGAATTTCCCCTGGTTGGCCGGGCTCATCTCGCCGATCTCGTCCAGGAAGATGGTGCCGCCGTTGCACTGCTCAAACTTCCCGATCCGCCTGGAGTGCGCATCGGTGAAGGCCCCCTTCTCGTGCCCGAAGAGCTCCGATTCCAGCAGCGCCTCCGGGAGCGCCGCGCAGTTGACCGCCAGGAAGGGGCGGTTCTTTCTCTTGGAGTTGTTGTAGATGGCGCGCGCCAGAAGCTCCTTGCCGGTTCCCGACTCACCCTGGATCAGGACCGTGGCATCCGAGTCCGCCACGGTGCCGACCATCTTCCAGATCTCGATCATCTCCGGGGAGGAGCCGATCATCAGGTCCTCGGTGAGATCCTCCTCGACCTGGGCGCGTTCCTTGGTGTAGCGCACCTTCCGGCTCAGGAGGTTGCACTCCACGGCCTTCCTGACAGCCGCCTTGAGCTTGTTCATGTCGAACGGTTTGGTCACGTAGTCGAAGGCGCCGAACTTCATCGCCTCGATGGCGTTCTGGGTGGTCTTGTAACCGGTCGCCATGATCACGGCGAGCCCGGGATCGATCTTCTTTGCCTCCTTGAGCACCTCGAGCCCCGACTTCTGCGGCATGCTGATGTCCATGATCGCCACGTTGGGACGGTCCGCGATCACGCGCCTCAGGGCGGACTCGCCGTCGCTTTCCAGAAAAAGCTCGAACTCGTCGCCGGCGAAGATGCTCTTCAGCATGAGCAGGATGTCGTGATCGTCATCCAAAATGAGCAGTTTTGCGGTCATCTGTCTGTCCCCTCGCGCGTATGGTAAATCGGTCGCACCCTTGCAGGCCGAACCTCAATGAAAGAGCAGAGATGCTGTCAATGATACCAAAAGAACCGCCTGTTAAGAAGCGGTTCTCCTGGTGCCATGCTCATGATGCTGCGGTAACTAAAGCTCTTCGTCGCCGTAGTCGTCGGCATCGAATGCCTCTTCGAAACCGAGCTCTTCGGACTCCTCGTCCTCTTCGAGTTCCTCGGCCAGATATTGCTCGGGAGAACGCTCGTCCTCCTCCTTGATCGCCTCAAACCGCTCCAGTATCCCTGCCTCGGTGCAGAAACGTCCGTCCTTGTGGCTGCAGACGTCAAGATCGCACAGATCAAAGAGCTGTATTTCGCTGCACAGCCGCTGCGCACGCTGTTGTGTTGCCATACTTACCTCTGAATGCTCTGATGTACTTCGTATCGACAGCTACCGGGACAACTTTAAGGAAAACTTCGCCAATTGCTCTGATACCGCCATACTACAACAATCACTTGCCGTTGACAAAGGACATCGCCTGCTTGACATCCTCGCTGCAGCCTATGTAGATCGGCGCCCTTTCATCGAGCGACTCGGGCTTGATGTCGAGGATCGGGATGTTGCCGTTACTTGCGGCACCGCCGGCGTGCTCGATGATGAAGGCCATCGGGTTCAGTTCAAAGAGGACGCGCAGCTTGCCGTTGGGCGAGCCCTTCAGGGCGGGGTACATGAAGAGACCCTTCCCCTTCATGAGAACCTGGTTGATGTCCGGCACGAAGCCGCCCGAGTAACGGAGCTTGCACCCCTTCTCTTCCAGGTGACGGATGAACTTCTCGTCCCCCGCGCTGTACTTGTTCCTGAGCCCGCCGGGGGCGTAGATGTTCCCCTCGGCCTCCATCCGGATGTTCTCGCGGGTGAGGGTGAACTCCATCAGGTTGTTCATGGTGAACTCGTGCACGCCGTCGCCCACCGAATAGACCAGGGAGACCCTCGGTCCGTACAAGACGTAGAGAGCGGCAACCTGGTTGCGTCCCGGCTGCAGCAGATCGCACCCCGCGTAGATGGAAACGATGGTGCCTACCGCGAGGTTCACGTCGACAAGCGATGAGCCGTCAAGCGGATCGTAGGCCACGGAGTAGAGACCGTCGGCATCGGCCTGGCACTGGTAGATCTCGTCCATCTCTTCGGAGGCTATGTTGCAGACCACGCCGGAGTGGACCAGCCGCTTGCGCATGATCCGGTCGGACAGCACGTCGAGGGCGAGCTGCTCCTCGCCGTACAGATTGGAGGTACCGGCAACGCCGAGATCGCCGGTACGCACCGCGTTGATCACGTACTTGCTGGCCTCGGCAATTTCGCAAATGAGATGGATCAGATTGTCACAGATGTTCTGACCACGCAGGTGGCGACGCAGATCGATTTGAAACTTTGAAGTTCCTGCTTGTTTTACCATGATCCCCCCGAACATTAAATTAAAATTATCTTACGACCCGGTAGATTATGTCAAATCCCTTTATAAATCAAGGAAAAAAAGCAAATGACGCAGGATTGAGCCGGGCGGAAAAGGAAAAAAGGTTGTTCTAGATTGGTGTTAATGAGAATCAGGCGCCCCCGCACTCCTCCAAGATCACCGGGAGTCAGCGCAGGGGAGCGAAACGGTTAATTAAGGGGAGCTTGCAACGAGAACTCTTCCTCTAGCAGTAAATTCCGTTAATGACTCAACAGGCCAGCTACTCTGCGATCTAGCATTTAACGCCCCCTCCCCTTCAAGGGGAGGGTCGGGGTGGGGATGGGGTGAATCGGAGTGGAGGCCCCCCATCCCCCTCCTAACCTCCCCCTTGAAGGGGGAGGAACTGTATTCCCCCCAGTCCCCAGTTCCCAGTCCCCAGTCCCTAGCACCTAGCACCTAGCTGACAAGTGCCACGACATCGTGGACAAAAATACGTGCCACGACATCGTGGACTTTGTAGTTCTCTGACAATCGAATAGCCATCACGTGGTACTCATGG
>Ga0209317_1000312_pt1 | contig 60621 bp, 41 predicted proteins | sample RifGroB2_FD_183994 | JGI IMG/M metagenome (GOLD analysis project Ga0209317, IMG submission 183994) | Soil microbial communities from Rifle, Colorado, USA - Groundwater B2 (SPAdes) (version 2) | ecosystem: Environmental > Terrestrial > Soil > Unclassified | place: Rifle, Colorado | collected...
CCTTCAACAACAGGATCCATCTGTTGAGCTACGTCTGGCTCGACTAACCACCAGCAGGGGAAGATAGATGCGTCTAAAGCAATTGATCCGCAGCACCCTATGGCTCGCCGTCCTGGCCGCTTTCCCCCCCGCAGGGGAGGCGACGGCGACCGGCGAAGGGATTTTGAGCACCAAGCACAACCTCTCGGTGAGCGGCCCCGGGCCGATCAAGACGGCGACCGAGGTGCAGGTCTGCATCTTCTGCCACACCCCGCACCATGCCAGCGAGGTGACGCCGCTTTGGAGCCGCCCGGGGGTCGAGACCGTCTACAACATCTACAGCTCCACCACGAGGTTCGCCAAACCAGGGCAGCCCACCGGCTCTTCCAGGCTCTGCCTCTCCTGCCACGACGGCACCATAGCGGTCGGGGCGCTGATCAACAACGTTTACATCCCGATGGCGGGCGGGTTCACCACCATCCCCATAGAGCACCCCGCGAATCTCGGGGGGGCGGCCGGCAAGGACCTCACCAACGACCACCCGATCTCCTTCCCGTACACGAGCGAGCTGGCTGCGAAGAACAGCCAGCTGCATCTCCCCAGCCAGATCCCGGGGAAGCTGAAGCTCGACCAGGGGCAGAACGTCCAGTGCACCACCTGCCACAACCCGCACACGGACCCCTTCGGCGACTTCCTGGTGATGAACAACGACAGGTCCGCCATCTGCGTCAGCTGCCACAACGTCTCCGGCTGGGAGGGGTCCATCCACGCCGCCAACGTGCTGACCGCAGCCGCGGCGTGCGGCAACTGCCACCCGGCCCACAACGCCAGGTCGGCCCAAAGGCTCATGAAGGGGCACCCCGAAGAGCAGAACTGCCTCCCCTGCCACAGCGCGACCGGGGGCGCCAGGGACATCCAGAGCCTGCTGGCGCGCAGCTCCAGGCACGAGGTGAGGGACACGGTCGGCGTGCACGACACCGCCGAGTCGTCGCTTAGCTTCCAAAAGCACGTGGAGTGCGAGGACTGCCACAACCCCCACGCCCTGCTCGGCTTCGGCGCGCTCCCCCCCGCGGTGAACGGGAGGCTGAACGGCGTGAAGGGGGTGGCCCTCACCGGAGAGGTGAAGAGCCCGGCCGCCTACGAGTACGAGATCTGTTTCAAGTGCCACGCCGACAAGAGTTTCGCAAGCAGCGTGATCGTGCGTCAGGTCCCAAGCCTCAACACGCGCCTGGAGTTCGCCCTGGACAACCCCTCCTACCACCCGGTGGGGGGCCCCGGCAACGCGCTCACCGTCCCGAGCCTGCGCAGCGACCTTGGGTACACCGCCTCCAGCGTCATATACTGCACCGACTGCCACGGCAGCGACCAGAGCGCCAAGGCGGGGGGAAGCGGCGCGAACGGGCCGCACGGCTCGAGCTACCGGTACCTCCTTTTGGAGAAGTACGACACCGATTTCTACCCCCGCGCCTACAGCGCCGCCAACTATGCCCTTTGCTACCGCTGCCACTTCCAGGACAAGCTTTTCGACGCGACCTCCCCGTTCACCGTCCCCTCGACCGCGCTTCCCCTGCACGACCTGCACGTGGTGCAGCAGGGGGTCCCCTGCTTCATCTGCCACGACCCGCACGGGGCGAGCAAGTCCCACGGCGCCACCACCCAGAAGAACGCCCACCTGATCAACTTCGTCACCAACTTCGGGATCGTGGCGAGCTACGACTCCACCGGCACCCCCAAGTCGTGCAGCTCCAACTGCCACTCCAGCAACCCCAGAAGCTACGGCCCCGGTTCGGGGGCCGGCAGGGGGGTGCCGAGAAGAAAAATGCCCGCGGGGGGCCCCCTCTAGACGGGGCCCCCGCGGGCTCGACCTCCCCTTTTCCAGGCGCCTTGGCTAGCGCACCACGATGTTCGTGTCCGCCGCCTGGTAATCCTTGACCACCCCGTCGCCGTCGAAGCCGATCGCCATCCTGAAGAGCTGCTGCTCCCCCCCCTTGCCGACGGCCTGCAGGCTCGGGGCCGTCCAGTAGTTCCAGACCTCGCCGACCCCTGCGCCGCCGGTCCGGACCCTCTTGTCCACCGAGTTGGGTGCCCCGATCTTCTCCAGTATCTCCTTGCGGGTCGTCTTCCCCTTCACGATGTGCTGCGCCGCAAACGGGGCGGAGAGGTTCCTCTTCGCCGCGACGGACCCCTCCTCGGCCTGCCCGGCAGGGGGCTGGCGGCTCCCTTTCGCGGGGTGATGCGCACAGCCGGCGGCAACCAGGGCCGCCAGCACCAGACACGACTTTTTCATGCTCCGTACTCCTTCTCTCCGGGATGTTTGAATTGCCGAAGTTGTATATGCAAATATTCAGCCGAAAAGGGGGGCGCGCAGTTACACCCCTTTAGCGCGAGCCCCCCCCGTCCCAACCCCGCCCCCCTGAGTCTTTTCCCCCAGGTAGGTTAAATGGCGCGCCACATCACCCACACCCGGCCGGCGGCGGCTCCCCGGCCCTGGGCGGTTCACCCCAGGCGTCCCGTCCCGGCCTGCGCCCCCCCCGGGGGGTGCATTTTATTTCTGCCACGCCGTGCGAAGCTCGAATTTTCTTCACTTTCAAGCAATTCGGGGCGCATCCCGCCGGCCCGGCGCCCCGGGTCCCGCTCTTGCCTGCTCGAATTTGAATATATTGGTATCGCTATTGCTATCGGTTCATCGGCTCTCTTTAAAACTGTTGCAGGCAAAGCAGCACCCGCCCCACTGCATCCCCCGAAGCAGCGGGAGGGCGGACCGGAATAAAAGGCAGCACTTTGACCATTCCAACCAAAAAAAAGGAACCATCATGAAGAGAACGAGAAAGACCAGTTCACTTCTGACGGTGACAGCGGCGGTAGCGGGAGTTACCATGGGCGCCACACTGGCCATGGCAGCTCACCCCCCGATCCAGCTGTACACCTACGAAGAAGTGGCCCAGCAGATGGGCTTCCCGAAGGCGCCGGTCATGGTAGACAGGGTTACCAAGCAGGGTATGCCCTACAGCCCGAAGCAGACCTGCTTCGGCGGCCAGCAGCAGGCCGACGGCTCCATCATGGCCTGCCACGGCACGACCGACAGCGGCAACTCCAAGCTCGCCAAGAGCTACGACGACCTCTCCAAGCACGCCTACCACGCGGCCCTGGGCTTCAACGAGTGGATGGACAACTCCCAGGGGGGGCGGTTCGTGAGCTCCGGCCCGGCGGACCTGGTCCCCGCGGGGACGCAGACCGGCCTGGCGGCCAACAAGCCGTGGGTCCAGTCCCACGGCCACAACGGCAAGTGGTGACCGCCTTCTCTTCGCCAGGTGGCGGATTATCAACTGAACGGCCAGAACCAGTACCTCAACTACATGAACAGCGGCAAGGACGGCTTCGAGCTCTTCCTCAAGGGGGGGACCGGCGTTGACGGCTCCTCCTACCCCAAGGTCGACATGTCCCTTTGGGACCAGGCGACCATGTGCGGCACCTGCCACGTGGGGGGCGTCTTCTACGAGGAGGACCGCCTGGGCAACCGTCTCCCCGGCAAGACCCTGGCGGACTGGGGCCCGGCCTTCATGGGGCAGGCCCCCAACGTCAACCCGATCACCTCGACGGTCTGGGAGAACTACTCCTCGACCGGCATGGACAAGTCCTTCGTCACCATGTCCCCCTGGGTCTACCCGGTGTACCTGGGGATGGGGGGCGCGCCCGACCCGAACCTGCCGGACGGCGGCCCGATGATCGTCCCCAACGGCTGGGCCCCCATGGACATGACCATGGCGAACCCCAACGGCGGCGCATCCTACACCATAAAGGCCAAGCAGCTCATGATGCCGAACGTGAAGGAGATGGACTGCCTCTTTTGCCACCTCCAGGGTTACGACAACGTGATGGCATCGGTGATGACCCAGGCCGGCTCGCTCTCCGCCGTTCCGACCACCGGCGCCGGGCTCTTCGACATGTTCTCCCTGAGCCCGACCTACATGGGGTACGACCCGAAGAGCGGCAAGGCCGCCTTCACCAGGATCAGCCAGACCCCCATGGGCGCCATGCTGCCGCAGATGGGCTTTGAGACCTACTCCTCGCACGAGCTGGTCACCCTGACCCCGACCCTGACCTCGCAGATCAAGGGTAAGCCTCACGACAACAACTGCCACCAGTGCCACGCCACGAAGACGCTGAAGGACTTCCCCGAGATGTTCGGCGTGACCGGGGACAGCACCGGCTTCCTCTCCTCCGCGCCGATGGTGTTCGACCCGGCCTACGGCGTCGGCCCGCTGGGCAAGAGGATGGTCAACTACGACATCAACGCACCGTTCGTGCGCTCCGGCGACTCCCCGACGATCGACTCCACCAACTTCATGAACTTCATGATGCCGGGGCTCTCCTACCTGCAGGCGATGGGGCCCACCCCCTTCAACCGGCTCGCCGAGGGTCAGATCGGCGGCGGCAACATGGCCATGACCGGCCCGCTCTACTACTACACCATGGAAGGGAAGGCGGACCAGAACATCCTGAAGCGCTCCACCATGCCGTTCCCCCGCGCCGAGTGGTTCAAGCGCGGCGACGCATGGCAGTCCGGCCAGGACGTCCACGCAGCCATCGGCTGCGGAGGCTGCCACTTCACCGGCAACTCCACCGACAAGAACCAGTGCGACCCGGGGCGCGGCTTCGACATGGCCAGCACCATCCAGGACGGCCTGCCGGCGATCAAGGAGCGCACTCCGGTACTCGATGGCGGCGACCTGGACGGCACCATCAAGAAGCACGATACCCGCAACACCGTCAAGCGCTGCGAGTTCTGCCACATCACCGGTACCGACTACAACGGCAACCCGATCGACACCTACGGCGCGCCCAACCCGAACGTCGCCCACAGCAGGACCGGCCTTTTGGCCAACCTGACCCAGGTGGTCGACAAGATGAGCCTCCACGGCGACTTCGGCGGCAAGGGGGTCCCCAGGCTCACCAACTTCACCAGCCAGGAAGACGGCTTGAACCCCGGCGGCACCATCCTCGGCAGGGGCAACCACCTAGACGTCATGGACTGCACCGTCTGCCACGTGCAAAAGATCAGCATGGCGGTCCGCTCGCTCGACGCAAGCTCCGGCATGCGCTTCCCCGCCATCGTCGGCACCGACCCCTGGAAGGGGATGCTCGGCCTGTTCGAGGACCCGACCGGCATGGGTGCCGAGCTTACCGGCATGGGGGGCGAGCTGAAGCAGTGGAAGCCGCTCCACATGTGGCAGGCCTACGGCAACATGCAACTGCCGCTCAGCACCGCCAACGCGCCCGCCGATGACCGCTTCAAGTTCCGCCGCAAGATAAGCCTCACCAATGCCATCAGCGCCATCCTCTGGAACAACGAGGACGGCTCCGTAGACGCCAACGGCGACGGCGCACCGGGCGGCCTTCTGGTGGGCGACAACCCGGAGACCGGCCTCCCCGACTCGCACACCAAGCCGTCGCTCAAGGGATACCGCGACGTCTTCACCGGCGACGTCCCCGACCACAACAACACCGCCGGCTACCACTGGCCGATCTTCGATCCGTGGATTCAAAAGGACCTGAAGTCCGGCTTCAACTTCGGCCCGGGACCGCTCTCCGTCATCTCCGTCGGCTTCGGCGGCTTCGGCACCCCCGAAGGGAAGACCGATCCGACCGGCGGCATATACAAGGGTCTGTACGACCCGATGACCGGCATGTTCGCCAACGACAACTGGAAGTACGCCTCCGTATGGAGCGGCGCCGTGGTCTTCACGGAACCGGACCAGATCAGGGGCTACAAGCAGTACCGCACCGCCGTCAAGGACGCCACCGACGGCAAGTCCTGGATGGGGACCACCCTCACCCTGATCGGCGCCCCCTTCATGGTCACCCACGGCGTCAAGCCGGCGGACAGCTATGCCAAGGGTAAATCCTGCGCCGACTGCCACGCCGCAGGCGCCGGCTTCTTCACCGGCGGCTTCGACATGATCGGCCCGGCCCTGCCCTCCACCAGGACCTACGACGCGAGCCTCTACCCCGCCACCGACGCGGACGGCAACCTGGTTGTCGACCCCGCCACCGGCGAGCCGGTGCGCGGCCCCGCACAGGGATGGATCAACCCGGACGACCAGGGGAACATGATGATGCGCCCGCTCGAGCCGGTCCGCATCAAGGCCTACAAGGGGGACCTGACGGGGTACCTCGAGACGCACAACAAGCTCGGCCAGCCGCGCGAGGTCAACTTCGTGAAGGACGTCACCGTCGACGGCGTCCAGTACAGCTACGCATCCACCGTGGACCGTTCCCAGGCCCTCTACCCGGATGAGGACGGCGCCATCTACTTCAGGGCGAGCGACATCAACGTCGACGGCACCCTGAAGGGGAACCCCGCACCTCTGAACGGCTCCCAGTACGCCTCCTACCTGGAGACCGGCGTCGACACCGACGTGACCAAGTACGGCATCGGCGTCGACCCCAGGGCCGCCATGGTGACCCCGCTGATCGACGACAACACCAGCCAGCTCGGCGTCCAGTGGAGCACCGGCACGGATCATGCCGTTTCCGCGCTGCTGGCCCAGCCCGACGCCACCAACACCGTCGACGTCGGCACCGTAACCTACACCTGGAGCAGCTCTGCCGATGCAGTGGTCAGCAACGCCTCTTCCAGGACCGACGCCAAGATCAAGTTCACCACGACCGGCGCGAAGAGCATCACACTGACGGTCACCGACGAGGAGGGTAAGGTCAGGACCGCCTCTGCAAGCATCACGGTGATCGCGCCGCCGGTCGGCATCGAATGGAACCAGGTCACCGACGTGGCCACCTTCAGCAACCTCCCGGTCGGCACCACCGCCGTGAGGGTGTACTGGGGCGACGGCCAGGTGCTCACCAAGACCAGCGGCGTCACCGACCCGCTGTCGCTTGGGCACAGCTATTCGACCGCAACCGGCAAGATCATCCAGATCTACTGCTACAACTCCGCCGGGAAGCAGATCGGGTACATGCAGAAAAGCATCCTTCCCTAACCCCTGGTAGGGGAGCTGTAATTCAGATGCAATCCAGCCCGGAGGTACCCCCTCCGGGCTTTTTCCTTTGCAGGGGACGGGCCGGGAACCCCGGGCCGACCATCCCCGCAGCGGGGGGCGCCCGGCCGGCCGGCATGTTTCGTGCTGCAACGGTGGCGGCCTTCACTTCAACCATCAAACAAACAGGGGGTAGCATGAATAAGATCGTTGTAGCAGCGGAAGGGATCCTGCTGGCAGCTCTGCTGGTACTCTCCGGGCCATTTCCGGCGGGCGCGGCGCATCCCAAGCCGGGGGAGTACGGGTCCCGGGGGCTTTTGTTCAACCCGGCCATGCTCGGCATCCCCCTGCTCGATTACTTCACCGGGGCACCCATACAGGCCGCCGGCCCCGCCATCGGCGGCCGCTACAGCGGCCTCCCCCCCTTCGGCACCCGGATGAGCTGCAACGTCTGCCACTTCGACATCGTCGCCAACGAAAGCATGAACCGTCACGCGACCATGTCCTTCAACAAGATCGCCCTCCCGCAGTACGGGTACGGCTACGACAAGGAGAAGCCGTGGGTGTCGGGCCCCGGCAAGTTCGGCAAGTGGTCCCCGGCCTACAACCGCCAGTTGGGGAACATGAATGCGACCTACGCCTCCGAGGCGGAGCTCCTTAAAAAGCTCGACATGGGGGCCTTCGAGTTCACCACCGAATGCGGCGTCTGCCACGTAGGGGGAGGCCCGGGGAGCTCCAACCCCAACGGCTTCACCTTCCCCTGGCGCGTCAGCAACTACTTCGGCCAGGACCGCGGCCCCGGCGGCATCCACAGCAATCTGGACAGCGACCAGCGCAACCAGTCGATCGCCAACGACTTCATCTTCCCCCTGCCGCTTTCGAGCCCGTACTACCCAAGGCGCGTCCCGCTCAACCCCTGGGACTACTTCGTGAAGGAAAGCGGGGTGCAGAAGGCCGACTGGGCCCAGTGGGGGATGAACGGGACCCTGCAGCTCGACTGCCTGATGTGCCATCTGCAGGGGTACGACCACCTGGCCCGCAACCGGGAGATCGTGCGCTACAACCGCCTCTACAACGCGGGGACGCTCGGCTCCGGCGTGGCTGCCGCGGACCCGCAGGGGGGGGAGGGATTCAGCATGAGCTACGACGCCTCCCAGGTGAAGCTTGGCAGCGACGGCACGCTTTACCTCGATTCCTCCTTCACCGACCGGATCTCCAGGTTCCCCAAGGCGCAGAACTGCGTCCACTGCCACATGCCCACCGCGGTGAAGAACCAGGCGAACGTCGACTGGAAGCCGCGCTTTTACTCCTACGACGCCATCCCCTCGGACGACCCCTCGGACCCCGGCAACCTGAAGCCGGCAAGGTACCTGAGCGACCTGGTGAAGCGCGGCGACATCTGGAACGAGGACGAGGTGCACCTGAGCCTCGACTGCGCCGGATGCCATACGGACACCGGGAAGTACCAGGCCTGGAAGCCGGACCAGGCGGGGTACATGCACAGCCCCGGCAAGGGGCACGACCCGATGAACACCGGTTCCGACGAGTTCGGGGGGACCGTCAAGTTCTGCTACGACTGCCACCTCCTGAACGGCGATTTCGACAGCGACGGCGTGGCGGAGACCAGCACCTTCGGCGCCCCCTCACCCGCCACCGCCCATGCCGGCGCCGGGCTCATGCTGAACATAGTCCCGGGGGCGCGGCGCATCGACCTCCAGGGGAGCGAGGAGGAATTCACCGGCAACCACCTGGATGTCGTCTCCTGCACCGCCTGCCATATCCGCAAGGGGTACGCGGCGGCGCGTTCCGTCGATTTCAGCACCGGAAGCCAGTTCTTCAACTTCGTGGGCAACCCGCTGGACCAGGAGCACGGCCCGGCCTCCGTGGAGCTCGCCTACACCTGGAAGGAAACCACCCCGCAGCGGCTTCTTCCCGACGGCTCCCCGAACCCGCTTTGGCGCCGTCTCATCTACCCCTTCAACTACGTCACCGGGATCTACTGGAACAACGTCGGCAGCAAGGACGCCAACGGCGACGGGGTCACCACCGGGATGAGCAACAACGGCAAGATCGTCTCGGGGGACCCGATCTTCCAGAGAAACGTGAAGGAGAACTTCAGCTACGGGTTGAACCGGGAGAACGACAGGGTGCCGGTAGCTCTTGCCGGCTCCGCGGTGTTCGACGCCCAGTCGATGAGAAACAGCGAGGGGGGGGTGATGTTCACCCGTCCCGGCGAGATCGAGGCGTTCAAGGCGAAGGTGACGGCGAAGGATGCGGGGATCGTCCCGCAACTGGTGCTGGAAGCGGAGCCGTACCTCATCATGCACAACGTCCTTCCCACCTCCTCGTTCGCCCTTGGCAAGGCCACCCTGGACCCCTCCGGGACCAAGGTCTACGGCTGCTCCGACTGCCACAACGCGGCCGGCGGCATCTACAAGGGGAGGATCAACATGATCGGCAAAGGAAAGCGCCAGGACGGCGGCGAAGCGCCGGTCACCTTGAGCTGGAACAACGCCCCAGACGTCTCGACCAGGGCGCTTTTCTGGGACAGGACCGGCGCCGGCCGTCAGGTCTTCTTCGCCGACCTCTCCTTGGCGCCCAAGAGCACCCGGGAGCCCGGGCGCCACGAGTTCCTGGGGTACGACCAGGCGCGGGTCGCGGCGCTCGACGCCATCGGGCCGGCGGCGGATTACGGGCTGGAGCTGAACCCCAAGCCGGTGATCAACCCGATCGCCGACGCCGATCCCTCCAGGCTGGGGATCCAGGTGGTGACGGGAACGGCGGTCCCCCTTTCCTGCCCCCCCGCCCAGTACCTCGACGCCAACGGCAACGGCACGTACGACACGGGGGAGAAGCCGGTCGGCCTGGTGAGCTATGCCTGGACCAGCTCGGACGGCCAGGCGGTGATAACCGGAGCGAACAGCCGCAACGCCACGGTGACCTTCGCCGCCACCGGAAGCAAGAGCATAACGCTCACGGTGACCGACGAGGAGGAGAAGCTCCGTTCCGCCTCGGTCGCCGTTTCCGCCATCGTTCCCCCCATCAGCATCACCTGGGACCAGGCGGCAAAGGGGGCGACCTTCGGCAACCTTCCCGCCGGGACCGCCACGCTCAGGGTCTACTGGGGGGACGGCCAGGTCACCACCAAGAGCGGCGGCATCACCGACCCGCTCACGCTTCCCCACAGCTACGCCACCGCTGGCGCGAAGATCATCCAGGCGTATTGCTACGGCTCGGATGGCAAGCAGCTCGGGTACACGCAAAAGAGCATCACACCCTGACCGGCGGGGGGGGAGGCTGCTCCGCCCCCGCCGGCCCATCGCAGTATATGGATTTTTGTATTGATCGCGGCGGCGGTATGGGATAATCTCCCGCTGCCGTCCGCGTTTTGGTGAATCAGGAGGGGAGAGCCGTGAAGACGAACCTTTTTTCCAGCATCGTGATGAACCTCTCCGACGGGATTTACGTGATCCAGCACGGCAGGGCGATCTTCTTGAACGGGCGTTTCGGCGAGATCTTCGGCTACTGCGACCCGGAGAGCCTGATCGGCTGCGACATGTTCGCCACCGTCTACCCGGACCGGCAGAGCGTCGACCTGTTCCGGAACATCCACGAGCAGCTTCTGAGCGGCAACTCGCAGAAGATCTCCTGGGGGCAGCCCTCCGCCAAGCTGGACGGCACCCCCTTCTGGATCGAGGTGGAGGCGCGTGTCATAGAGGTGCAGGGGGAGCCGGCCATCTTCGGGACCTTTCTGGACCGCACCGACTGCAAGCTGATCGGGGAGGCGATGCACGCCTCGCAGGAGACGCTGCGCCTGCTTCTGGACGCCATGGAGGACCGGGTCTACGTGGTGACGGACGACTACCGCCTGGTGTACGCCAACAGGAAGATGCGCGACGGCCTGCGCGGCGGGATCGAGACCGGGTACTGCTACAAGCTCTGCCGCGGCCTCGATCTCCCCTGCGAGGACTGCTCCACCGAGAAGGTCTTCGTCTCCGACCAGCCGATGCAAAAGGAGTACTTCAACCAGCTGACCCAGCTCTGGTACTCGGTCATCGAGCTCCCGGTCCGGATGCCGGGGATAGAGCGCCCCGCGAAGCTTGCGGTGGCCCGCGACATCACCGAGCGGAAGGCGGCCGAGGAAAAGATACGCGCCCTGTCGCACCGGTTGTTCACCGTCCAGGAGGACGAGAGAAAGCACCTCTCAAGGGAGCTGCACGACGACCTGGGGCAGCGGCTGAACGCGGCGAAGATCGCCATCGACCTCCTCGCCGAGGACCTGGCCGCCGCCCCGGGGGACGTCGCCGGGCGCTTGTCCCAGCTGTCGCAGGTGATGACCGCAAGCGTGGAGTCGGTGCGGCACCTAAGCGCAGGGCTCAGGCCCGCCGCGCTGGAGAGGCTCGGCCTGGTAGGGGCGATCGGCAACCACTGCGACCAGCTGGCCGCACGCCAGGGGCTCAAGGTGGAGTTCACCCACCACGGGATGAAGGGGGTGCGGCTCCCCCAGGAGGCGGAAATCAACCTGTACCGCGTGGTCCAGGAGGCGCTCAACAACGTGGTCAAGCATGCCGGCGCGAGCGAGGCCAGCATCAAGCTGGTCGCCTCGCACCCCATCATCAGGATGCGCATCAGGGACAACGGCAAGGGTTTCGGCGGCCCTGGAAGGGAAGAGGCGAACGAAGGGCTGGGACTGGTGGGAATGGCGGAGCGCGTCGACCTTCTGCGCGGCTCCTTCAAGATCGTCTCGCACCCGGAGGCGGGGACCGGGATCACGGTGGAGATCCCGATGGAAGGGGGGGGCGCCGCCGCGAGAAGCGAGGCACCCCGCAGGTCGAAGAGCGCCGGCAAGGCAAAGGACAGGTAGCCCGGGAGGGTAACATGGCTGTGAAGAGCAGGGTCGTCATCGTGGATGACCACCCCTTGTTTCGTGACGGGCTGAAGAGCCTGATCGCCAGGAGCGCCGACTACCAGACGGTGGGGGAGGCGGGTAGCGGGGAGGAGGCGTTGCGGCTTGCCCTGGAGCTCTCGCCCGACCTGATGACCATGGACGTCTCGCTCCCGGACATGAGCGGCATCGAGGCCGCGCGCCGCATCGTGCAGGCGCTCCCGTCGGTGCGCATCCTGATGCTCAGCATGTACCAGAACCTGGAGTACGCAACGGACGCCTTCAAGGCGGGGGCCCGGGGGTACGTCGTGAAGGAGGCGACCAGCGCGAGGCTCATCCAGGCGATGGACGCCCTGGGTCAGGGAGAGCACTTCCTGGACGGCCAGCTCTCCGGCGACATGGTGATGAAGCAGCTGTTAGGCCAGGGCAGGGAGACGGCGGTCCAGGACAGGCAGTACGCGCTCTTGTCCCCGCGCGAACAGCAGGTGATGCGCCTGTTCGCAGAAGGGGGCTCCTCCCGCAGCATCGCCCGGACCCTGGAGCTGAGCGCCAAGACGGTGGAGAACCACCGGACCAACCTGATGAAGAAGCTCGACGTCCACAGCCGGGTCGAACTGGTGCGCTACGCGGCGAAACTGGGTCTGATCGACCTGGAGCAGTGGAAATAGCTCCCTCCCTGCCCCAAAAGGGGTGGGCGAGTTGCCGCACGCAGGGGAGGGGCCCCCATAAGGCAAATACCCCAATGGCCCACCTCCCCATGGGGTGTTTGCCCCAGTCTCCCCCCTCCGCCGTCCTTCCCCCGCGCCGTCCCATCCCCCGCCGTCCGCGTTAAACCCCCTTGCCGCGTGGCTTCGTCCTAAAACTGCCTGATTAGAAAAATCTGGGTATGGTTCCTGCTAAAAGTCCGACCGAAGGTCCGGCTCTCTCCGTACCCGCGGAAGTCACGCTCCGCACTCCGGCCCCCACCGGGGAACAAAGCGTGCTTGCTATTGATCGCCGCCCAAGCCGCGGCGATACCTTTGATGGCAATGACAATTAAGGAGGCTACCAAATGCAACAGAACAGGAGGAAGCTCGTCAAGGCGGCTGTCGTCTCCTCCGCAGTCCTTATGGGACTCGCGGCAGGATCGGCACTGGCTGCACCGGGCGATCACAGCAACATCGTTCTCAAGGACTTTGCCGGAACGGCCATCAAGAAGAACACCGACGGCTCCGCCACGGCCTACAGCGTGAAGACCACCTGCTTCGGTGCAGCGGGCTGCCACGGCGGCGCAGGCGCAAGCGGCAACGCCGTTTACAGCTACGACGACATCGAGCGCCACAGCTACCACACCCAGCTCGGCTCCAACGAGTTCAAAGGCTTCAACCCCGCCAACCCCGATGCCTACAACCCCTACACCGATACCGGCGACAAGTGGCGTCCGGGCGCAGGCCCCCAAGGGAAGAACTGGGTGCAAAGCGCCGGCCACTTCGGCTCTTGGTGACCGCCCTCCGCTCGCCAGTTGGCGAGAGTATTCAAGGACGGCGCAGGTGCCAGCTACGATGTATCCACCAACAAGTTCAACACGGTACCCTTCGGCCAGGTGCTGGTAAACCCCGCGGATCCCAAGCAGGGGACCGCCGCCAACGCCGGCTTCTTCGAGTTCTACAACTTCGGCGCCACGGCGGCCGGCGGCGGCATCGCCACCTCCTTCCCCTGGCTCACCGGCGTGACCGGCCCGGAGGCCTTCAAGGCCATGGCGGACAACTCGGTCGCCGGCATCATGCGCGACTGCGCTGAGTGCCACGTCGGCGGCGGCATGCACGAGTATGCCTACAACAACATGCCCACCGCGGCATATGACCCGTCTCAGCGCACCCCGCTGCGCAGCTTCGACTTCACCGGGCTCACCACCGCCTACAACTACTTCATCGACATCTTCAATCCCGATCCGGCCAGGCGCGGCGACGCGGTCGAGCAGAAGTACAGCGAGACCGGCGTCCTCGAGATGGACTGCCTCATGTGCCACCTGAAGGACTACGACTGGGAAGGGCGCAAGCACGCGGTGCGCCAGGGCGAGTTCGACGCCTCCCGCGCAGTCGGCGCCAAGCTGGTCAACGGCGTGAAGAACGGCACCACCGTCTTCTACAACTACACCGCTGTGAAGACCAACGCGGCCGGCGAGCTGGTCGTCGACCTGAGCGCAAACCTGAATTCCAAGCCCGAGTCCGGCAACTGCGCCTCCTGCCACCTCTCCCAGTACAACGTCGACTGGAAAAAGCGCGGCGAGCAGTGGCTCCCTGGGAGCGACGTCCACGAGTCCCTGGGGTGCATGGCCTGCCATGAGCGCAGCGACAAGGCCGCCCCGACCGTCGGCACCGAGGGGACCATCAACAACAAGCTCGGCCTCTGCGATCCCGCCAAAGGCGGCTCCTCCGCCTTCGACGCGATGTGGAACAAGCTCGACACGGTGAACTTCAAGCAGTGCTCAAGCTGCCACGAGCCGAGCGCTACCCCGACCTACGCGACCTACGGCGCTCCGAACTCGGTGCTTGCCCACGCCAACGCGGGTCTCACCGCCAAGATCGCCTTCAACAAGGCCGGCGCTCCTGCCAGCCACATGGAGATCATCGACTGCACCGCCTGCCACATCAAGAAGACCTTCGACGGCGGCGCCTTCGTCGACGGCACCGGCGCGGACGAGGAAGGGCGCGTTGCCCTGCACGACGAGCCGCAGGTCGCCCGCGACATGACCAACGGCAACGCCCTGTACTGGGATAACGGCAAGCTCTACGCCGCCAACCTCCTGACCTCCTTCTTCGTGCGCGACATGAACGGCATGGATCCCGCCAACAACGGCCTCGACGCCAACAACGACGGCCGCACCGCCGGCATGGACGCGCTGCTGCAGACCCACGTCAACGACCTGAACAACGCCAACGGCCGCCACGCCGTCACCCATGCCCAAAACGGCGACGGCAGCTGGGTGAACGAGTCCGAGGTCGGGGCGATGATGAACATGCTGAAAGGCGACGGCACCGGTGCCAACGGCATCAAGAAGCTGCTCGGCATCACCGACCCGAACAACGACAAGAAACTGCTTCCCAAGATCTCCTTCCTGATGGTCCCCTTCAAGGCCAGCCACAACATCGCCCCCGCGGAGACCTTCGCCTGGGGTAAAGGGGGCTGCGTCGACTGCCACGGCACCGACAAAGGGTTCTACAACGGCGCCTACCCGATCCGCGGCAACATGGACGGCCAGGACGCGAACGGCAACTTCCTGCTGCGCTGGAAATCCAACCAGGTCTCCACATTCACCAAGGTCAACGGCCTCAACGACGTCACCGACTCGCACCCGAACGTGGTCACCAAGAAGGGTGACAGGACCGTCCCGGTCCCGATGCTGACCAAGTTCGACAACCCCTACACGGCGGATGCCTCTGCAGTTGCCAACCAGACCCTGCGCAACATCGACAGGAGCGAGGTGATCTACGAGCAGACCTTCCAGACCCGCGACACCACCTGGCACAGCACCATCACCGGCGCGGCCCCCCTTGCGGCATGCAGCAGCCCCAAGAGCCCGTTCTACTGCGCAACGCCCGTTTCCAGCCTCAACCCGGGCGTCACCGGCGAGGACTTCAAGGCGGCTGCAACCTCCACCAAAGGGTGGCTCCTCAAGATCGAGGTCCGTCCTTTGAACGACGCGGACCCGAGCAAGATCACCTTCCGCACCGCACAGCTTGGCAACGACAAGGCCGGCTCCATGGCTGACGTCTTCGCCGCGCTGCCGGCAAGCTTCAAGGCCAACGGCGACTTCACCATCACCCAGGCCGGCGGGGCCCTCACCATCACCGCCGATGCCACCAAGCAGATCCGCATCTCCCCGCAGTCCGATTCCGCTCCTTACGGCCTGCTCGGCAAGGTGTACGTCGCCGACCCGATCAAGCGCGCCGGCGTCGCGGATATGAAAACCCGCTCCGAGTACGTAGCCTACCTCGACGGCGTATCGACCAGCATGGCCGACTACGGTATCGGCATCGATCCCAAGGCCGCCATCAACGCGATCGTCGACGACAACGCGACACAGCTCGGCACCCAGTGGAGCAAAGGCATAGCCCACGCCGTCACCGCGCCGCTGGCACAGCCAAACGCCGGCCAGACCGCCGACATCGGCAGCGTCGCCTACCTCTGGAGCACCAGCGACGAAACCGCCGTGATCAGCGACGCAACCTCCAGGACCGCCGCCACCGTCACCTTCGGCAGCACCGGCAGCAAGAGCGTCACCCTGAGGGTCACCGACGAAGAAGGCAAGGTGAAAACCGCAAGCGTGGCCGTCACCGTGATCGAGCCGCCGGTCGCCATCGAGTGGAACCAGGCCACCGACGTGGCCACCTTCAGCAACCTCCCGGTCGGCACCACCGCCGTGAGGGTGTACTGGGGCGACGGCCAGGTGCTCACCAAGACCAGCGGCGTCACCGACCCGCTGTCGCTTGCGCACAGCTACTCGACCGCAACCGGCAAGATCATCCAGATCTACTGCTACAACGCTTCCGGCAAGCAGCTCGGGTACATGCAGAAAACCATCCTCCCCTAGTTCGACCGGGGGCATGTGATTTAGATGCGATGAAGCCCGGAGGCGTTCCCCTCCGGGCTTTTTTAATCGTCCCCTGCGTCAAATGCCCCTCCCCTTTCCTGCCGGCCGACCGTGCCCCCGCCGCAGGAGCGCGCCGCTGTCTTGGAGGGAGACCGCGCCCCCCCCTCCGGTTTCGGGCGTTCACTGCGCCATATGCCCCACTTCCCGCGCACCTTCCCTTCCGGACGCCATCCCGGCAACTCTCCCGGAGCCGGGTTTTAGCGCCGCAACCCGCCGGAATCCCGCCTGTTTTTTTGCGCGCGTTTCCGGAGGGGGCGGGGTGCCCCGCTTTTTCCCCGGGAACCCGGGCTCGGTACGCCTCTTGCTGTAGAAGGGTGGTCGATCCCAATCCCACATTAAAATAAAAGGAGAATGATATGTCCGCGCTGAAGAAACTGATCCCCGCCACAGTCGCTTTGCTGGCCCTTTGCTCCCTTCCGGCCTGTTCGGAAAACGGGCCCAAGGGCGTACCGGTCGTCAAGGTAAACGGCAGCGTCATCACCAAGCCCGAGCTGGACCGCGCCGTCAAGGCGTTGCTGATGCAAAACCGCGTCAGCCAGCCCCTGCCGCCGGAGCAGATGAAGAAGGCGGCCGAGGTTGCCCTGGAGCAGCTCACCGCGGCCGAGCTCCTGTACCAGGAGGGGAAAAAGCTGGAGATAAGGAACCTGGAGCAGTTGGTCGAGGAGCGCTACCAGAAGAACCGGGCCGGTTTCCCGAGCCAGGCGGAGTACGAGAAGACGCTGGGGAGCATGGGCATGACGGACAAGGATGTGCGGGAGGCGATGCGCAGGGAGATCGTGGTGAACAACTTCGTGCAGCAGCAGTTTTTCGCCAAGGCCGCCTGCAGCGAGGAGCAGGCCAGGAAGTTCTACGAGGACAACAAGGCGAAGCTGTTCCTGAAGGGGGAGCGCCTGTCCGCCAGCCACATCCTGGTGAGCGTGGACCAGAAGGGGGCGGCCCAGGACAGGCAAAAGGCGAAGCAAAAGGCCGAGGCGCTCCTGAAGCGGGTGCAAAACGGGGAGGATTTCGCGCAGGTGGCCAGGAAGGAATCGACCTGCCCCAGCAAGGCCGTGGGGGGGGAGCTGGGGGTGTTCGGCCGCGGCCAGATGACCCTCCCCTTCGAGCAGGCGGCGTATGCGCTTAAGAAGCAGGGGGACCTGAGCCAGGTGGTGGAGTCGGAATTCGGCTACCACATCATAAAGCTGAAGGAGAGGATCGCCCCGTCCACCGAGAGGTACGAGGAGGTCAGGGAGAAGATCGTCCAGTTCCTGAAGCAGGAACAGACCCGCAACACGGTTGCCGAGTTCGTGGCCAAGCTGCGCAGCAAGGCGAAGATCGAGAAGGTCTGACAGGCGGGGCCTGCCGCCGGTTGAAATGCCATGGCCCGGAGACCCTCCGGGCCTATTGCGTGAAAGGGATGCCTAATGGGAAAAAACAGGGGGGCTCGCAACGCCCGGACGCCGGCTGAGGGGGGGGCGCCCTGCTGCGCGCCCGGCAGGCATGCGCCGGAAAGGCGGCAGGCAAACCCGCTTTTTCATCTCGCCTTGATCGCGCTGGTCGGGCTGGCCGCCTACGGCAACAGCTTCGGGGTCCCCTTTGTCATCGACGACGAAGGGAGCATCCTGGAGAACCCGGCCGTGAAAAACCTCTCCACCTTTCTCCTTGAGGGGGGCGGCCTCCGCTACAACGCGCGGCGCCTGGTAGGCTACCTGAGCCTGGCGCTCAACTACCGGCTGGGAGGGGAGGAGGTGGCGGGATACCACGTCTTCAACCTGGCGGTGCACCTGGCCAACGCCTGCCTGGTCTGGGCCTTGTTGCGGCTGACGCTGAAGACGCCGATCTTCCGGGATGCGGCGCCTAAGGAGGGCGCCCCGGAAAGGAGCAGCGCCCTTTGCCGCGCCTCCGTCATGCTCCCCCTCTTGGCGGCGCTTTTCTTCGTGGCCCACCCGGTCCAGACCCAGGCGGTGACCTACGTGGTCCAGAGGCTTGCCTCGCTGGCGACCCTGTTCTACCTCGCCACTATCGTCTGCTACCTGAAGGGGAGGCTCGGCTCCTCGCCCCTTTTCCACCTGGCAGCGGCTCTTTTTGCGCTGCTCGCGTTCTTCACCAAGGAGATCTCTTTCACCCTTCCCGTTGCCCTTTTGCTCTACGAGTTCTCCTTTTTCGGCGCCTCCCGCAGGAAGTTCCTCCTGCCGGCCCTCCCGCTTGCCGCCGCCTGCGCCCTCGCCGCCGCGCTGCTGGCGCTGAAAAGCGGCGGGGTGGGACCGCTTCTGGAGAGGGTGGACGCGGCTACCAGGGAGACGGACGGGATATCGAGGGGGGATTACCTCCTTACCCAGTTCAGCGTCCTCGCCACCTATCTACGCCTCATCGTGCTCCCGGTCGGGCAGAACCTCGATTACGACTACCCGGTCTACCACTCCCTTTTCACCCCCAGGGTATTTTTCTCGCTGCTCCTTCTTTGCTCGCTGCTTTGCCTCGCCGTGCTTTGCTACCGGCGCAGCGCCCGGGGCCGCCGGGGTGGGGGCGACCCGTGGCTCAGGGTGGGAGGCTTCGGGATCCTCTGGTTCTTCATCACCGCATCGGTTGAGTCCAGCGTGATTCCGATCCGGGACGTGATCTTCGAACACAGGCTCTACCTCCCTTCCGTGGGGCTCTTCTGCGCGCTGGCGACCCTTTGCCTCCTCTTGGCGCGCAGGACCGGCGGGACGGCGGTCCTCCGGGGGGCGGGCGCGGCCGTCGTCATCCTCGCCGCCGTCACCTGGCAGCGCAACCTGGTCTGGGGGAGCTCCGTGCGGCTTTGGCAGGACTGCGCCCTGAAATCGCCGGGCAAGCTGCGCCCGCGCAACAACCTGGCCGCCGCGCTGATGGCCGAGGGGCGGGTGGCCGAGGCGGTGGAGCAGTTGAACCTCGCCCTCGAGATCGAGCCGCAGGACCCGGCCGCCCTGCGTACCCTCGGGGTCGCATACGAGAAACAGGGGAGGCTGGACCTGGCGGTCGGGAAGTACCGGAGCGCGCTAAAGGCAAATCCCGATAACAAGTACGCCCATTACAACCTGGGCATAGCGCTCGAAAAGCAGGGGGAGCCCCAGGCGGCCCTGGCGGAATTCGCCGCAGCCCTGAGGCTCGATCCCGAGTACGCCGATGCCCACAACAACCTGGGGGTGATCCATGCGGGGATGGGGGAGATGGAAGAGGCCGTAAAGCGGTTCCGTCTGGCGGTGAGGTTCGATCCGGGCTCGGGGGAGGCCCGCCTCAACCTGGGGCGCGCGCTGGGGGAGCAGGGGAGGGGGGGGGAGGCCCTGGAAGAGCTGGAAGAGGCGGCCAGGCTGCAGCCGGGGAACGCGGAGGTGTACAACTGCATCGGCGTCGTCTGCGCCTCCTTGGGGCGGCTGGCCGAGGCGGCGCAGCAGTTCGGGAAGGCGTCGCAGCTAAGGCCGGAGGAGCCTAGGTACGCGGACAACCTGTACCGGCTGCAGCTGCAGGGGAGGTAGGGGAGCGCACCGGGGCTCGTGCCGCCCTTCAGCGTGTTATACCCCTAAGAGGAGGGGTATTTTCCCCAGCCCCGGCCGGCGCCGCCAGCGGCGCCTGGACTTCGCGGCGCCTGTCAAAGGCCGGGGGGCTCCCGCTTCGGGGGCGCCCCGTCGCCGCGGCGCTGCAAGGCGCCGGAAACGCGGCGTTAAAGCCGATGGAGATCCGGCGGAGGCGCACCGGCTTGCCGGGCGTGCTCCTTGCCGCACAGGGTGCGCCCCTCCCGTTCGGTTTGGGTACGACAATTGCTGCTGATCGATGGGCGGCAGGGGAACCCGGCGAACTCTTGCCGCAGGTCGAGGAGGGGCGATGCACGAGCTGGCAAATGGACGGGAGCGGGATGCGGCGAGGGGGCGAGGAACCAGGGGAAGCACCCTGGAGGCCTGCCTCTGCGTGCTTGCGGCCCTGAACCTTGCCGTCCTGATGGTCGTCGCCCAGTTGCCGATCACCTCTCCGGGGATCGAGACGGTGCGTCAGGGCAGCGCCCAGGCAAGGCCGGTTTACCTGGTTGCGGGGAGCCGGAGCCGGTACAGCTTTCAAAGCTGCACCGGGGGGGATTCGGTGAACTGCCACAGAAACGGCAACGCGGCCGGGCTCTGACCGGAAGGGCCCCGCAGCGGCGACGAGGCGAAAAAAAACCCCCTGCGAAAAGGGGGGTTTTTTCAGACCCATCTGAGGTTGCCGGAGCCGGATTCGGCGGCCGGTCCGCTGGAGGTCGCGGCCTCGTAAGCCTCTCCCTCCCCCTCCTTTCCCGTGTCGGACAGCCCGAACTTCTTCATGCGGTAGCGCAGCGTGTCCCTGCTCGTCTTCAGGAACTTGGCGGCCTTGGACTGGTTTCCGCCCGACTTCTTCAGGGCGAGCTGGATCAGCATCTTTTCCAGCTCCTCCAGGGAGATCCCGGTCGAGGGGAGCATGATGTGCTCGCCGGCAAAGTCGGAGCTGATGACGCTGGCCGGCTCCAGGTCGTGAGCCGGCGCGCTGGACTGGCGGATCTCGGCACTCAGGAACTCCGGGGTCAGTATCTTCCCCTGCTCCAGCATCATGAGGCGTTCGATGCAGTTGCGGAGCTCCCGGACGTTGCCGGGCCAGTCGTACCTGTTGAGGTGTTCCAGCACCTCGGCGGAGGCATGGGTCACCGTTCTGCCATACTCCTCGTTCAGCGTCTCGATGAAGTACTGCACCAGCGACTCGATGTCCTCCTTGCGCTCCCTGAGCTTGGGGAGGCAGATGTTCATCACGTTGAGCCTGAAGAACAGGTCGCCGCGGAACTTCCCTTCCTTGACCATCTTCGGGAGGTCCTGGTGCGTGGCGGTGATGATCCTCACGTTGGCCTCCACGTCCTCCTGCCCCCCCAGGCGCCTGAAGCGCTTGGTCTCCGTCGCCTTCAGGATCTTGGCCTGCATCTGGTAGGGCATGTCGCCGATCTCGTCCAGGAACACCGAGCCTCCTTCCGCCAGCTCGAACACCCCCTTCTGCCTGCGCGACGCGTCGGTGTAGGCTCCCTTCTCGTGGCCGAACAGCTCGTTTTCCAGGAGGTTTTCCGGGATCGAGGCGCAGTTCACCTCGATGAAGGGAGCGTCGGCGCGCGCGCTGTGGTAGTGGATCGCCTTGGCGACCAGCTCCTTGCCGGTACCGCTTTCCCCGGTGATCAGCACCGTCTTCGCGTCGGCATCCGCGCAGATCTTGATCATCTTGAAGACCTCGATCATCTTCGGGCTGTTGCCGACCATCTTGTCGTGGTCCGACTTCTTGCGCAGCTCATGGCGGAAGAAGTCGACTTCCTTCCTGAGCCTCCTCTTCTCGAAGGCCCGGTCCACCACGTGCTTTACCGCCTCCAGGTTGAAGGGCTTTCCGAAGTAGTCCTCGGCCCCGTCCTGGAGCGCCTGGACCGCCGAGTCCGCGTTGGCGTACGCGGTGATCATGATGACGTACAGTTCGTCGTTGGACGCCTTGAACCTCTTCAACAGCTCCAGGCCGTTGATGTCCGGGAGGCAGATGTCCAGCATCACGAGCTCCGGCTTGAAGGTCTCGAACTTCTGGAGCGCCTCCTTGCCGGAAGAGGCGGTATCAACCTCGTAGCCGTCCTTTTTCAGGCTCGCGGCAAGGGACCAGGAGATCAGCTTTTCGTCATCGACGACCAGGATTCTATTTTTACTCATCGTTTTTATTCCCTTCCTGGACAAGTGGCAAGGCTTCCCACAGGTTTTGGGTGCAGGATGTCGGACTGTGACCGAGGCGGATGAGGTGTTCGGGACTGCCGGCCGCCCCACCTCGGTTGCTGGTGCCGGTGACCGGGGAGGAGATGGATGCGTGCAGCCCCGAAGCCGGATGAAGCTTATCACATATTAATATATGTGTGTATGAATTCTGCAATACCGACGCCGCGCCGCCCGCCCGGCACCCCCCGTATGCCATATGCCCCAGGGGATTGGGTCATATCACCTACTTTTGGGGTGTTTGGCCCGGCGCCGGCCGAGGCTGCGGGGTTTCGCCTTGTTGTGCCCCCTTGTCCTCCCCGCGCGCCCTGCCGTTTGAGTTATTTCACGCAGCGTGTGGGGCTTTTACAGCAGTTCCGCGGGGAGGCCCCCTTGGTTGCCCCCCGCGCGGGGGGAGAGGCGCGTCCGCCCGGTCCGCTCGGTGCGAGCGGAAAGCGCAGCCTTTCCGCAGGCATGGCGGGGCGGAGCAGGATGCGGCGGCGGCCGCCGCACCCCCGCTGGGGCATTTCACACCTTTTCGTGCGGCATTGCCGGTAGAACTTAGCACGATGCGTGCCGATATGGGAGCCGGCGGCTCCCGCTCCCCCCCCGGGATGCGCGATAAGGCCAATCGTGCGGGGAGCCCCCCGCGCTGGCAGGTTATGTGCATGTATACGGGCACTTTGGGACAGGAAGGTGGATCATCATGAGAAAATGGCAGGTGCTGGTCGGGGCGGTGGTGGTTTTCTGCTTCTGGGTGCTGCAGGCGGCGGCTTATGACGGCACCGACTTCGACGGCATCAGGAAACTGGCGGAGCAGGGGAACGCCGAGGCGCAGATGAAACTGGGGGTGATGCTCTCCTCCGGCGTAGGTGTGGCCAAGGACAGGGAGGAGGGACTCAAGTGGTACCGAAAGTCGGCGGACCAGGGGTACCCGCCGGGACAGTGGAACCTCGCCTTCGCCTACGTGCGGGGGGAAGTGCTCCCCCAGGACTTCGCCAAGGCGCTGGAGCTGTTCAGGCAGGCGGCGGAGAGCGGCTATGACTCGGCGCAGTACGACCTGGGGATGATGTACCTGCAAGGGGTGGGGGTCCCCCCGGACCAGGCCCGGGCCGAGGTCTGGTTCAGACGTGCCGCCGCCCAGGACAACAGGGAGGCGAAAAAGATCCTCAAGGAGCTGGCTGCGTCCAGCGGCAGAAAATAGCATAGACAGTGATTCAGAAAACAGAGGTCGCAGGAGTCCACATGCCCAACAGTTTCGATACCATGAGCCAGACGACGGCGTCACGGCCGTCCCAGTACGACACCTTTTTCGATTTCAGCCACGTGGCGGGTGAACTGGAGGAGAGCCGGCAGCGCCTGAGCGCCATCCTCGACACGGTGCAGGTCGGCATCCTGATCATCGACGCCGAGACCCACACCATCGTGGACGCCAACCAGAAGGCGATCGAGCTCATCGGGGGGGGGAGGGAACGGATCTTGGGGGCGGTCTGCCACTGCTTCATCTGTCCGGAGGAGATGGGGCACTGCCCGATCACGGACCAGGGGCAGAGGATCGACAACGCCGAGCGGCGGCTTCTGAGGGCGGACGGCGAGAGCATCACCATCGTGAAGACCGTGGCCCGCGTGAAGCTGAACGGGCGCGAGCACCTGGTCGAGAGCTTCCTGGACATCACGGACAGAAAGCGCGCGGAAGAGGAACTGAAAAAGAGCGAAGAGCGGTTCCGCGACCTCCTGGAGAACGCCAACGACCTGATCCAGAGCGTGGACTCCGCCGGCCGTTTCATCTACGTGAACCGCGCCTGGAAGCAGGCCATGGGGTACACCGACGCGGAGGTGGCTGCCCTGAACATCTTCGACGTCATCTCCCCGTCCTGCAAGTCGCACTGCTCGCTGCTGTTTCAAAGGATCATCGCCGGGGAGCAGGTCCAAACGGTGGAGGTCGAGTTCACCGCCAAGGACGGCACGGCCATAATGCTCGAGGGGAGCGTCAACTGCAGCTACGTCGACGGCAGACCCCTCGGTACCAGGGGCATCTTTCGCGACATCACCGAGCGCAAGAGGATGCAAAACGAGCTTCAGCAAAGCGAGGACCGTTATCGCAAGCTGTTCGAGAACGCGCCGGAGGCGATCGTCGTGCAAAGCGACGGGCGTTACCTGTGTGCCAACATGCAGGCGTGCAGGCTGTTCGGGGTGGAGAGCCCGGAGGAGCTTGTCGGGGTGCCGGTCATGACCACCATCCATCCCGACTTCCACGAGATGATCCTGGAGCGGATCAGGAACATAAACGAGGCCGGCGCCACGGCCCCGCTTCGGGAATCCAAGATACTGCGCAAGGACGGCAGCGTGATCGACGTCGAGGCGACCTCCACCGGGATCGTGTTCCAGGGGAAGCAGGCGATCCAGGTCGTGGTCAGGGACATCACGGAAAGAAAGCAGGCGGAGCAGCAGCGCAGGGAATGGAACGTCCGGCTGGAGAAGGAGGTGGAGGAGAAGACCCGGCACCTCAAGGAGGCCCAGGCCAAGCTGATCCAGTCAGAGAAGATGGCCACCCTGGGGGAGGTGATATCCGGCGCCTCCCACGAGCTGAACAACCCGCTGGCAGGGATCCTGGGCGCCATCCAGATGCTGAGAAAGAGCGCCCTGGCGCAGCCCATCCACCCGGAGCTCATGGAGGGGATCGACGTGCTGGAGAGCATCGAGAGCGCCGCCATCCGCTGCCAGAAGATCGTGGAGGACCTGATCCGCTTCTCTACCCAGTCGCGCTGCAATTTCAGCGAGATCGACATCAACCAGGTGCTGAAGGACACCCTGGAGATCATGGAGGGGCCATTCAGCGAGCGCGGCATCAAGGTGAAGCTTCGCTCCGAGGCCGGCGTCCCGCAGGTGGAGGGGGATTTCGTCAAGCTCCTGGAGGTGTACGTGAACATCCTGCGTAACGCCCAGAGCGCCCTTCCCGACGGTGGGAGGATCGACATCGCCACAAAGATGATGAAGAAGTACGGGGAGCTGCCGCAGGTTTCGGTGGTGATCCGCGATACCGGGTGTGGCATCCCGTCCCAGAACCTGGGAAAGATCTTCGATCCCTTCTTCACCACCAAGCCTGCCGGCAAGGGGCCGGGGCTCGGGCTCACGGTGAGCTACGGCATCATCAAGCGCCATGGCGGCGACATCGACGTGAAGAGCACCGTCGGCAAAGGGACCGAGGTGTGCGTGACCATACCGGTGCGGCAGCCAAGCAAAGGGGAGCTTTCTCACCCCTGAGCTTAATTTGTTTGACTTTTCCCGCGGGTTCTGGTTAAACGTCTAGTCGGCGGCGGGGGTATGAAAACGCCAATGTAAAGCCGGGAGACTGCAGATGCGCCTAACCTGAAGCGGGTCCTCAGCGGATACGCCGGAAAAAGACGATAAACGATAATACTAAACCATCCGCGAGGATGGGGCGGAAAGCCCATTGGGTCTCCCTGAGACAGCCGGGTTGCCGAAATATCCCTGAAAAGATAGCCGGCAATCCGTTTTTTTTTTGCCCACTTCTAATGATGCCCATCCAAGCCGTACTCCGGTCGATGCCGCAAGCCGCGCGCTTTCCCGCGCAGGCGGCAACGACGGCCTCCCTTGCCTTGCCCCCGCATTCCGACCCGGATTCCAAGCGCTACTAAAACGACAAGGCAGGGTACCACGCGATGCATGAAACGGCCGGCGTCGAAAAAAGAATCTTGCAGTTGAACGGGGGGGGCGATCCCCGCTTGACGCAACTGCAGCAGGACGAGGAGCGCCTCGAAATGCTCAAGGAAGCGATCGACTGCCTGCCGATAGGGACCGGGATAACCATCAGCGACACCCAGGGGAAGATCATCTACGTGAACGGCGTCGAGTCGGAGATGCACGGCTATGCCCCGGGCGAACTGCTCGGCAAGGACGCCTGCGTCCTCGCCCCGCCCCGGCGTGATCCCCCTTTCCCCCGCTTGGACCACGCCACGCTCGGCCTTTACAAGCGCGAGTGCCTGAACGTGCGCAAGGACGGCCTGGAGTTTCCGGTGCAGCTCACCTCCATCCCGATCAAGAACGCGCAGGGGCGCTGCCTCGGCGTGGTCACGGCCTGCGAGGACATAACCCAGCGCAAGAAAAACGAGCAACAGATCGAGCACCTGGCCTACTACGACACCATCACCCACCTCCCCAACCGTGCGCTGCTGATGGACCGCCTGCACCAGGCCCTGGCCCTGGCCCAGCGGGAAGGGCGCGAGCTGGCGCTGCTGTTTCTGGACCTGGACAACTTCAAGGACCTGAACAACACCAAGGGGCACGAGTTGGGGGACAAGTTCCTCAAGGAAGTGGCGGGCAGGTTGTGCAACTGCGTCTGCGGGTCCAACACCCTGGCGAGGCTTGGGGGGGACGAGTTCGTCATCGTGCTCAACTCCATCTCCGAAGAGGAGGGGGCCGCGGCGACCGCCGCCAGGCTGCAGGCGCTCTTTGTCGAACCTTTCCTCATCGAGGGGGAGGAGGTCTACGGCAGCACGAGCATCGGCATCGCCCTGTACCCGGAAGACGGCGGGGACGTGGAGACCCTTTTTCGCTGCGCCGACGCGGCGCTGTACCAGGCCAAGAGCGAGGGGAAGGGGGGGTACCACTTCTTTTCCCAGGAGATGAACGCGAGGAACATGCGCCGGGTGGCGCTGGAAAACGGCATGCGCCAGGGGGTGGCGCGGGGCGAGTTCTACCTGCACTACCAGCCGCAGTGGGACCTGAAAACCTCCCGGCTCACCGGCGCCGAGGCCCTGCTGCGCTGGCAGAGCGCCGAGTTCGGGCTGGTCGGGCCGGATGAATTCGTCCCCATCGCCGAGGCGTCCGGCTTCATCTTCGAGCTGGGAGAGATGGTGCTGCGCGAGGCGTGCCTGCAGACTGCAAAATGGGCCGGGATCTGGCCGGAGCTCAAGGTGGCGGTGAACATCTCCGGCTGGCAGTTCAGGCAGCAGGATTTCCTGCAGACCGTGGCCCGGATCATAGACGAGACCGGGGTCCGCCCCTGCTCTCTGGAGCTGGAATTCACCGAGAGCGTGATCATGGAGCGGGCCGAGAAGAACATAGATGCGCTGCAGGCGCTGAAAAAAATGGGGATCAGGCTCAGTATCGACGATTTCGGCACCGGCTATTCCTCGCTGAACTACCTGAAGCACTTCCCGATCGACGCCATAAAGATCGACCGCTCCTTCATCGCCGAGCTCATCAGCAACACCGATGACGCGGCGATCGCCGACGCGATCATATCCATGGCGCATTCCCTCAACCTGAAGGTGATCGCCGAAGGAGTCGAGAACGCTGCGCAGGTGCAATTTCTCATCGACAGCGGATGCGACGAGGCACAGGGTTTTTACTTCGCCACCCCCATGCCCGGGCCGGAGTTCGCAGGGTACCTGAAGCAGCGGTGCGAGCGGGGTTGCAAAGCCCGGGCCTTCGCTGCGTAACCGTTTGCAAAGAGTCAAAGGAGACAGACATGATATCCGGAAAGACCATCATCCTGGCGGTCCTGCTGCAGGTCGCGGCGCTGCCGTTTCTCGACACCCGGGAGCTTCACGCAGGAAACGTAGGTGTCGATGTGAACATCCATCTTGGGGGCGAGCCGCGTCCGGTGATCGTCAACCAGCCGCGTCCGGTGATCGTTGCCGAGCCCGTCTATGAGCCCGAGCCGTACTACGAGGTCGAGGAAGAGGTCGAGTTCATCTATCCCCGGGAGCTGGGTTTCTACGTAGCGGTCGGCGTCCCTTACGACCTCTTCTACCTGAACAACGCCTATTTCATCTTCCGCGACGGTCGCTGGCTTCGCTCGGGGAGCAGCCGTGGCGGCTGGGTGAACGTCACCTACCGGGACCTCCCGCCCACCCTGCGCAGGCACAGGATGGAGCGGATCAGGGAGTACCGTACCAGGGAGTACGTCATCTATCAGCGTGACCGCGACCATTACCGCGGCAGGCACCGTTCCGACAAGGGTTACTGGAAGGCGGCGCGTCACGAGGAGAAGCGTTTCGAGAAGGAGCAGCGCCGGGACGAGAGGCGATACGAGAAGCACGAGCGCAGGGACGAGAGGCGTCACGAGAAGCACGAGCGCAGGGAAGATAAGCATCACGAAAGAGGGCATCGCGGCAGGGATTAGTCCCGCCTTCAGAGTCCTACGTTCTGAAATAAACACGGAACACGGAACATAGAACATAGAACAGCCTCTGCAGAACAGCCTCTGCAGAACAGCCTCTGCAGAACAGCCTCCGAGGGGCACATGGACGCAACCATCATCAACCGCTGCGGCTGGGCGGGCAGCGACCCGCTGTACTGCTCATATCATGATTCCGAATGGGGGGTGCCGGTGCACGACGACCGCCTCCTCTTCGAGTTCCTGATCCTCGAGGGGGCACAGGCGGGGCTGTCCTGGATCACCATACTCAGAAAACGCGAGGGGTACCGGCGCGCCTTCGCCGGGCTGGATCCCGAGACGGTGGCGCGCTTTGGCGAGCCGGAGCTGCTGCAACTGATGGCCGACCCCGGCATCGTGCGCAACCGTCTCAAGATCGCCTCCACCCTGGGAAACGCCCGCGCCTTTCTCGACTTGAAGGAAGAGTTCGGTTCCTTCGACAGCTATCTCTGGCGTTTCGTCGACGGAATCCCGCTGCAAAACGCCTGGCGCACCCTCTCCGAGGTTCCCGCCTCCACAGCGGTGTCGGATGCCCTGAGCCGCGACCTGAAAAGGCGCGGCTTCCGCTTTGTCGGGAGCACCATCTGCTATGCCTTCATGCAAGCCGTCGGCATGGTCAACGACCACACCGTGGACTGCTTCCGCTGGGAGGAACTGCAGCAAGGCTCGCAGCAGGGAGGCCTCCGCTAGCCGGCGTTCCCCACCCTTGTCCCGGCCTGCCGGGCAGCTCCTTAAACAACATGAAGATGCCCCTCTCCCTTCCTTACTTCCCCATTTGATTGGAAAAACCTGTAATACACAATTGCGTCGCGGCCCGATTTCGGGTAATTTCTTTCATCAAACGAAAAAAAGGGCACGATGACCGGTTGCGCCGTTTGTGAGTCATTCCCGCCCATGAGGAGAGCACATGTTCCGTCGCACAAAGATCGTAGCCACTGTCGGACCCGCCTGCGAATCCGAGGAAATGCTCGGTGCCCTGATCAAGGCCGGTGTCGATGTCTTCCGCCTCAACTTCTCCCATGGCGATCACGCGGCCAAATCGGCCGTCATCCGCAGGATCAGGGATCTCTCCCAAAGGCATGAGCACGCCGTGGCGATCCTGGGCGACCTGCAGGGGCCCAAGATCCGCACCGGGCTCATGCAAGGGGGGGGGATGCAGCTTGTCCCCGGCAGTGAAGTGGTCGTCACCACCCGGGAGATGATGGGGCAGGGGAACATGATCCCGACCATTTACCAGGGGCTCCCAAAGGATGTGAGGCCGCAGGACCGGATCCTTCTGGACGACGGCCTGATGGAGTTGAAGGTCATCGGCGTGGAAGGCGACGACGTGCGCTGCCTCGTGGTGACCGGAGGCCTTTTGAAGGACCGCAAGGGGATCAACCTTCCCGGCGCGAAGGTTTCCGCGCCTGCCCTCACCGAGAAGGACCGGGAAGACCTCCAATTCTGCATGCAGCAAAAGCTGGACTACGTCGCGCTTTCGTTCGTGCGGGAGGCGTCGGACGTGCTGGCGCTCAAGGAGATCCTCGACGGCAGCGGCTCCAACCTGCGCATCATAGCGAAGATCGAGAAGCCGGAGGCGGTGATCAACTTCGGCGCCATCCTCAGGGCCTCCGACGGCATCATGGTGGCGCGCGGGGACCTGGGGGTGGAGCTGAACCCGGAGAAGGTCCCCCTGATCCAGAAGCGGATCATACGGAGCTGCAACGAGGCGGGCAAGCCGGTGATAACGGCCACCCAGATGCTGGAAAGCATGATCAACAACCCCCGCCCGACCAGGGCCGAGACCTCGGACGTGGCCAACGCCATCCTGGACGGAACCGATGCCATAATGCTCTCCGCCGAGACAGCCTCCGGGAAATACCCGATCGAGTCCGTCTCCATGATGGTGCAGGTGGCGCGCGACGTGGAGGGAGACCCCCAGCTGAAGGCCCAGAGCTGCCACCCCATGATGGAGCAGGGCGAGATGCCCAACATCTCCGAGGTAATCGGTCTCTCCGCCTGCCGGGCCGCGGAAAGCGCCCATGCCGCCGCCATCCTCGCCTTCACCCAGACCGGCAGCACGGCGGCGCTGGTGTCCAAGTACCGCCCCGCTCAGCCCATCCTTGCCGTGACGCCTTCGCAGGAGGTCCGCCGCAGGCTCGCCCTGTACGCCGGGGTTCATTCGCTGCGGGTCGACATCGAAGGGGATACCGAAGCGCAGATCCTGTCCGTCGAGGCGGCTGTGCTGGCGACCGGTTGGCTGAAGAAGGGGGATATGGTGGTGATCACCATGGGAAGCCCGCTCTCCTCAGCCGGCACCACCAACCTGATGAAGGTGCACCGGATGGAGCTCCCGGGATTTAAGCCGGTGCGCTGACCCCTCCGACCGGAACCAAGGTGAAGAAGCTCCATAGGGACGGCATCCGCCGTCCCTATATTTGTATCCGCCGCTCCGGCCCGGGTGAAGCCGCTTGACTATATTCGCCGCAACGGATATAGTCGCCGCTGTGAACGCCGCCATATGCCATCCTCCCCTCCCGGGGGGAAGTGCAGAAGGCGAGGGGACCTTCAGCGGAAGCTCACCAACCAGGTACGGATCTGAAGGAGGAATCATGAAGAAGAAGGTGCTGTTCCTGTGCACCCATAACTCCTGCCGGTCGCAGATGGCCGAGGGGATCGTCAACGCGGATCTGGGGGATCGTTTCGAGGCGTTTTCCGCCGGCACCGTCGCGACCAGGGTCAATCCCCTCGCCGCACAGGTGCTTGCCGAGATCGGCATCGACATTTCCGCCCATCATTCCAAGACCCTCGATCAATTCGCCGGCCAGGAGTTCGATTACGTCATCACCCTTTGCGGCTCGGCCAACGAGCAGTGCCCCCTTTTCTTCGGCGGGGTAAAGCGGGTCCACATCGGGTTCGACGATCCCTCGCAACTGCAGGGGGCCCCCGAAGAGGTGTTGAAGGACTTCAGGCGGGTCCGGGACCGGATCCGGGAGGAAATAGCGGCATATCTCACCAAAGGCGCCCCCGAGGCGTCCGGGGAGCAGGCGGAGTCATGAAAACACGGCAGTTCAAGAAAATATCGGTGGTGCAGCCTGGAGCGGCGAACGGGTGCGCGCCCAGCACCGATCCCAACGCCCCTCCCTGCTGAGGCCCACGCACCTCCGCCGGCGGCGGAGAGATGACCGACAAGGTCCCGGGTTTCCAGCGCTGGTTCCCTGCGGGAAACGGGCAGGTGCCGCAGGTAAGCTCCACCCTGATGGCGGCCGACCACCTGGGAGGGTGGCAGGCGCGTTGGGGCATCAACCGAATGAACTATCTGGTGCCTGCGGGGCTGTACGCGATCGGGGAGCCCGATGGCGATGCGCCGGTGGTGGTGACCGCGAACTACAAGATGAGCTACGACCTGGTGCGCAAGGCGCTCCTTGGCCGAAACGTCTGGCTGCTGGTACTGGAGACCTTCGGCATCAACGTCTGGTGCGCCGCGGGGAAGGGGACCTTCGGCACCGAGGAACTGGTGCAGCGGGTCGCGAAGTCGGGCCTCTCCGCCTTAGTGGCACACCGCAGGCTGATCCTCCCCATCCTGGGGGCGCCCGGCGTCTCCGCCCACCAGGTGAAAAAACGCACCGGGTTCGAGGTCGCCTACGCCGCCATACGTGCCGCCGACCTTCCCGAATACCTGGATAACGGCGGCATGACCACCGCCGCCATGCGGCAGCTCACCTTCAACTGGTACGACCGCCTGGTCCTGGTCCCGGTGGAACTCGTCCTGGTGCTGAAGTCGGTGGCGGCGGTCGGAGCCGTGCTCTGCCTGGCGGGATGGCTCCTGGCAGGTTCCGCTGCCGCCGTGACCGCCCTTTTGGCATACCTGGGCGCCGTTTTCACCGGTGTCGCGGTGGGGCCGGTGCTGTTGCCCTTTCTGCCGTCAAAAAGTTTCGCGGTCAAGGGGGGGATGGCTGGGCTCGTATTCGCCCTGCTGTTTTACGCAGCAGCGGGAGGCGACAGCTGGGGGATGCCGGCAACGCTCGCAGCTTTCCTGGCACTGCCGGCGATCAGCGCCTTTTACACCCTGAACTTCACCGGTTGCACCACTTACACCTCGAAGTCCGGGGTGAAGAAGGAGATGCGCCTGGGACTTCCGGTCATGGCTGGCGCCCTTTTTGCCGCAGTGCTCCTGCTGGTCGTTGGGAGCGTAATCTAAAAAACAGGTTGGGGTTGAGGAAAACCATCACCCACCTAAGCCTTCCTTGACCTGGCTTCAACGGATGGAGACACCGATGAAAGGATTCAGATATCTTGAAGGGGTGGCGACCCTGGAGTACGACCGGGCGCTCTGCGTTGGGTGCGGCAGGTGTGTTGAGGTGTGTCCGCACCAGGTGTTCGCTATGGAGCAAAAGAGGGCGGTCTTGCTGGACAGGGACGCCTGCATGGAGTGCGGCGCCTGCGCCCTGAACTGCCCCGCCAGGGCGATCAGCGTCGATGCAGGCGTCGGGTGCGCCACCGGCCTGATCAACGAGTGGTTCAAGGAGAAGAAGATCCCGGGTTTCAGCGGCGGGGGGTGCGGATAAAGGCGTCGTCACCGCAAAGCAGGCAAAGCACGCGGAGGGAGCCCTGAAAATCAGAGGGGGCGGAACTCTTTCTCTGCGACCCCTGCGGCAAATTGGCGCCCTTGACTATCAATCCAAAACTGTTAAAAATTTCCAATGCGCGAAGGGGGCCGCGATAAAGGAGATGGATAAATGGAAAAGGATATGGTCAAGATCAGTTCCTGCAACGTTACGCAATGCGCCTACAACAAACATAACGCCTGCCACACTCTCGCCATCACGGTCGGTGGTCCCAGCGACCCCTGCCCCAATTGCGATACCTTCATGCAGGGCAGCCAAAAGGGCGGCATCACGGATGTCCAGGGTGGCATCGGCGCCTGCAAGGTGGAAAAATGCAGCTACAACCAGTCTCTGGAGTGCACCGCACCCAGCGTCGATGTGGGCATGCATGAGTCACATCCCGACTGTTTCACCTACAAACCGAAATAATCCGTCCAGAGCTGAGCCCCGGTTCACCTTCAACCAGATCGCCCCCTTCACGCATACCTTCGAGATCCATTTTTAAAATGAACGGAACTTGGGCACGGTTCGACTTTTATCCATACGTGTGTATCCTTTGATCTTTGTTTCAGCAGATGATTATTCCGGAAAGGGGAGTCCTGATGGCCGCTAAGGTGTACGTAGACCAGGAAATTTGCATAGGGTGCGGGCTTTGCGTGAGCATCGTCCCGGAGGTGTTCCGGCTAAACGATGCGGGCGTCTCGGAGGTGAAGAACCAGGCGGGTGCCGGCGAGGCGAAGATCCAGGAGGCGATAGACAGCTGCCCGGTGAACTGCATACATTGGCGCTAGCTGGCAGTGTGGCAAGGGAGGTCGCGATGACATCGGAACTCAGGGAAGAGCGGGTGCAGGAACTTGGAGCGAGCAACTATCTCGTGCTGAAAGACAGCTACTGCGCCGTGCAGCAATTGAAAGGCTTGGTGGACAGGTTGCACGCAAAAACTATCTGAAGCAGGGAATAGTACCCGAGATGGACACCGTGATGGCCATCAAGCTGACCACCGACCGCCTGTACGATGAACTGGAGCGCTACCTGCGCCCGGAATGCGACCCCGACAGTGCCTATGACGATGCCATGACCGAAGAACCTTCCTAGCCCGGAAGGGGTCTCCCCGCAGCTAGCCGGAAAAAAAGCCCGCATGGTCGCGGGCTTTTTCCATTTCAGGTGGCAGAGGAGCTACAGCGCCCTCAGGTTGCTGAACTCGCCCCATTCGAGGTAGCTCTTCGGGGCCTCGACGAAAGCGTAGATGTTTTCCAGCATCTCCAAGTGCCGGCGTTCCTCGTCCGCCAGCATGAGAAGGCTTTTGCGGGTGGCTTCGTCCGCCGTCATGTTCGCCAACTCCTCGTAGAAGCGGATTTCCTGTTCCTCCTTCTTGATCGAGAACAGGTAAAGGTCGGGATCCCTGTCCGTCTCTTCCAGTAGTTCGCGCTGTGTCAGGAAAGGGCGGTAGCTGCAGGCCGCCGTGTCCAGGCCGTCCATCCTCGCCTTGTCGAGCGATACGCTCTCTTTGAGCCTGAGCAGGCTCTTTTTGTGTTCGTCCTCAGAAGCAGCGAGCATGGAGAAGAGAAGTTTCATCTCGGGATCGCTGGCTTCCTCTCGAAGACCCTCATAGTATGCCTTAGTTTCTTCCTCTATTTTTATGGCGCAATCGAAAACGTTCATGGTGTACCCCCTGGTGCTGAGAGAGACCTTCACTTTCTGCGGCTTTCTGACAGCAATTATATCAGAAACTGACTGGCAAAGCATGCTCGTCACACCACGACAGCCTGCCCTGTGACCGTGGGCGACAGGCTGTGTCTGAAATGAAAAGTGTCTGCCATGGGCATCCCTTCGCTAAGGTTGCGGATCGGCAGTCAGCGGAGGGTATGGAGCGAGGTTAAGAGAGTGCCGTAGCGGCGAGCCCGAAAGCAGGTAGAATTACCGGTGGCGATTTCACCGTCGCCTACTCGACGACCGCGCTCCAAAGTTGGAGGACCCATGATCTACCGCACGCTGGGCAGCAGCAACGAGAGGGTATCGGCAATCGGAGTAGGGGGGTGGCATCTGGGGCTCTCCCGGGTCACCGAGGCGGAGAGCATCCGGATCGTCCGCACCGCGATCGACCGGGGCATCAACTTCATGGACAACTGCTGGGATTACAACGAGGGCGCCAGCGAGGTCCGGATGGGGCTGGCGCTTAGGGACGGCTACCGGGATAGGGCCTTCCTGATGACCAAGATCGACGGGCGATCCAAAAAGGAAGCTGCCCGGCAACTGGATGAATCGCTGAAAAGACTGCAGGTGGACATGATCGACCTGGTCCAGCACCACGAGATCCTCCGCTTCGAGGACCCTTGCCGGATATTCGACGAGGAGGGGGCCAATCAGGCGCTGGAGGAGGCGCGTGCTGCCGGGAAGCTCCGCTACATCGGCTTCACCGGGCACAAGGACCCTCAGATACACCTGCACATGCTCCGGGTTGCGGCGCAGCGAAACTTCAGGTTCGACGCGGTGCAGATGCCCCTAAGCGTCATGGACGCCCATTTCAGGAGTTTCGAGAAACTGGTGCTCCCCGAGCTGGTCAAGGAGAACATCGGGGTGCTCGGCATGAAGTCGCTGGCCAACGGGATTCTGCTCAAGTCCGGCACCGTCACCGCCATCGAGTGCCTGCATTACGCGTTGACCCTTCCCACCTCGGTTGTGGTAACCGGGATAGACAGCATGGAAATCCTGGACCAGGCGTGCCGGGCCGTCGATTCATTCCGAGAGCTCGACGGGGCGGAGCGGGAGTCCCTGCTGGCGCGTACCGCCGAAGCCGCCATGAGCGGGTACTACGAGCCTTTCAAGACCACCTCGCTTTTCGACGGTACAGCGGCCAATCCGCAATGGCTGGGGGACGAGCCGGAGCGGCTGCAGGAACTGTTCTCCCGATGAGCATCGAGTTCACAGCAAGTCCAACACTGCATCCATGGCATCCTCGTCTATCTTGTGTCCCGTACTGCAAATCGCATAGCGGTAATCAAAGCCGTGACTGAAGCTGAGCCAGGCATAGCAGTCGAGCAGATAGTTTTTCGGGAAAATCTCGATCACCCTGCAGGGGGGCTGGGACCACACCAGATTGCTCAAGCCGGCGCCGTGGGTGCCTACCACCGTATCCGCGTCATGAAAAGCGCGTATCTGTTCCGGGAATGAAAGCTCATCGCAGTGCAGTATGTCGAAACCCCTTTCCTGCAGCCTTTCCTCGAGCAGGTCCTCCCCCGCAAGCCTGCGTCTCCTGCTTTTCCGTCTCGACACGTAAATCTTCCGTCCGGGGGGGCACGCTCCGGCGCCGGAGATCCCTTCCCTGACTACCTTCGCCTTCACCTGCGATCTGAGCAGCTCCACGACGTGCGGGTCGGTGAACTCCGGCTGGGTGTGATACTGCGGCATCACCAGCGTCCCGACCCTGACAGGGGTTGAACAGTAGATGAGCTGCTGGTTTGCCCCGGGACCCAGTACCGCTGCCAACCCCTCCCCGACGTACTCCGGGCACTGCTTGGGCAGCACGATCTTGATCCCCGGGAACCTGGAAATGGCAAACAGGAGGTTCGGCAGGACCTCCAATAGCCAGTGGTAGTAGCCCGCCGGATGGCAGACCACCACCGGCTCCTGTATCTGCAGATCGGTCACCGGCAGCAGCGGCTCATGCAGCACGTCCCCCCAGTCCATGATGCGGCGCAGGGAGCCGACGCTCTCCTCGAGAATCCTGTTCCCGATCCAAGCCATACCGGAAAAGGGCGAAACAACGGCATCTCTCAATACGTAGAGGTTGCGTTTCGCGAAAACCGCCTCCCTTCGAAAGAAAGGGGGAAAGCGCACGTCGATGTCATGCTTCACTATCCGGGCGTCGCTTACCGGGATTATATCTATGATGTGCCTTTTGATTTTGGGAAGGTAGGAGAGCTTCTCCAGCGATTCGATGCTCGACTTCGGCATCTTCCCCACAATCGGCCCGAGCAGGTCCAGGGAGATATGCCGCGCCAGCTGTTTTCTGCGCTTGGCTGTCGTTTCGTCAAAGTGATGTTTCATCTGCTCCCTCATCCTCCACCCGCCCCACCGCAGGGGTTACGCCGTCAGGGTTTTCCGGCCGCACGTGCTTGGATGCACGCTCCGAACGCAGCATCGCGCAGCTCCGAAATCTCGCTGCGGAACGGCTGTCGTGAAGCAACCTCGTCTTTTCCTGTGAGCACTTTGCCTGCTGGCGTAACGGCGAACCGATCAAGTGCCTTCTGTATCTGCGGCGGATATGCGGGGTGCTCGCTGGCGATTCTTTCCTGCTGCGCTGCTGCCGTGTAGATACCCTGTTCGTGCTGAAGACCAAGCGCAACGGCAGTCTGCCCCTCCTTGCTCTCGAAGAAGGCAACCGCATCATGCAACTCGGCCGGGCCGAGATGACCGGCATAAAGCCGGGCAAAATACTCTTTCAGTAAAGGAGTCGCCTTCGCCACGGTACAGTCTGCAACCCCCTCAGGCAGAGCGATCGGTGAGACTGCGACCATGAAACGCACTGCCAGCGCCTCTTTTTCGTGCGGCTTGACGAGGTCGAGTAACCGGCCGGGACTCTGCAGGACAGGCTCTGCCGCCTCCCCCGGGGACGACGCGGTGAACGCCGCCAGGAGGAGGATGGTTGCAAGCAATCTGGAGCGGTACATTTCTCCCCCAAATTCGAATCGGATATGCTGATTTCCTTGCCAGCGATATGGTCCCTTTCGGCCTGGTGCGACACATCGCTTTGACCGCGGATGAAGTCCCGGCGGGCATTCTCATCCAGTCTGTCCAGCGGCACGGGCAGTCATTGGCAATGAAAGGGCAAGGGCGCAAGTCCTTCTCATGTACCACAAGTTGCCCGAGGTCTGCAACCATCGGGTAGCCGGGCGCGAAATGGCTCTCGACACTCCTCCCGGCTTAGTTTTTATTGAAAATTACCATAGTGCCCTGCGGCCGCCGGCCTGAGTCGTTGACATGCAGGACATACAATGCTCGAAAGGAGAATGCTATGGAAGATGGGAGACATGGGGGATTCGGACGCCGTGACTTTTTGAAGGGTGCTGTGTCAACGGCTATTGCGGCTGGTGTCGTCGGTTGGGGAGGAACGAAGGCACATGCGGGGCCACGCGGGGGCAGACGCAACAGCGGCCTGCCGGATGCCCTGCAGCCGCTCCCGTCCGTTCACTCCGCCGCCGGTTCGGAAAGGTTCTGGAAGGAGGTGAGGCAGGCCTTCACGCTTCCGGATGACTTCATCCACATGAACACGGGCACCACCGGATCGCAGCCGCTCTTTTCACAGATCAATCTGGCGGTGTACAACAATTACAAGAGCGCCGACCCCCGGGACTGGCAGTCGAATCTCAACGCCGCCTTCCCGGAGCTGTTCCCCATCGAGAATTCCATCCTGGGTGCCTCGGCCACCGCCCCCCGCCAGAGTGCCGTCGCCGCCGCCTACGGCGCCCATGCCGATGAAATCGTGCTGAGCTACAACACCACTGACGCCTGCAACCTCATCTTTGCGGGGACTCCCTGGCGGGCAGGGGACCGCATCGTCACCACCTCCATGGAACACAACGCGGTGGTCGGCCCGATCGCCTGGGCGCGCGATTACCACGGTGTGGAAGTCGTTGTGCTGGACATACCGTCCAATTTCGTCTCCTCGATCACGGTCCCTGAGGTTGTCTCCTGGTTCGAGAGGGAGCTTGCCCGGCCTCTGCCTGCAGGGGCGAAGCAGTATGTGGTCTTTTCCGAGGTCTTCTACAAGAACGGCGTGCGCATGCCGGTCAAGCAGATCTGCTCTGCAGCCAGAAAGTACGGCGGCTATTCCATCGTCGACTCCGCCCATGCCTGGGGGATGCTTCCGGTCAACTGCCACGACTACGGCGCAGACTTCATCGCCGGCGCCGGGCATAAGTGGCTCTGCGGCGGGCCCGGTACCGGCATCTTCTATATCCGCAACTCCGGTCCCGATCTACCTCCCTTCGCCATGGGGAATTTTTTCCTCTATGGCAACCTCTTCGCGAGCCCCAGCCTGAACCATGAGACCAGGGAGTGGAGCCTGATGCCGGGGCTCAACACCCCTCCGGGCATGGCGGTTCAGTTGCGCGGCGAGAACAATGCCCCCGCGCTCTTCGCCATGACCGACTCGTTCTCTTTCTTCAATGCCGTGGGGATTGGCAACGTCTATGAACGCGGGGTGGCGCTAAGCGACTATCTGAAGCAGAAAATCGAAAGGAAGTGGGGCGCCAAGGCACTTTGGGTGCAGAGGAATCCCGATCCGGCGTTTGCGACCTTTGTCACCAGTTTCAACCCGTTTCGCGGCAGGGACGACAGCGCGCAGTTCTCGTCGATGAACGGGGCCATCAACAGGATTCTCGGCAATCTGGCGGCACAGACCCCCAAGATCTACCTGCGCAGCACCACCTGGCACAACAGCAAGGATGACGCGGCCGATAACAGGGTAGGGTTCAGGATCTCCACCCACGCCATGTACAACAGCTACTCCGAGATCGACTGGATGTTCGACCAGCTGGCGGCCCAGATCGATTCCTGCGGAGTGCCGCAGCTCTAAAGGCGCGGATGCTGCAGGCAGCAGGCACAAAAAAAGCCGGCATGCTGTTCCGCCAGCTTTTTGTCCGTTTCACCTCTTTTAGGTATGTATTTTAGTAGGTGCTTCCGGTGAACCTGCTAACTACGTTCTACACGCGTTTCATGAAGAATACGTGGGAGCAGAGCACCCGATCGCTTTCACCTTCCTTTAGTATCATCTTATAACAGCTGGAACATTTTTGCCACTAAATTGTTGATTTTACAGCGTTAAAGGGGCGCCCCTCCCCGCTCAAGACTTGGTTTTCATGGCCTGCGCAGGTGCCGGATCCCAGGCTTGCACCATCTGTCCTGTAAAAAAACAAGAGGGGGACCCGCTGCGCGGTCCCCCCCTTGTTACTGCTCTTTCCCTTTGCTCAGGTCCGTCATTTGACGGCCATCGCTGAAGAAACCATTTCCCTTATGCGCACTCGGAGTAGCCGCAGACGCGGCAGACTGCGCAGCCGCCCTCGTGCTCCACTACGCCGCCGCACTCGGGGCAGGCACCCCTGTCGAAGGCCGGGGCCTCGATGACTTCGGCCACGCCGGTGAGGGCGAGGTGCGACTGGATCGCCTTGGCTACCGCGTCGGCGCAGGAGAGGACCTTGTTGTCTCCGAAACCGGAGGGCGCGTGGCAGGAGATGCCCAGGAGCTGCTTCACCACCTGGCGGCCCTGGATGCCGCTTCTCCATGCCAGCGATACCATGCGGCCGATCGCCTCGCACTGGGAGGCGGCGCAACCGCCGGCCTTGCCCATGGTGGTGAAGACCTCGAACAGGCCGGAGTTGTCCTCGTTGATGGTGATGTAGAGCGGGCCGCAGCCGGTCTGCATCTGGTAGGTCCATCCCTTGAGCGCCTTGGGGCGGTCGCGCTTGGCGCTCCGCTTGTCCTCGACATGTACCGGCGGCGCTGCGAGTTTGGCCTCTTCCTTCTTGCCGGTGGAGAGCACCTGCTCGTCGCGGGAGCCGTCACGGTAGATGGTGACCCCCTTGCAGTTGGTCTCGTATGCCAGGCGGTATACCTTCTCCACGTCCTCGACGGTTGCGTCGTTGCCGAAGTTCACCGTCTTGGAGACGGCGTTGTCGGTGTGACGCTGGAAGGCGGCCTGCATGGCGATGTGCTCTTCCGGCGTGATGTCGTGCGCGGTGACGAAGAGGTCGCGGATCTCCTCGGGGATGGCGCTGATGTCGTGGACGGTGCCGTGCTCTGCGATGCGCTGCATGAGCTCCTCCGAGTAGAACCCTTGGTCCTTGGCGATCTTCTCGAACAGCGGGTTCACCTCGACCAGGATGTTCTTGTCCATCACCTGGCGCACGTAGGAGACGGCGAAGAGCGGCTCGACGCCGGAAGAGGCGTTGGCGATGATGGAGATGGTCCCGGTGGGGGCGATGGTGGTGACGGTCGCGTTGCGGATCGGTTCCGCGCCCGGACGGTCATAGATGGAGCCCTTGAAGTTGGGGAACGCGCCGCGCTTTCGGGCCAGCTCGCGCGATGCCGCGTGTCCCTCGTCGTTGATGAACTTCATCACCTGCTCGCCCAGCACGACGGACTCTTGGGAGCCGTAGGGGATGCCGAGCATGATCAGCATGTCGGCCCAGCCCATGACGCCCAGCCCCACCTTGCGGTTGGCGCGGGTCATCTCGTCGATCTGCGGCAGCGGGTAGTTGTTCACCTCGATGACGTTGTCCAGGAAGTGGACGGCGAGTTGCACTACTTCTTTCAGGCGGTCCCAGTTCACCTTGCCCTGGATCACCATCTTGCCCAGGTTGATGGAGCCCAGGTTGCAGGACTCGTAGGGGAGCAGCGGCTGTTCGCCGCAGGGGTTGGTGGACTCGATCTCGCCTATCTGCGGGGTCGGGTTGTCCTTGTTCAGGCGGTCCAGGAAGATGATTCCCGGCTCGCCGTTCTCCCAGGCCTGCTTCACGATGCGGTTGAAGACCTTGCGCGCGTTCTGGGAGCCGGCCGGCTTCTTGTCGCGCGGGTTGTAGAGGGTGTAGTCCTGGTCCGCGTCGACCGCCTTCATGAACTCCTCGGTGATCCCCACGGAGATGTTGAAGTTGTTGAGCTGGCGCTGGTCCGCCTTGCACATGATGAAGTCCATGATGTCCGGATGGTCGACCCTGAGGATCGCCATGTTGGCGCCGCGCCTGGTGCCGCCCTGCTTGATGGTCTCGGTGGCGACGTCGAACACCCTCATGAAGGAGAGCGGGCCGCTGGAGATGCCGGTGGTGGACATGACCACGTCGTTGGCGGGTCTGAGACGGGAGAAGGAGAAGCCGGTGCCGCCGCCGGACTTGTGGATCAAAGCGGTGTACTTCACCGCCTCGAAGATCTCTTCCATGGAGTCGCCCACCGGAAGCACGAAGCAGGCGGAGAGCTGGCCCAGCTCGCGGCCGGCGTTCATCAGGGTGGGGGAGTTGGGGAGGAACTCGAAAGTGGTCATGAGCGAATAGAACTTGTCGGAGAGGGCGCTGATGTCGGCCTTCTTGTCGAACACCGCATCGGCCTCCGCAATGGCAGTGGCCACGCGCCGGAACATATCGCTAGCAGTCTCAAGGGTCTTCCCCGACAAGTCGCGCTTCAGATAGCGCTTTTCCAGTACGGTCAATGCATTTTGGGACAAGCCGGGAATAGATCCTCTTTCGACTGTTTTCTTCATAACGTTTCGTTCTCCTTAGGTAAAATCACATGTCGCCATGTCGGTTGCGCCGGTACCACATTTAGTGGCCGGCGTGAAATAAACCACAACATCTATGGCGAAGTCAAGTCTTAAAACATTAAAATCCCGGCGCCGGATAAAAATCGAGAAGGGGGCCGGGGCGGGGCGCCTACGTCATTTACAAGCGGGCTGCCGCTGTGTTATTAGTATGAGGTTAAAAAATCTGCCCGGAGTCCACATGAGCGAGTGTGATTGCATTATCAAGAATGATTCGCTTGAGACGCAGGTTAAGGGGCTCAAGGACTTGATAGAGGTTGCCAAGGCGGTCGTCTCCACCCTGGACCTGGACACGGTGCTGCAGGCGATATTGACCAGCGCCATGGGCTTTGCCGAGACTCCCGCCGGGAGCGTCGCGCTCTATTACGATGCCAAGCGCGAACTGAGCCTGCACGCCCATTCCGGGCTCACCGCGGATTTTGTCAAGAGGGAGCGCTGGGAGGTAACGCCCGGCGGCCTGACCGAGCAGGTGCTGACGGCAGGGGAGATCTTCTTTATAGAGGACACGGAGAAGACCCCGTTTTTCAAAAACCCGGTCGCCCTGAACGAGGGGATCCGCTCCCTGGTCTGCGTGCCGCTCATCTTCCAGGCGAGGGTCGTCGGCATCCTGTATCTGGACGATTTCCGGCCGAGGCAGTTCGACCGGGAAAAGCTGAACCTACTGTCCATACTCGCCTCGTTTGCCGCCATGGCGATCAACAACGCGACGCTGCACAAGCGGACCAAGCTTTTGGCGATCACCGACTCCCTGACGGGGTTGCACAACCACCGTTATTTCAAGCAGTACTTCCGGCAGGAGATGGGGCGCGCCAAGCGTTACCACAAGCCTTTCTCGATCATCATGATGGACGTGGACGACTTCAAGTCCTTCAACGACAGCTTCGGACATGCCACCGGCGACAGGCTTCTGGGGCTGATGGGCGAGCTTATCCTGCAGACCATACGTGGCGTCGACGTCGCGTTCCGCTACGGCGGGGAGGAATTCATCGTGCTGCTGCCGGAGACCAGGCTCGACAAGGCGATTCTTGCGGCAGAGCGCTTGCGCGACAGCGTGCAGAGCGGAACGGCCAAAAGGCCCGTCGACGGTGCCGGCCGCGGGGTGACCGTCAGCATCGGCGTGGCAAGCTATCCCGAGAATGCGGACAAGATGGACGAGCTATTCAACATAGTCGACTCGCTTCTTTACCTCGCCAAGCGCTGCGGCAAGAACAAGGTATATCACCAGGAAAGTCTACAGATCCCCGCGCCATGACCAGATATCCCATCCCATACGTCACGGGGCTCCTGCTGCTGGCAGCCCTTCATATGCAGGCGCCCGCTTTTGCCGCGCCCGCACCCGTCACTGATGCCGCGCAGCCTGCCGCCGTCGCGCCCGACAAGCCGCTGCGAAGCGAGGTGCCGTTCACTCCGGCCCTCTCCTACACGGATCGCGTGCTCAGCGAGGACACCGTCTGGCGCGGCCAGGTTCTGGTGGAAGGTGCGGTCACCATCGCCCCGCAGGCCACCTTGACCATAGAGCCGGGAACCGTGGTCCGCTTCCGGCAGAAGGAGTCTAAAGCTGCCCTGCTGGTAGTGCAGGGGCGCATCGCCGCCGCCGGGACCAAGGATGCGCCGGTGCTTTTCACCTCCAGCTTTGCCGCACCGCTCGCCGGGGACTGGCAGGGGGTAATGCTTCTGGGGAGCGAGAAGAAGAACGTCATGGAGAACTGCCGCATCGACGGCGCCCAGACCGGGCTGGAGGCGCTTTTTTCCCACGTGACCCTCAAGAACGTGCGGGTCGAGCGGAGCAAAACCGGGATGCGGTTCCAGGACGCACTGGTCGTCATGGAATCCGGCGGGGCCGCCGACTGCGATACCGGCCTCAGTTTCACCGAGAGCGAAGCGACCCTGCGCAACCTGAATCTGATGGGGAACCGCCAGGGGCTTTCCGCCCTGCGCAGCTCCATCTATATGGAGGACGGCAGCCTTGCCGTGAACCGTTCCGCCTTCTCCTGCGACAGCTGCCGGGTGAAGGTACAGGGGGGAGCGGTTCTGGACAACGGCAGGGGGATCACCCTTTTCGAGTCCCAGGGGGCCGTGACCGGCGCGAAGGTCGCGCGGAACAGCGATTACGGCATGTCCCTCACCGGCTCCCGTATCCGTGTCAGTGGGAACCAGATCACCGGCAACGGGCAGACCGGGCTGCTGGTGTTTGACGGCGCCTCCGTCGCCTGGGGCAATGCCATACACGGCAATGGCGGCTATGACGTGTACAACGCCGGAAAGGAAGAGTTCAGGGCTCCGGGCAACTGGTGGGGCGGAGCCGCTCCCAAGATCTATGACAACAGCGGACTCGGCAGCGTACTTTCCGCCCCTCATCTCGCAGCCCCCCCGAAGCCGCCGGTCCAATAAGACAAAGGCGCTAAACCGGGATGAAGGGGAAAGGGGGGATGGACACTGGTACATCCCCCCTTATCAATTTGAAGCAGCCATAGCCGGGTGTAGAAGTGTCGTAGCATCAAGACGTAACAGCAGCGAAACCACAGATCACAACGCAGAACAGAACATAGAACATAGAACATAGAACATAGAACAACAAAAAAGAGAGGTTCCATGACACGCAGAGAAGGCCGCGCAGCCAACGCTTTGAGAGAAGTAAAAATCACCCGCAATTACCTGAAGCATGCCGAAGGCTCGGTTCTCGTCGAGTTTGGGGACACCAAGGTCATCTGCAACGCCACGGTCGAGGCCCGCGTACCCTCCTTTTTGAAAGGGAAGGGGACCGGCTGGGTGACCGCCGAGTACTGCATGCTGCCGCGCGCCACCCACACCAGGAACCAGCGCGAATCGGCCAAGGGGAAGCTCTCCGGCCGCACCCACGAGATCCAGAGGCTGATCGGCAGATCGTTGCGCGCCGTGGTGGACCTCGAGCTGCTGGGTGAGCGCTCCATCGTCATCGATTGCGACGTGATCCAGGCCGACGGCGGCACCCGCACCGCATCCATCACCGGCGCCTACGTGGCGCTTGCCGATGCGCTGCATGCCCTGGTCGCTAACGGCGAGCTGGCAAAGAGTCCGCTGCGCGAGGCTGTAGCCGCCGTCAGTGTGGGGATCGTGGACGGCGCCGCTTTCCTCGATCTCGACTACCCGGAGGATTCCAGCGCCGAAGTCGACATGAACTTCGTCATGACCTCCTCCATGCGTTTCGTAGAGGTGCAGGGAACCGCCGAGGCCGAGCCGTTCACGCTGGAGCAGATGGACGCCATGCGCGCCCACGCCATTGCGGGGCTCTCCCGTCTCTTTGAGATTCAGAAGGAGGCGCTGGCAGTATGAAGGAGCTTCTAGTCGCATCGGGGAACAAGGGGAAGCTGCGCGAATTCGGCGAGCTGCTGCAGGGGGTGGTGGATATCATCCTCTCGCCCGCCGATTTCCCGGGGTTGCCTGAAGTGGAAGAGGACGGCGAGACCTTCGAGGCGAACGCCATCAAAAAAGCCCGCTCCGCCGCGCTCTTCACCGGCAGGCCCGTATTGGCAGACGATTCCGGGCTTTGCGTCGATCACCTGGACGGCCGTCCAGGCGTCTATTCGGCGCGTTTTGCAGGGGAGGGTGCCGGCGACGCTGCGAACAACGCGCTCCTCTTGCGCGAGCTCTCAGGAGTGCCGCGCGAAAAGCGTGGCGGCGAGTTTCACTGCGTGATAGCCCTTTGCCATCCGGACGGGAGCTGTCAGACCTTCGACGGCATGCTGCGTGGAGAGATACTGGAGTCGCCGCGAGGGGAGGGGGGATTCGGGTATGACCCGCTCTTCCTGGTGCCCGAGTACGGGCAGACCTTCTCCGAGCTCCCCATGGAGATCAAGAACGCCATCAGCCATCGCGGCAGGGCAATGCAGCAGCTCAAAGAGTCCATGGTGAAAGGGAGGGGGTAGCGGACAGGCGCTTCCCGTTTTGCTGTTTACGGAAAAATCTGCTTGCACAGGTCCCGATGCTGTGCTATAAACGGGTTTCTTGAATCGGGGTGTAGCGCAGCCTGGCTAGCGCACCTGCCTTGGGAGCAGGGGGCCGGAGGTTCGAATCCTCTCACCCCGACCACTCAAGCAGCTCTCTCTGCGCCTGTAGCTCAGTTGGATAGAGCAACGGCCTTCTAAGCCGTAGGTCAGAGGTTCGAACCCTCTCAGGCGTGCCAAAAATTCATATGGTGGATATGGTGAAGCGGTTAACACAAACGACTGTGACTCGTTCATACGTGGGTTCGATCCCCACTATCCACCCCAATTAAAACCTGACCCCGTCTAAAAGCGGGGTTTGTTGTTTCAACCTTACGCGAGAGTGGCGGAATTGGCAGACGCACCAGACTTAGGATCTGGCTCCTCACGGAATAGGGGTTCAAGTCCCCTCTCTCGCACCATCAATGATTTCAAAGGGTTGCCCTCCAGGGGGCGACCCTTTTTTATTTTTCCCGCCCCGCGTCTCCGCCGCGCTCAGCCCGCCTTTCCCTGCCGGTTCTCCGACCGCCGGCGACCTTCGCGTGTACATTAAGCTTGACATAACAAATAACTTTGGTTAAAAGCGAATAAAATTGAATATGCAGATTCGTCATCGACAATGGTAAAACACGGGTAACCGTGTGGCACAAAGCTACCATCCAGCACGGCGCTGGATAGAGGGGCTGCCGAAGTGACGTATGGAGTGGTGCGTCCATGTGAAGCCTGACCTCCCGCGGGGGGCTCTTTGCGTGGAGTGGTGCATTCATGCGAAGCCTGCCTTTCTCGAAAGGTAGGCTTTTTATTTTTCAAGGAGTTACATCATGAACATCGCAAAGACGTTGGGTCTCATCATCTGTTTGGCTGTAACGGCCGCCTGCGGCGGTGGCGGCGGTGGTGGCGGGGACGGTTCCGGCGCCCAGGCCGACGCTCCCCCCGCATACACCCTGAAGGTATCGGGGGGCACGTCGAACGGCGGCACGGGAACGGCCGGGCTCGCCGTGGTGGCCACACTGCGTGACAGCGAGGGCACGGGACCCGGGCTGGCCGGAGGATGGACGGTCACCATCAGCGGCCCCGGACTCGCGCAGCCTTTGAGCGTACCCTATCAGGACGGCGCCGGAGGCAGCTACGAGGTGTGGCGCTGGGAGGGAGTCAATCCCGTCACCGGCACCTACACCGCTACCGCATCCGACGGCTCTAACACTTTGACCTCCACCTTCACCGTTGACGCCACGAGCAGCATCCAGCAACCACCGATCACTAAGAGCGGCAGCACCGTTTCCTGGACCCCGATCTCCGGAGCGGGGTGCTATTACTTCACGGTCGCCGACGGGGGGGGGAGCACGGTCACCTCCGGCTACCTGGTCGCCGACTCCTCCGCGACCTCCTATTCCTTCCAGTTGCCCGCCCTCGCCGACGGCAGCTATGCGATGGAGGTGGTGGCCCACGCCGCCGACCTCACCCGGGTGGGAGCCGACGCGACGGCTGCTCCCTCGCTCCCTTCCCGGGAGAACGTCTCTTTCTCGACCATGTCCTTCGTCGCGGCCGGCGGCAGCAGCGGCTCCTACGATCTAACGGCAAGGGGGGGGGTGCTGTACATGGGACAAGACTCCGGGACCGATCAGCACGGCCTGGTGGTCTGGACCTCCCTTCTCACCTCCACCGGAACGCCTCCGGCATCGGACTGGACCGTTTCGGTAACCGGCCCGGGCATAAGCACCCCTCTCACCTTCAGCTATCCGGCAACCGATTCCCACTACGCCTACTGGGACTTCGGGGTCGTTCCGCTTGCCGGCACCTACACGGTGACCGCCACCACCTCCGGCTCTTCCGATTCCCTATCCGCCCAGTTCAGCATACCCGCTCCTGCGGAGCAGCTTGCGGTGGTATCGGGCATCGGCGTGACCGCAGGCTCCAACAGCTACACGGTCGACTGGAACGCGGTGCCGGGCGCCGCCTCCTACTACGTCAACGTCTGGGGCATGGCGGGAGGGATCTACACCGAGGTTGCCGCCACCTGGGTCAACGGCAGCACCTACAGCGCCGTGATTCCGAAGGCGGGCCTCACCGTCGGGACGCAGTACGACGTGTACATAACCGCTTCAACGCTGGACATGACCACGGCCCAGGCCGTGCCGCCGCCGAGCCCTGCTCAGGTGAACATGTCGGACAACACCTTCGCTGCGGCGAGCTTCACCGCGCAATAGGAGCGGGTCATGAGAATCTTCACCGTCAGCGCCATCCTGTCCTGGATACTCGTCGCGTCCGCCTACGCCGCACAGGTGGAGTTTTCCGCCGATACCAGGGTCACCGCTGCCGGCAGGACGGCGCAAAGCAAGTTCTTTTTTGCCGGCGACCGCTGGAGGATGGAGGAGAACCTTCCCCAGGGGAAGCGGGTCACCATATTCAGCAAGGACTCGAAGGCCTTGTATGTGCTCTGGCCGGACAGCAAGCGGTATGTGACGCAGCCGCTGTCTGAGAAGGAACTGGGGCTGCTGTCGTCGGGAAGGCCCGGAGAGGAGATGGAGCGAACCGAACTGGGAAGGGAACAGATCGCGGGGTATCCGACCGTGAAATCCCGCGTGAAGTACCAGGTCCGGGGAAGGGAAATGGCCGTCACCGAGTGGTTCTCTCAGCGGCTGGGGGTGATCCTGCGCGCCGAGGCGGAGGACGGGACTACCACGACCGCGCTGAGCGGCATCGAGGAGAAAGATCTGGACCGGGGGCTTTTCGAGGTCCCCGCAGAGTACAGGTTACTGTCGGCAAGGGACCTGGTGAAGAAAAGCCAGCCGTGAGCCGAGCGGTTGCGAACGCAATGCATTGCAGGAGGGAATCATGCTTTGGAATAGGACATTGAGGGCCGCAACTGCGGCTGTGGTAGTGGCGGCCATGGTGCTGCAGCCTTTTGCCGCATTGGCGGGGGCGCCGGAGACGGTCGCGGCTCCGATCAAGATGACGCCCGCCGCCGTTTCGGCGGACACCTTGCAACTGCCGCCGGATCAGGCGGCGGCCGAGAATGCGGCGGCGCAGCTGCTTTTCGACAACGACACCGCGACGGCCCATGCCCCGGCCCAGCCGGCCTCGGTCACCGTCGCACTCGGGACGCCCGGCTCCATCGACAGCATGCGCCTTTACGGCTCTGCGTCCTACCTGATTAACGTATTCCGCGACAATTCCGGTGCCTGGGAGCCGGTTCCCTCCCTCTCCGGAAAGCCGCTCACCGGTCTCACCGGCAACGCCTGGAACACCCTTATCCCCGATACGCCCGTTTCCGCCCAAAAGCTTCTGCTGGAGTTCATCCCGCAGGGAAACGTGAGCGCCGGGGTCCCTGAGGTCGAGTTCTGGGGGACCAGCCCGTCCTCGACGCCGGACGACGTCCCGTACGCCACCCTGGCGAACCTCAAGACCCCGCGGCAAGCCCTGGACCTTTTGGCGAAGCGGTTGCCGCACATCTTCAGCGCGGCTGCCACCCCCACCGAGTTAGCGATCCCGGACGGCTCCACGGACGATTCCTCTGCCACCGCCTTCTTCACCCTGGACCGGAACCCGTCCCTGTTCAAGCGTGCCTATCTGCTCTACGACGGCTACAACATCACGCGCCCGGTGAGCATCCGCAAGCGCATAAACAGCGGCTCCTGGTCGGGAGGGTACGTCCTCGCGCAGCCTGCGGGATCGCCCCCCTCCTGGAGCAGCCAGATCGAGGAGATCAACCCGGCCTGGCTGGCGCAGGGGGAAAACAGGGTGGAATTCAGCTCGCCCTCCGGCACCGCCGCGGTGAGGAACCTCACCCTGGTGCTGGAAGCGGACAGCGGCTGGAACGCGGTCGACTCCGTTTCCGCTGCCGCCGCCTACGACGGCGACCCCTCCACTTCCTTCGTCATCCACGCCTCCGGGAACAACCCGAACCTGCAGGTGAACTTCGAGCGGACCGTGGAGCCTCGGAAGATGCGCCTGCACGTCAAGGGCCCTGCCAACCTGGCGGCGTCGCTGCAGTTTCTCTCAGGCGGCTCGTGGCAGGAGGTGAAGCCGGGCTGGAAGGCGGACCTCTCCGGCCTCAGGGCGGGGTGGAACGAGATCGACCTCCCGGCCCAGGTCGCCGCAGACGCCCTGCGGCTGGTGTTCGAAACCCGCAGCCTCAGGCTCAAAAGCGGCGTTCAATCGGGTGCCGTCAACGAGATACGGGTCGCGGCGAGCCCGGTAGGTGCCCTGTCGGGGGAGCCGCGGGTGGTGGTGAGCTACCCCCGTGACGGCGAGTACTTCGGCAGGACCGCTTACCTCCAGGGGTTCGCCACCCCTGCCGCAAGCGATGCGGGGGGCGTCGAGGTCACGGTGGGCGGAAAGGGTTCCCCCAACGCGGACGGCGCCTTCAGCGTTTCCCTCTCCAAGGACGAGGCCGGGTATGCCGAGGACCCCGACGACACGGCATGGAGCGCGTCGCTCGCCTCCAGCTACGGTGGGGGGAGCGGGGCCGTCAGCACCCTCACCCTGGACCGCAACGCCGATTCCGGCGCCGTCGCCAAGGCGAAGGTGGAGTCGAAGGGCAAAGCCGGCGCCGCGCTGCTCGGGGAGAGCCGCGTCAAGTACAGCGAGACGGTAAACCCCGGCAAGGGGAAGAAGATCGCGCACGAAGGCGTGGAGCTGGACATCCCGGAAGGGGCGGTGGAGACCGACACCGAGATCACCATCATTCCCCTCACCCAGGCGGACCTCGCCAAGCTCGACCCCGGCATGGTGAACGTCACCTCTCCGGCGGCCGGCTACCGCTTCCTCCCCCACGGCATGAAGTTCAAGAAGCCGATCAAGATCTCCTTCGGCTACGGCAAGCATCTGCTGCCGGTGGGACAGACCCCCGATGACGTCGGCATGTACTACTACGACGAGTCGCGCCTGCAGTGGCAGCCGCTTACCCGCGTGGGCGTGGACCACCAGAACTCCAAGCTGGTGTCGGAGAGCGACCACTTCACCGACATCATCAACACCACCCTGGTGGTGCCGGAGCATCCCCAGGCGCTCTCCTTCAACCCCAACTCCATAAAGGACATCAAGGCGGCGGACCCCACGGCCGGCATCGACCTGATCGAGCCTCCCATGGGCGGCCCCTCCGGCAGCGCCAACCTTTCCTACCCGATCGAGATCCCCAAGGGGCGCGGCGCCTACACCCCGGACCTCAAGGTCGCCTACTCGAGCGGCAATGCCAACGGCTGGATGGGGCTCGGCTGGGACATCCCCGTCTCCAAAATCCAGGTGGACACCCGCTGGGGGGTGCCGTTGTACGATCCGGCGCAGGAGACGGAATCGTACCTTCTCGACGGCGCCGCGCTCGCCCCGCACGTCCCGAGACCTTTCGCGGCCCCGCAAGAGAGGGGAAAGGGGGACAAGGCCTTCTACAAGCGCGTGGAAGGAGACTTCCTGCAGATCATCCGCAGGCGCACCTCCCCCGCCGAGAACGACCCCGGCAGCGCCTACTACTGGGAGGCGACGGACAAGAACGGGGTGAGGTACGTCTACGGCCAGACCTCGCAGGGGAGGCTCTCCTCCTACCTGCCGGGAAGCGCCAACATCTTCCAGTGGAACCTGGAGAAGGTGGTCGACATCCACGGCAACCAGACCGAGTTCTTCTACGACACCGACACGGGCACCAACGGAGAGCCGTTCAAGCAGGTCTACCTGGCCAGGATCGTGTACACCTCCCATGTCGGCGCCACCGGCGCCAAGGACAAGGAGGGGAGCTACAGCGTCGAATTCAACAGGAGCACCGGCCGTCCCGACGTCATCATCGACGGCAAGCCCGGCTTCCAGGTGCTCACCCGTTCCCGCCTCGACTCCGTCAGCGTGAAGTACGGCAACGCCCTGGTCAGGCAGTACCTTTTCAGCTACATCCCGGAAGCCGAAGCGAACCAGTTCCACTTCGGCAAGAGCCTCTTGCAGAAGATCACGCACAAAGGGGTGAACGGCGCGAAGGACTTCTACAGCCACGACTTTACCTATGAGAGGATGCCCCAGCCGTCCCAGGGGTCCAACGGCTACGTCGCATTCGAAAAGCAGGTGAAGGAATGGGGCGGGGCAGGGGGCAAACGCCTCAGCGAGACGGTGGACAAAAGCGCCGGCCTCGCCGTTTCCTTCGGGATCGCGCCCCCTTCCAACTACCCCGTTTTCGGCTTCCAGGGGAGCTATGCGAGAGGGTGGACCGACACGCGCGGCATGTTCGTGGATGTCAACGGCGACGGTCTTCCCGACCGCATCAGGAGCGGAGGCGAGGTCGAGTTGAACCAGTTGAACCCGGCCGATGCGAAGCGCGGCAGCGGATCGTTCAGCGCGGCCTCTTTCCCCGGCACGGGCGCCCTGGGCGCCAGCCACAACGACAACTTCTCCATCGGCGGGCAGATCGGCTTCTGGATCGGCGCCGCCAACCTCGCCTACTCGTACAACATCGTCAACGGCGACAAGATGATCTCGGACGTGGACGGCGACGGGCTGATAGACTTGGTCGACGTGTCGGGAGGGGGATTCTCGGTACTCAAAAACACCGGTGCCAGGTTCACCCCCACCCCCTGGAGCGGCTATACGCTTGCGGGGGTCGACCTGAAGGACCAGGCCGCCAGCGATAAATTGAAAGGCGGCTTCTTCCTCACCGACCCGGTACGCAAGTGGATCGCGCCTTACAAGGGGACCGTGCACGTAACCGGCGCCGTGCAGAAGGTGCGGGCGGGGGGGCAGGACAGTCCGCTGGATTCCGCCGACGCGGACGGCCCCAAGGCGAGCGTCAGGGCCTACATCTACCATAACGGCGATGCGTCCCCCGCTTGGTCCGCAGCGATCAAGGCGGTGGACACGACAGCCCACAGTCACGACCTCGCCTTCACCGTCTCCCCCGGGGACAGGATCTACTTCAGGGTCAACTCCGTGGACGACACAGAGGCCGATGCGGTCTACTGGCAGCCGAAGATCGACTACCAGCAGGTCTGCGTCGCACCGAACGGCACCGAGCTGTGCCACGACGTCGGCGCCCCCGACAGCGCGCTCCTCGACCCGCTCGGTCACCCGCTTTTCAGCACCGATTCCGGCACCGATTTCCGTCTTTCCGGTTACCCGGGCAACGTCTGGAAGGTCGGGGCCAAGGGGAAGGTGACAATTTCAGGTAAGCTGGTGAAGAAGAAAACCAGCGACGACGTCGCCTTTGCCATCACCCTCAACAAGAGCGCCGTCCTCTGGTCGGCAAGCGCCACCTCCGACCAGGAGGGGACCTTCACCGCTGAACTCAGCGGCCAGGAGATCAACGAAGGGGACCAGGTCTCCTTCGACATAAGCTCCGATACCGTCATCGATCCGAGCCTGGTGTCGTGGCAGCCGGAAATCAGGTATGAAGATTACTGCTTCGCGAGGTCGGCCACGACACCGAAGGAATACGACTGCGGACCGGTGGTCTGTTCCCCCGATGCCACGGGGAAAGTTGTCTGCAACGTGGAAGGAGTTGCGCTCCCGCCGGAAGCGCAGTTCGAGGAAAAGGACGTCCGCTACTACGGGCAGGTCAACTACCCCTTCTACTACCTTACCCCCACCGATCCCTCCCGTTTCTGGACCGCTCCCGAGGAGGGCACGGTACGGGTGCAGGGGAACGTGGTGCGATCGGCCACGACGGGAAGCTTCCTTGCCGTCGCCCGCGGGGTCAACCGTCTGCTGTGGAAGCAGGCGGTCCCCGCCGGCGGCCCGCAGGCTCTCCCCGACTCGCAGCCCTCCGAAGCCGCGGCTTCCCATGAGTTCTCCCTGAAAGTCGCCAAGGGGGACCAGATCTTCTTCGACATCCAGTCGGCTACTCCGATCGACAGGAACGCCCTCGCCTGGGCTCCCACCATCACCTACACCGAGCACTGCTCCTCCGGGCAGTGCACCCCCATTACCCAGACCTCCGATCAAAGCGGCGGCACGAGCATGCAGTACTGCGAGACCTCCGACGACAGGACGGTCTGCCACGCCATGACCTGCACGGGCGGCTCCGACCCCTCAACGGGAACCTGCAACTACTGCGAGACCACCACGCTCAACAACAACCCGTCGCACCCGCAGACGAGCTGCCAGCCGATAAGCTGCGCGGACAACCCGGTAAGCGGCCAATCATGCGCCCCTGGAAGTTTCGTGTTCCAGGCACCTCAGGCAACGCTTCGCTCCTACGATCAACGCTTCTACGACAACACCCGTCCGGACGCCGAAGCGTTCGGCGGCGGTTACCGGCAGTGGTTCTATGGCGAATGGAACGGGAACGTGGCGTGGGATGAAACCAGGATCAAGAGATCGGCCGAAGCCGACATCCCGACCGACACCTCCACATACCAAAGCGACGACTATAAGAGACAGCCGAGCTACATCTTCACCTATCTGACCCCGAGATGGCAGGGGAACTCCTATTACTCGGGCGCGGCCTGGACGGGACGGGGGTACGGGGACCTCTTAGGTGCCGACCAGGTCGCTCCTTCCCGCCTGGGAGCGAACGTGGATGCTATCGTTTCCGGAAGGGGGATCAACAGCATCCAGCACAGCGTTTCTCACAATACAGCGACCGGTGTCAGCATCGGGATCGGCCTCAGTTACAGTACCGGCGATTCCACCAGCAAGCTCGATTTCATGGACATGAACGGCGACCGCTTCCCCGACCAGGTTTCCGGCGGGGCGGTCCTTTACAACAACGGCGTGAACGGCTTCGCTTACTCATTGCCGACCAGCCTCGGCAATGTCAGGAAAATCGAAAACAACAACATCAGCCATCAATTGGGCTACTGCGCCCCGGAAAACCAGCAGAGCGCATCGGGGGTGACCAGGAAGGTGATGAGCAGATGCGCTTCCTTGGGGCTCGCCTACGGCATCTCTGATACCGACAGCGAACTGATCGACGTGAACGGCGACGGGCTCCCCGACAGGGTGCACCGCGCCGGGAGCGATTCCTTCGCTATCAGGATGAACCTTGGGTATCGGTTCAGTGCCCCCATCGTCTGGAGGACCGATTCGTGGAACAAGGGAGACCTTTCCCTCGAACCGGTCGTCTCTGCAAATGCGGACCGTTTGCAGATCAACGAAAACGCCACCTACAGCGCGGGCGCCTCGTTCTGGAGTATCGGCGGAGGTGCAAGTTACACGGTTGCGCGCACCCTGGTCGCCCTCAGGGACATAAACGGTGACGGACTGCCGGACCAGATATTGAAGACCGGTCGTGATTTCTCCGTCAAGCTGAACATGGGGGACCATTTCGGGCCAACCCAGGTCTGGGAGGCTCCCGAGTGGGACCATGACGTTGCTGACGGTATCATCGCCGAACTTATTCCCGGCAATAACGACACCATCAGCTATTCGGCCAGCGACTCCTACCAGCTTTCTGCGGGTGTGCCGATCCTGATCCCGATCATCCCGGTACTCACCGTGCTTTGGATCGACACGGTTATTACCATGAACGTCTCCGGAGGGACCGGGGGAAGCTCCCTTGAATTCCAGGACATAAACGGCGACGGCCTTCCGGACCACCTCCTCAAACTCAAGGGGGACGACTCGGTGTTCGTGCGGCTCAACAACGTGGGGCAGACGAACCTGCTGAAGGAGGTGCGTCGGCCGCTGGGAGGGAAGTTCACCCTGGATTACCAGCGTGCGGGGAACACAGTCGACATGCCAAGCAGCCAGTGGGTGCTCAAGAAAGTGGTGCTCTCCGACGGCACCGGACACTCCTATACCACCGACTACAAATTCTACGACGGCTACTATGACCGAAACGAACGTGAGTCCTACGGCTTCGGACGCGTGGAGGAGACTCAGGCTCCCGGCACTTCCTTGTCGCGGACCGTGGTGCAGGAGTTCCACAACAGGGACTACTACCTGAAGAACCTGCTGGAGAAGTCGGTGACCACCGACGGCAGAGGCAACGTCTGGGCGAAATCGGCCAACACCTACCTGGCGACGGACGTCGGCGCCGGGAGCAAGTTCCCGCAGTTGCGCGAGACCAACACCTACTACTACGACGGCAGCGGCGGCGAGAACGCCCCTGCGAAAAGCTCCTACCAGACTTTCGGCTACGACAGCTACGGCAACGTCACCGCCTTCTTCGATGCCGGCGAGCTTGCCACCGCCGCCGATGACGTCAGCGCCACCATCGGCTACTGGAGGGATCCCAAGCAGTACGTCATGAAGCCGGACACCATCGAGGTGCGTGACAGCGGGAAGAAGGTGCTGCGCAAGCGCTGGGCCTCCTACGAGAACGGCACCGGCAACCTCATGAGCCACACGAGCCTCGCCACCGGCGGGCAGAGCCCGACTTGGGAGTTCAGCTACGACCCCTACGGCAACATAAGGACCATCACCGACCCGGCGGGCTATGCGCTCACCTACGGCTACGACGCGGAGACCGGCAGCTACGTCACCCGGATCCAGGACAACTTCTCCTCCAGGGACGGCGGTCCCTACTACTCGACGGCGGGGTACGACCTGCGCTTCGGCCTCCCCGCCTGGACCAAGGATCTGAACGGCAACTACCAGGTGAGCAAATACGACGAATTCGGCAGGCTTGCCTCCGTTTTCGGCCCCTACGACACCGACGGTTCCGGCAATCCGCTGGGCCTTGCCACGCTGGCCTTCGAGTACAAGGCGCCGGTGTTCGCAGCAGATGGAGAAAACCTCCTGACGCCTGCGGGCGCCGTCACCCGCAACAAGGCATCCTCCCGGGTGGGTTCGGTCGGCAACACGGTGGACACCGTGCTGTTTGCCGACGGCATGAAGCGGGTCCTGCAGACCAAGAAAGAGGCGGACGTGAACGGCGCCTACGGCATGACCGTCTCCGGCCCCGTTGTCTACGACGAGCTGGGGCGGACCGTCGAGCAGGGGCAACCGCTCTTCCAGGGGGGAGGTGACCTGTACGGCTACCTGTCGCAGCAACTCCCGAAAAACCCCACCCATTTCGGATACGATCCGTTGGACAGGACGGTTAGGGTTGAGACGCCGGATGCCCAGGGGCGAAGCGGCTACGCTGTCACCACCACGACCTACGGCTTCGGGAAGACCGGGAGCTCCGGGGTCCTCTACGCCACCACAAAGGTGGTGGACCCCATCGGCAACGCCGCCGGAGAGGCGAACCGCAAGGGGACCAAGATCTCCTTCAAGGACGTCGATGAGCGCATCGCCGCGGTGGTGGAGTACAACAACGGCGCGCCGATCACCACCAGCTACGACTACGACCCGCTGGGGCAGATCACCACGGTGCGGGATAACAAGGGGAACACCACGACCGTCGAGTACGATCTGGTGGGGAGAAGGACCGCCATCACCAACCCCGACACCGGCCGCACCGAGTACGGCTACGACGCAAACGGCAACATGACCTCTAAACTCACGGCCAACTACAACCGTGGCAAGGAGATCAAGTACAGCTACCTGTTCAACCGCCTGACGGGGATCAACTACCCGAACAGCACAGGCGTCGCCTACGAGTACGGCGCCATGGGGGCGGCCTACAACCGGGCGGGTAGGATTACCAGGGTCACCGACGAGTCGGGCGTGGAGGAGCGCTTCTACGGCAAGCTCGGCGAGACCACCAGGGAAGTGAAGAGCGTCGAAGCCAAGACGCCGTCGGCGCGTAGGAAGAGCTACACCACCGACTACGTCTTCGACTCCTTCGGCAGGATGCTGCAGATGACCTACCCGGACGGCGAGAACCTCTATTACGCCTACGACAACGGTGGGCTCCTGAAGTCCGCCTGGGGAATCAAGCAGGGGAACCGCTACAACTACATCAACACCCTGACCTACGACGAGTTCGGGCAGAGAAGGCACGTCGACTACGGCAACGGCGTCAACTCCGAGTACACCTACGACGACTTCACCAGGCGGCTCGACACCCTGACCACAGCGACCCCGGAAGGCCGCACCGTCCAGAACCTGAGCTACGGCTACGACCTGGTCGGGAACATCCTCAGGGTGCAAAACGCCATCAACACGCCGACCAACACGGCACTTCCCGCCGGTCCGTTGACCCAGGTGTTCGAGTACGACGACCTGTACCAACTGAAGACCGCTGACGGCGAGTACTCCTTCGGACCCGGAAAACAGAACCTGTACAGCAACGAGTTCTTCTACGACACCATCGGCAACTTCACCAGGAAGAGCCTTGTCAACAGGATACTTCAGCCTTCGGCGACCGCGACCCTGCCGAAGGAGACGAACTACCTTCTCGACTACAAGTACGGAGGCACGCACCCGCACGCGGTAACGGATGCGGGGGACAAGCTGTACAGCTACGATCCTGCCGGCAACATGACCGGCTGGACCAGCAAGACCAACGGCAAGCGAAGGACCATCATCTGGAACGAGGAGAACCGGGTCAAGGAGATCGCCGACAACGGCAAGTCCACCTACTTCCTGTACGACGATGCGGGCGAGAGGGTGCTGAAGCGCGGGCAGCACGGCGAGACCTTCTACATCAACCGGTTCTATTCGATAAAGAACGGCGAGCTGGGGACCAAGAGCATCTACGCGGGGAACACCCGCGTGGCGAGCAAGCTGGTGAAGACTCCCAACACCGCGACGGCCAACACCGAGACGAGCATCCCCGGCATCCAGGGGCTCGATCACGGCCTCGGCAACAAGACCGGGATCATCATCAGGCTCCCGGACGGCACCAGCACTGGAGTATTGCCGCCGGAGGAGAAGGACCGTTACTTCTACCACGGCGATCACCTGGGCAGCAGCAACATGATCAGCGACGCCAGCGGAAGTGTGTATCAACATCTGGAATACTTCCCGTTCGGCGAGACCTGGATCGACGAGGGGAAAACGAGGGCCAACATTCCCGGCTACCAGTTCACCGGGAAGGAGCTTGATCCGGAGACGGGGTTGTATTACTTTGGGGCGCGGTATTATGAGCCGGTGATCTCTAGGTGGATTAGTGCGGATCCAATTCTCGATAAGTATTTGGATGGTGCTGTCGGAGGGGGTTACGAGCCCAGCAATCTTGCTCTCTTCAGTTATAGCAGGAATACCCCCGTTGTACTTAAAGATCCTGATGGTAACGTTGTACCGCTACTACTACAAGCATATGAAGCTACTGCGGTTGTTACCTCAGGCAGTGCAGTTGTAGGTGGAGGGTATCAAGCGACTCGACTGAAAAATGGTGTGCCGCCTTCTGCCATGGCAGCGCCTTTCAAAAAATTAGGGGGCTATCTAACAGGAGCATGGGAAGGGGGCAAGACATTACTTCAGAATCCTCAGCAGGCAATTGAAAATCTGAAAGAGAACCTCGGGCTCTCTAAACAGTCTTCTGAGAAGAATCCCGGTCAAGCTTCTCCCGAAATCAAACCTAGTGATTTAGATGGTAAAACTAGAGGCGAGATAAGGGATTTTGCCAAAGATCAAGGTCTAATTCCTACAGGTGACAAAACTTCAAAAGATTATCCTAGAAAATGGAAGGATCCAGCCACTGGTGCGGAACGGCTTCGACTCGATCGTGGGCATACTGATCCAAAAACAGGAAAACCTTATAATGATCCAAGAGCTGCTGGTGACCACAGTCACGGGTACGAGCCAAACGGTGCGCCTATTAAAGACCAAACAACAGGTAATAAGCATTTCCCAACACATGGTGAATAGGGAGAATAAGTGAAATGGATACCTTGTATGCTGAAATTAATGACGGTGAAGTCAGGCTGTGGCTGGAACAGAGCGACAGCATCTGCATGAAGGCGATTACGGAGCATGGTGATCCAGTTGAACTCACCGCTAATCAAGCAAAAAATTTAGTGAAGGAATTGTTGAAAATGATAGCTGAGATAGAAAAGAATGAGTAGTTTCCAGAGGTTCGTCTGAGGATGGGAGGTCGATCCTGTTTCTTTGACCACAGAGGAGTGCTGAGGGGGTCGCGTCTGTAAAATTTACAAAAGTAAAATGTACAGACGCGACCCTCTGCGTGTTCTTGAAGTCCGCCTGGGGCATCAAGCAGGGGAACCGCTACAACTACATCAACACCCTGACCTACGACGAGTTCGGGCAGAGAAGGCACGTCGATTACGGCAATGGCGTCAACTCAGAGTACACCTACGACGACTTCACCAGGCGGCTCGACACCCTGACCACAGGGAGAGATGGGACCGGGGAGAGATGGGACCGGGTATTGATACATTGATATCTGTGGCTGCACGCCTGTTTCTCGATCGATCATCAACAGGGGGGCTGATTGAGTGTGTCGTTGGAGGAGCCCTGGCGAGAGGCGTATCCGTTGGGAGCGGTAAGCGCAGCTCGTAGTTGCTCCATCTTTTCCTCGATGTCCGGCCTGAGTGCTTGTAGTTCTTCGATCCTGCGAGCGGCACAGGACATGGTTGATTGATCCCGGTTACAGTACCTCCCCAACTCTGTCAAGGTTGC
>Ga0209317_1000313_pt1 | contig 60442 bp, 45 predicted proteins | sample RifGroB2_FD_183994 | JGI IMG/M metagenome (GOLD analysis project Ga0209317, IMG submission 183994) | Soil microbial communities from Rifle, Colorado, USA - Groundwater B2 (SPAdes) (version 2) | ecosystem: Environmental > Terrestrial > Soil > Unclassified | place: Rifle, Colorado | collected...
GACCTTCAGCTCCGATCCCGCGACGCTGGTGGGATCGGACACCTTCAGCGGCGCCCTTGGCCGCGAGAGCGGCGAGAATGTGGGGGCTCACGCCATAACCCAGGGTACCCTGTCTCTTGGCGGCAACTACACCCTGACCTTCAACCCGGCGAACCTGACGATCTCGGGAAAGCCGATCACGGTTACGGCCGACCTGAAGAGCAAGATCTACGGCGCCGGGGATCCGGCTCTGACCTTCACATCTAACCCGGAGCTGATAGGGGCAGACAGCTTCAGTGGTTCTCTGGAACGGGTCGCCGGCGAGACTGTGGCGGGAAGCCCTTACGCAGTCCAGCAGGGAACCTTGGCCTTGAACGGCAACTATTCCATCACCTTCAACGGAGCCGAGTTCGCTATAGGCCAGAAGGAGGTCACTATCAGCGCGGCCAATGCGGCCAAGACTTATGGGGATGACGATCCTACGCTCCCCATCGGCGACAACGGCCTTTTATCAGGCGATATGGGACCGATGAAGATAACCTTGAGCGCCGTTCGCGAACCCGGTGAAAACGCAGGCACCTACCTGATCATGCCGAACGCGAGCGATAACGGTTCCGGCCTTCTTGGCAACTACTCCGTCCTGTACCAGGACGCGACCCTGGTCATCAACAAGGCGCCGCTTACCATCAAAGCGGACGACAAGATTAAGATGATTGGGGCGCCAAACCCTGCATTGACTGCCAGCTTCGTCGGGCTGGCAAGCTTCGATAGCGTCGCGTCGCTAGGCGGTACCCCATTACTCACCACGGTCGCCGACGCCGCAAGCGCGGCAGGAAACTATGCCATCATGCCCTCGATAGGTTCCATCATCAGCGCCAACTACGCCTATTCATTCCTGGACGGTGTCCTTGCCGTGACCGCAAAGGCGACACAGAACATCACCTTCGAGCCGCTGCGCCCCAATACATTCGGAGACGGTGATTTTGACCCTGGTGCGACCGCCTCCAGCGGGCTCCCCATAAGTTACGCCACGTCAATCCCCGGAGTCGCCCGGATGATAGGCGGCAAGATCGAGGTGATCGCGCCAGGCACGACCGAAATCACGGCCTCCCAGGCGGGTAACGATGAATATGCTGCTGCTGAGGATGTCGTCAGGACCCTCGTGGTAAACCCGCCTCCCTGGAATGGTCTCGGCTTCGACGGAATCGACGACTCGATGCTGCTAGGGGACGCGCCGCAACTGAACTTCGATGATAAAACCGGATTCAGCATCGAAGCCTGGTTGCATCTGGACGGCTCGCAGGCTGACGGTACAGGGTTGGTTTCTAAAGCAGAAGATGGTGTCGCGTGGAGCGGCTATCAACTGATCCTGCACCAGGACAGGATCGCTGTGGAAATAGGGGACGGCAGCTTCAGTATCGGCGTGCCCGAGGGGCTTGTCGGGACTAGCAGCTTGAACGATGGACACTGGCATCATGTGGCACTTGTCGTGGATCGCGTCCAGGCCACCATCTCGCTCTACCTGGACGGCAGGCTGGAATCACGGCTTTCCAATCCCGCAATTGATGGAAACATGGACAACATCGAGGCCCTGCGAGTGGGGACCGACCGCAGCGGCTCCCATTTCTTCAAGGGGGAGGTCGACGAGATCAGGCTCTGGGGCGGTGCGCGCAGCAAGGATCAAATTCGGGCTGCCGTTTCCCAGATCATAGACCCGCTCGATGTGCCGCAACTGGCCGCTTATTTTCATCTGGACGAAGGGGACGTGGGGCTTGATAATGCCGTCTTCGCAAGGGCTCCCGAAAGGACGTCAAACGCCGCCGATGGCATTTTGCAAGGTTTCGCTCTGAGTGGCGCAGCTTCCAATTGGGTCCGCTCCGGCGCCTTCCTGCCTCTTTTGGAGACGGCGCCTGTCTCCTCGATATCCCCCACTGCAGCCACCGGCGGGGGGCTGGTGTACCCCAACTATTATCCGGCGACCACCGTGGGCCTTTGCTGGGGGATCGAGCCAAGCCCAAGTCTCGCTGGCAGTTGCAGCCAATCCGTCGGCGGGCCCGGCCCCTTTACCGGCTCGATAACAGGGCTGGTGCCGGGCCTTATCTACCATGCCAGGGCCTTTGCGGTAAACCAGATGGGGATCGCCTATGGCAACGAGGTGACTTTCCAGGCGCAGATACTGGAACAGTCCATAGACATTCACCCCATCACGGACAAAACCTACGGTGACGCGCCGTTCAATCCCGGCGGCACCTCGACGAGCGGGCTCCCTTTAAGTTATACAAGCTCGAATCCCGAAGTGGCTATCGTTGTTAACGGCGAGATACGGATCATCGGCGTGGGGAGCGTCGTCATCAAGGTATCCCAAGGCGGCGACCAGAGTTACAACCCGGCGCCGGAAGTCGCCCTCCCGTTCAGCGTGGCTAAGGCACCGCTCAGGGTAATAGCACAGGACAAGACGCGCGTCTATCTGGCGCCCAACCCGCAACTGACCGCCACCTATCAGGGGTTCGTATACGGACAAGGGCTCTCGGCGATTTCAGGGGCGCCGGCACTTGCCACAGCCGCTCTCCCGGAGAGCCCTGTGGGGGGCTATGCCATAGAGATCGCTCCTGGAAGCCTTGCCGCACAGAATTATCACTTCGTGATGGTCAACGGGGTTCTCAGCGTGGGCAAGGCCTCCCAATCGATAGCCGTAGACCCCATTTCCAACAAGACCTACGGGGATGCGGGTTTCTATCCCGGCGGCGCCTCCACGAGCGGGCTGCCGCTAAGCTATAAAAGTTCAAGCCCACAGGTGGCTATCGTTGTTAATGGAGAGATACGGATCACCGGCGTGGGGAGCGTCGTCATCACGGCGTCCCAAGGCGGCGATCAGAATTACAACCCCGCGCCGGAAGCCGCCCGCCAGTTCAGCGTGGCGAAGGCGCCACTCAGGGTAATAGCACAGGATGAGACGCGCGCCTACCTTGCGTCCAACCCGCAACTGACCGCCACCTACCAGGGGTTCGTCTACGGGGAAGGGCTCCCGGCGATTTCCGGGGCGCCGGCACTCGCCACCGCCGCTCTCCCGGAGAGCCCTGTGGGGGACTACGCCATTGAGGTCGCTCAAGGAAGCCTTGCCGCACGAAATTACCACTTCGTGATGGTGAACGGGATTCTCAGCGTGGGCAAGGCCTCCCAATCGATAGCCGTAGACCCCATTTCCAACAAGAGCTACGGGGATGCGGGATTCTATCCCGGCGGCGCCTCCACGAGCCGGCTGCCGGTGAGTTATACAAGTTCAAACCCCGAAGTGGCTATCGTTGTTGCCGGGGAGATACGGATCATCGGCGTGGGGAGCGTCATCATCACTGCAACCCAGGGTGGCGACCAGAAATACAACCCGGCGCGGGAAATCGCCCTCCCGTTCAGCGTGGCTAAGGCCACACTCAGGGTGGTAGCAGAGGATAAGACACGTGCCTATCTGGCGCCCAACCCGCACCTGACCGCCACCTACCAGGGGTTCGTCTACGGGGAAGGGCTCCCGGCGATTTCCGGGGCGCCGGCACTCGCCACCGCCGCTCTCCCGGAGAGCCTTGTGGGGGACTACGCCATTGAGATCGCTCAAGGAAGCCTTGCCGCAAGGAATTACCGCTTCATGATGGTCAACGGGGTTCTCCGTGTGGGTAAGACCTCCCAATCGTTAGCCATCAACCCCATTTCCGATAAGACCTACGGGGCCCCGGGGTTCTTTCCCGGCTGCGCCTCCACAAGCGGGCTCCCTATAACCTATGAAAGCTCAAATTCCCAGGTGGCTACCGTTGTTAATGGCGAGATACGAATCACCGGCGTCGGGAGCGTCGTTATCACGGCGACCCAGAGCGGTGACCGGAACTATGACCCGGCACCGGAGGCATCTGCCGGTTTTAGCGTGGCGAAGGCGCCTCTGCGCGTAATCGCAGAGGATAAATCCCGCGCCTACCTTGCGCCAAATCCGGCGCTGACGGTAACCTACCAGGGGTTCGTTTACGGGGAAGGGCTCCCGGCGATCTCCGGAGCGCCCGTACTCGCCACAGCCGCTCTCCCGGAGAGCCCGGCGGGGGTATATACCATCGAGGCCGCCCCGGGAAGCCTCACCGCCCGGAACTATCACTTCGTCATGGTGAACGGGGTTCTCAGCGTGGGTAAGTCCTCCCAATTGATAACCATCGATCCTATTGCCGACAAGACCTATGGGGACTTGGGATTTGATCCAGGAGGCACCTCCACGAGCGGGCTTCCCTTAACCTATACAAGTTCAAACCCCGAGGTGGCTGTCGTTGTAAACGGAGAGATACGGGTCACCGGCGCGGGGAACGTCGTCATAACGGCTAGTCAAGGCGGCGGCGAGAACTACAACCCGGCGCTGGACGTATCTGTCGGTTTTAGCGTGGCAAAGGCGCCTCTGCGCGTGATCGCAGAGGATAAATCCCGCGCCTACTTGACGCCCAATCCGGTGCTGACGGTGACCTATCAGGGATTCGTCCACGGGGAAGGGTTCTCGGCGATCTCAGGAACTCCGGTCCTCACGACGGCGGCGGCGCTTGCAAGTGCGGTGGGATCATACGATATAGTCGTCGGGCCTGGGAGCCTCGCTGCGCGGAACTACTACTTCGTGCCGATCAACGGTACTTTCAGCGTCTTCAGATCCTGTCAGGAGATCATCTTCCCGCCCATACCTGAGAGAACTTTTGGAGATCCTCCTTTTGAGATAGTTGCATCTGCTTGCAGCGGTCTTGATCTTGGTTTTACCAGCTCTGATCCGCAGGTGGCACAGATAGACGGCAGAACCATCACGATAGTCGGAGCCGGCAGCGCCGTGGTCACCGCCTCCCAGGGAGGAAGCGGCGATCTGGACAGAGCTCCGGACAGATCCCGGACTTTCTTCGTCCACAGGAGCGGACAGGCCATCACCTTTTCGGCGCTGGCTCAAAAGGTGCTGGGCGACCCTCCTTTCAGCCTGAATGCCACAACAACGAGCGGCCTTGCCGTCAGTTACTCAAGCTCCGAGCCGGAAGTCGCCGTCATTAACGGGAATGTCGTGACGCTGGTCGGCGCCGGGACCACGGTCATCAGCGCCCTGCAGCCGGGTGACGGCAACTACAACGCCGCTCTTGCTGCGGCTCAGGCACTCACCGTGGCCCAGGAAGGGGTTCCGCCGGTTCTCTTCCTTTCCACGCTACCCTCGGGTGCGGCTACCTCAAATCCGGTACTCAATATCATGGGCGGAGCCAGTGACGCTTCCGGTATTGCCAGCCTGACTGTGCATGGTGTCGACTTGACGGGGCAGGCGGCGCTTTTCAGCAGCGCCGTTTCTCTTGCAGCCGGGGTCAACAGCATAAGCGTGGCTGCCAGGGACGGCGCCGGTAACAGCACAACTGGAACCCTCAGCATCACCTTCGATGCGTTAGCGCCAGTTCTTGCGCTTGGCGCGCCGGCGGACGACAGCGTAACTGATACATCCTTTTTCATGGTATCCGGCTCAGTTACCCCTGGGAGTGCCGTAACTCTCGAAATAAACGAAAGTGCACTACAACTCCTCCACGTCAATGACGGTGCATTCACGGGTACCGGGTACCTCGAAGAAGGTATAAATACGGTCACTTTGAAGGCTGAGCTGGAGGGGCGCGCCTCATGGATTAAACGAAGCGTGACTCTGGCGCAAGGCAGACCGGTCGTGGCCATTACCGAACCGGCCGAGGATATACGTACGGAGCAGACCAGCATGACGATTCGTGGCATGAGCAACATCCAGCAAGGGGAGAGTCTCACGTTGAATGTGGACGGCAGCATCTTTTCCCCGGAGGTAGAGGCGGGAGCCTTCCAGCAGCAGATTGACTTGCCTCGTGCAGGTGAGATTCGCATAACAGCCGTGGCCAGGTCCGGCAGCGGCCAAGCGAGCGTCGCCCGGAGGAACATCATACGTTTCGACAGCATCATGGGGGACTTGAACGGCAATGGCAGCGTCGACATAGAGGACGCCTCAGCGCTGCTCCGGATCTCGCTCGGCATGGAACCGGCCACGGAACAAGCCCTGGTACATGGGGACCTGGCCCCGCTGGTAAACGGGGTTCCGCAGCCTGACGGAAAGATCGATGTCGGCGATCTGCTGGTGCTTTTGCGGAAGATAGTGGGGCTGGTGGTTTTTTAAAATCACAGAGGATAGCTTGATCGGCGCCATGTAACGTCCTTCACGACCTTTTTTGCAGGGAGGTTAAGGGGGGGAGATTCTGGGGGAAACTGAATCGGCGCGTCAGACTTTCAACTCTGGCGCGCCGACGGGGTTTGTCCGAGGTTACTTCCTTAGATGCCCGAGGTCCCCGACAGCATCTTTTCTGCAACAAGTCGGGAACTGACCTGGTAGGTACCTGCCGTAATCTGAGATTTGAGCGATGCAACCCGGCTGGCCTGCAAATCCTCCTGCTGTGCAGTGAGCTCCAGCGATTTCGAAAGTTCAACGAGATCACCCGTTCGGAGTTGTTGCGCCGCCGTTTTGTTGCGCTCGGCGGCCGGCTGGCTGTCGACCCTGCTAACTGGCTTCGCAGGTAGGGAATCAGTTGGTATATTCATGTCGATGCTCTCTTTTGCTGCATGTCGGATTTGAAACTGTTTGAATTATATATTGTTTCCTGCCCCATGCCCAGTGAATTTCGCTTCACGATCCACCAGTGCTGCATCATGAGATTGCTCTTCTGCTTTTCCCCCGTTTTCCACTCTCCCGCATCCGTCCTTCTTGCCATTGGTACAACCTCTCTATTTTGATCGACCTGCTGTGGACAAAAAACCCGGGTGCCAAGTTTACGTCAGCCGAACTTATCTTGGCTGGCCGCTTTCAAGCTCTGTACACTGTCACATCTGCTCAAGGTGCCAATTCAATCGAGCAAAGCGTGGTTCAGCATCGTAATAGCCCCTATTTGCATGAGAACGATTATTGGTGTCTTGCCCTTGCCGGACGGATCATTTTCAATAACTGACAGGATCTTTTCCAAGGAGACAGCATATTTAGCGGCTTGACATTAAATTTTGTTAAGATATTTTTGATGGGTGCTTGGGGCCGCGTAAAAGGTGACTGGGCCAGTTACTGTTACAGTGGATGCCGATATATTGTCAGGTATTAAAAGAGATCAGCCGGCAGATATTCTCCTGGAAACAGTAGCCCTGAAATTTTCGGCTTTTGGGACAGAATCTATGGAAGCTACTAGAGAGATCTACTGGAACGTGGGGCATGACGTAACTGGTGTTATGTACCTTCTTGCCGGCATTGCGCTAGGACTTTGCGGCTGGGGTTTTTACCGGCGCCTCCCGGTGTACGGCCAGGGTGGGGCACTGGACCGTCTTGACGCCCCTGCCGTAAGGGCAAGGCTTCTTTTGAAAGAGGTGTTCGGCCAGTTGCGCATCCTGCTGGTGTGGCGCCCGGGGATGCTGCATGCGTTTTTCTTCTGGGGTTTCCTGCTGCTTTTTATCGGCACGCTCCTGGTCATGCTACAGGCGGACTTCACTGAGCCGGTATTATCGCTCCGTTTTCTCACTGGGACCTTCTACCTTGTCTTCAAGCTCGTGTTGAACGGGGCCGGGGTGGTCGCCATAGCGGCGCTGTCAGGCTTTGCCATCCGTCGTTTCGTCGTCAAGCCCGAGGGGTTGCAGACCGGCAAGGACGATTACCTGAGCCACGTTCTGCTGCTTGTCATACTGATTACCGGATTTGTTCTTGAGGGTACACGGATGGCGGCGACCGAACTTCACACCAACCCGGGTCTCGCCCCGTACTCTTTTGGCGGGCTCCCTGTCGCCCTGCTTCTGCAGGGATGGGCCCCGGCCCGTTTGCGGGGATGGCACGAGGGGCTTTGGTGGTTCCACCTGGTCATCTCCATGTGCTTCATCGCCGCCATCCCCTTCACCAAGTTGCGTCACCTGTTCATTACCGGCGTCAACTATTTTTTCACCGACCTGCGCCCCAAGGGGGCGATGGAGACTACCAACCTGGAGGACGAAACCCGTGAGAGTTATGGAGCGGCAAAGGTATCCGAACTCTCCTGGAAGGACATCTACGATGCCGATGCCTGCACCGCCTGCAAGCGTTGCCAGGATCGCTGCCCCGCCTGGGATACCGGCAAGCCGCTCTCCCCGATGCGCGTGGTGCAGCAGATAGGGGAACTCGCCTTCGATGCCCCGCAGGAAAACCTGATCGATAAGGTGACCAGGGAGGTCCTTTGGGCCTGCACGACGTGCCGGGCCTGCCAGGAGATATGTCCAGCGAACATCGAGCATGTCAACAAGATCCTGGAGATGCGCCGCCACCTTGCCCTCATGGGGGGGGAATTCCCGGGAGACGAGGTGAGGACGGCGCTTGGCCACCTGGAGGTGAACGGCAACCCTTTCGGCCTGGCATTTGCCCGACGGGCGGACTGGAGCGCAGGGCTTGAGGTGACGGTGCTGGGCGAGGAGGGAGCCGGCGCCTGCGACATTTTGTATTTCGTCGGCTGCTACGCCGCTTTCGATCATCGCAACCAGGCCGTGGCGAGAGATTTCGTGAGGATCTGCACGGCTGCCGGCATTCGGGTGGGCATCCTCGGCAAGGAGGAAACCTGCTGCGGCGAGCCCCCTAGGAAACTCGGGAACGAGTACATGTACCAGATGGAGGCGCGCGCCAACATAGAGCTGATGCAAAGGTACGGCGTGGTCAAGGTGGTCACCAGTTGCCCCCACTGCTATCAGACGCTGGCGCTGGATTACCGGGACCTGGGATTCAAGGCGCAGGTGGAAGACTACACCACCTTCATTGCCGGGCTGATCCGGCAGGGGAGGCTCAACTTGGCTGCTGAGGGGTTGGAGTGCAGCTATCATGATTCCTGTTATGTCGGCCGCTACCAGGATAACTACGCCGCACCGCGCGACGTCCTGACGGTTGCCGGCGCACATATAAGGGAAATGGAAAGAAGCGGGGCCGAGAGCTTTTGTTGCGGAGGAGGAGGCGGGCTGGTACTTGCCGAGGAGAAGATCGGTTGCCGAATCAGCGAGAAGCGCATCGCCATGGCCGTGGCTACCGGCGCTCCGGTGCTGGTTTCCAACTGTCCATTCTGCCTCACCATGTTCGAGGACGGCATCAAGACCGGTGGTTTCGAGGGGAAGATACGGGCAAGAGATCTGGCGGAGGTAGTAGCGCAAAGGCTGGCTCCGCCTGTGGTGCGCCATCCGGCACCGGGTTGAGCTTGCTCGGTAAATATGATCCGCCCCGCAACCGGTGGCATATCCCTTCTCTTGCCCAAGGGCCGCTGAAGGCTGGACGGGATGCCAATAAGATTCCTGGACTCGTGGCACAGGTATGGCGCTACGTGCTGGATGAGAAAAACAGCCAAGGGGGAAAACATGGCACAGGCACAGGCACAAACTCAAGTTCAGACACAGACACAAACACAGGTCCCGCCGGTGGTGGTAGTAAAGGAGCGCTCATTTGGAACCTTTAGTTTTGTCGTCACGATCCTCATAATCATGGCAATTTTCAGCTATGTCTATTTTTATACCAGGCGGAAAAAGCGCACTACGCATGTCGACAAGAAGGCTGGGGATGAGGGGATAAATTAAATTCTGCAATAATCAGGAAGTGATCGACAGGAGAACTGGAGATGGAGAGCGGTCTGGCGGTAACCACGGAGTGGGTGCGGGAGCGGTTGAAAAGCGCGGAGCCGCTCTTCTTTGTCGAGTTGCGTCACGCGGGGGACCTGGACCTGACGGTCAAGAAGGTGCGCGGCGCGCTGCGTGTGACCACCGATGACGCGCAACAGCATCTCTCCGAGATTCCGAAGGAGCGGGTCGTTGTGGTTTGCTCATCGGCGCCAAACGACGAGCCCGCCTACCAGCTGGCCCGCCTGCTGCTGGAGCGGGGCTTTCGGGCGCATGCACTCTCCGGCGGACTGAAGGCTTACCTCGGCGCCGGGCTTCCTGTGGAGGATGTCGGGCCGGGAAGAGACATGACGCGGTCAAGAGGATTTTGAGCCGGCTTTGGCCGTTCAGCAGATCTCCCTTCAGCTTTCCGGAGGACCAGGCTCAAGATGAAGCCGAAGTTGATGAAGGGTTGACAGGCCCTGTAATGACGATATATTGGTAAACGTTAATTTCATGAAGGCCCCCAACTGTAAGCCGTACAGCGTTTCAAGGAAGAAAATCGATATCGCCGCAGGACTTGCCAGTTGTACCGTCATCGTAAGCTGTCCCCTTCCATACCGGCAGGACATAGCCGGAGACCGAAACGGAGCCATTGCAGATCGCGAGGCTCGACAATCATGCAGAAGGATTTTCTAAAAGGAAGATCCTTCTCAATCAAGGAGGCCAAACAGATGAAAAAGATCACCAGCTGTATCTGCATGATGGTTCTAGCCGTTATGGCGCTAAGCGGCACCGGTTACGCGGCTGAAAGAGCCGGGGCGTTCTCCGTTTCGCCCTTTGTCGGCGGCTTCGTCTTTGACGAAGATCCGCAGCAGCAGCCCTTCTTGAGGAAGCACCGTATCTTGGGCGGCATACGGCTGGGCTATAACTTTACGGACAGCTTCGCAACCGAGCTGGTGGGACACTACATGAGTGCCGACTACAAGCCTACTGGAAAAAATCTCGATGTCTGGACTTACCGTCTGGACCTCCTGTACAACTTCATGCCCAAGTCGGCCGTTGTTCCCTACCTGGCCATGGGCGGCGGCGGGCAAACCATCAGGTACGGAGCCCTGGGCGGCAACTCAAACGACGGCACCTTCAATGTCGGCGGCGGCTTCAAATTCTTCATGTCGCCGAACATGGCTCTCAGGCTGGATGCCCGGCATATACTGGACTTCCAACACGACGAATTGGACAGGGATATCATCAGCAACTGGGAATACTCGGCGGGCCTGAGCTTCTTGTTCGGCGGCAGAAAGGCCAAGGCGGCCGCCATGACCCCTGTTGAGGAACCGGTTGCCGAAGCAGTTCCTCAAGAGGAGCCCCCTCTGGAGCCTTTGCCTGCGGCGGAACCGACCGAGCCGGGACGTTACAAATACTGCGTTACCCTTCAGGGAGAATTCGATATCGACAAGGCGATCATCCGCCCGGAATACCAGGATGAGGTAGCCAAGGTTGGTGATTTCATGAATAAGTATCCGACCACAACCGCCGTCATCGAAGGGCATACGGATAACGTCGGCTCATACAACCACAACATGGAGCTCTCCCAGCGCCGCGCCGAGGCGGTGGTGAATCACCTGGTGGAGAAGCACGGCATCGACCGCTCCAGGCTCAGCGCCAAAGGATACGGATTCACCCGTCCCATCGCCGATAACGCCACAGAGGATGGAAAGCAGCAAAACCGCCGCATGGAGGCCATCATCGACTGTGCCTTCGATGTACAGAAAATCGAGCCCCCCGAAAGACTCTGCATGTCGCTGGTGGTGGATTTCGACTCCGGCAAGGCTGACGTGAAGCCCCAGTATCGCAGTGAAATAGCTAAGATTGCGGATTATATGAAACGCTACTCGACCACGACCGCCGTCATCGAGGGACATACCGACAACACGGGCAGCCCCGCCCAGAATATGAAACTCTCGCAGCAGCGCGCGGAGAACGTGGTCAAATACATGGTTGACAACTTCGGCATAGATCGTTCCCGCCTGACCGCCAAAGGTTACGGTTCTACCCGTCGCATAAGCTACAACAACACCCCCGAGGGACGGCAGAAAAACCGCAGGATCAGCGCCGTCATCGATTGCGTCATCAGAAAGTAGTCATGCCGCGCCAGGTGAGACCCGTGCAACTCTCTGAAGTCTATAAACAGCGATAGGTAAAAGAAAATAGCCCATATCGGATATGGGCTATTTTTATTAGTGAACCCACCAAACGGGAGGCGCGAGATGAAAGAAACCAGGTTGACGCTGCCGCAATTATCTCTGATAGCAGGAACCCGCGTAATTCTCGGAAGCGGACTGGCTTTGCTGTTTGCGGACAGGCTCACAGAAAGACAGCGCAAGGCTGCCGGCTGGGCCCTGTTCATGGCTGGAGTGGCAAGCACTATTCCACTGGGAAGGCTTGTGCTGGACAGAAGATGTTGAGAACCAGTTCAAGGCTCTGAACTTAGAATTTAGAACCTTCAGAACGTGTCGTACCGGGAGGAGGCTATGTACAAACGTAAATTAGGGCGGCAGGGGCTGGAAGTGTCCGCCATAGGACTTGGCTGCATGGGGATGTCTTTCGCCTATGGGCATCGAGACGACGCTGCATCGGTCAGCGTCCTGCGCCGGGCCACCGAGTTGGGGATCAACTTCTGGGACACCGCCGAGATGTATGGGCCGTTCAGCAACGAAGAACTGCTGGGGCGCCTGCTCAAGGAGGTGCCGCGCCAGCGCCTGATCATCGCCACCAAGTTCGCCTGGAGGTTCGGCCCTCATGGCGAGCAGATCGGGCTGGACAGCAGCCCCGCGCAGATACGCAGATCGATAGAGGGATCGTTGAGGAGACTTGGCACCGATCATATCGACATGTATTACCAGCATCGACTTGACCCCGCTGTTCCGATCGAGGAGACCGTGGGAGCGCTTGCGGATCTGGTCCGGCAGGGGAAAGTGCGTTTCATCGGCCTCTCCGAAGTAGGCCCCGGTATCGTGCGCCGGGCGCACGCAGTGCATCCCCTCAGCGCGGTCCAATCGGAGTACTCGCTTTGGGAAAGAGGGGTGGAGGATAAGCTGCTGCCGGTACTGCGCGAACTGGGAATCGGGTTTGTAGCCTACAGTCCAATGGGGCGCGGCTTCCTGGCAGGAAAGATCAAGAGCCCGGATGATTTGGAATCCTGCGACTGGCGCCGCAAGAACCCGCGTTTCCTGGCAGAGAACCTGAGCCATAACTTCAGGATGGTCTCCATTGTCAATGACATCGCCTCCGCTCATGATGCGACCCCGGCCCAGGTGGCGCTGGCGTGGCTGCTCAGACGGGGGAGCGACATCGTCCCCATCCCCGGGACCAAGCATCTGCGCTATCTCGAAGAAAACGTCCAGGCGGTCGGGCTGAAGCTTCCCGAAGAGGTCTGGGCTGCACTCGATAGATCCCTTTCCTGTTTCAAGGTGGCCGGTGAGCGTTATGCAGAAGAAGGGCTGCAGTTCATTGATTCCACTGAGTAGCCGGATAGCTCCGCCTGGCACCACAACCATTGGCAGAAGCGGCATTCCTGCCGGGATTACCGCGGGCATTGTCGCGGCAGAAAGCCGCTCCTGCAGGCCATGCCGATCTTCCGATTCATATCTTGCCCGAGCCGATGCCGGCGGTAATCAGGGACTCGTGATGCACAGAACCTGACTGTGAAGCAGGATTGACTGGCACTATCGATGGTTATTCACAACGTCAGCAATACTTCAAGGTCTCAAGCGAAGTCATAGGCTTTCATCATATTGATTCATATTTGCTTCTTCCCTTGCTATAGTCATGACAAGGAGTCAAACAAGGCTCTCCTGTCGTCTGCACCTTCCGGACAAAAATTCCCAATCGTTCTTGAAAGGCATGTCGCAGGAAAGCCGGCGAAGCTTGCGCTCCGATTGTCATCTCTGATGTGGAGGAGCAGCGCCATGAAGACCTATGCCGATCAGGAAGTCCCCGCCTTCAATCTGGATCAGCTTTGCATCAACACCCTGCGTTTTCTCGCCGTCGACGCCGTGCAAAAGGCGAATAGCGGCCATCCCGGCATGCCGATGGGGGCGGCCCCCATGGCATACCTGCTTTGGACCCGTTTGCTAAAGCACAACCCGGCGCACCCGGGATGGTTCGACCGCGATCGTTTTGTGCTCTCGGCGGGGCACGGGTCCATGCTTCTTTATGCACTGCTGCACCTGACCGGCTATGACCTCGCGCTGGAGGAGATCATGCGCTTTCGCCAGTGGGGAAGCCGCACCCCGGGGCACCCTGAACGTGGGCTCACGCCGGGCGTAGAGGTGAGCACCGGCCCGCTCGGGCAGGGCTTTGGCAACGGGGTCGGTATGGCCATTGCCGAGGCGCATCTGGCGGCACGCTACAACCGGCCCGGGTATAAGCTGATCGACCATTACAGCTATCTGATCGCAGGCGACGGCGACCTGATGGAGGGGGTCGCCTCGGAAGCCGCCTCGCTCGCCGGGCACCTGGGTCTGGGAAAGCTCATCTGCCTCTACGATGACAACCGCATCTCCCTGGCCGCCTCGACCGAGCTCTGCTTCACCGAGGACCGCGCCAAAAGATTCGAAGCGTACGGCTGGCAGGTGCTGACGGTTGAGGACGGAAACGATCTGGATGCCATCTGGAGCGCCCTGGAAAGAGCCCGCGCGGATGTCGGGCGTCCCTCATTGATCATGGTTCGCACCTTCATCGGGTTCGGCTCCCCCGGCAGGCAAGACAGTTTCGAGGCGCACGGCTCCCCGCTTGGGGTGGAGGAGGTGCGCCGTGCCAAGGAACGTCTGGGATGGCCGGACGAGCCCCAATTTCACCTGCCGGATCAGGCTGTCGGCCACTTCCGCCAGGCACTTTCACGCGGCGCCGCATCGGAGGCTGCCTGGAATGATCTCCTGGCGGATTACGCCCGGCACTACCCGGATCCGGCCACGGAACTCAGGCAGGCCATGGCGGGGGAGCTCGCCGCAGGTTGGCAGGAGGCGCTTCCGGTATTTCCTGCCGATGCCAAGGGTATGGCGACCCGGGTCGCCTCGGGAAAGGTGCTGAATGCCTTGGCGATCACATTGCCGCAGTTTATCGGCGGCTCGGCGGATCTCAACCCCTCAACCCTGACGGTCCTGGTCGGCAAGGGAGACCTGCAGAGCGCGCAACTGCAACCGGTGGACCGCCAGGGGGCGGTTGGCGGTACCTGGGGGCCCGGCGGCGTCAACATCCACTTCGGGGTACGTGAGCATGGCATGGGGGCTATTCTAAATGGTCTTTCCGCCCACGGCGGTACCATTCCTTTTGGCGCCACCTTCCTCACCTTTTCCGATTATCTGCGCCCGGCGCTCCGTCTGGCTGCGCTGTCGGGGCTGCAGGTGATCTATGTCTTCACCCACGACAGCATAGCTCTTGGGGAGGACGGGCCGACCCATCAGCCGGTCGAGCAACTGGCGGCTTTGCGAGCCATGCCGCGCCTGGTGGTGATCCGTCCCTGTGACGCCAATGAGAGCGCAGCCGCCTGGCGTGCGGCGCTCACCCTGAAGGATCGCCCGGTGGCTCTTGTTCTGTCGCGCCAATCGGTGCCGACCTTGGATCGCCGCCGTTATCAGGCGGCGGAAGGACTTTTGCGTGGCGGCTACATTCTGGCCGAGGCCGAAGGGGGAGCGCCCGAACTGATACTGATCGCCACCGGTTCGGAAGTCTCCTTGGCACTTGATGCCAGGCTTAAACTGCTCGAGGATGAAATCGCCGCGCGTGTGGTCTCCCTCCCTAGCTGGGAGCTCTTCGACGAGCAGCCGCAGGAGTACCGCGACCATGTGCTCCCCCCTGGCGTCATCGCCCGCCTGACCATAGAGGCGGGTTCCCCGCAGGGGTGGCACCGTTATGCAGGGTCGGGTGGCGCGGTGCTGGGGGTCGATGATTTCGGCGCCTCCGCACCCGGGGAGGTGGTGTTGAGGGAATACGGCTTCACGGTCGACAATGTCTGCGGTCTGGCCAGGAAGTTGCTGGGGGTGCTGCCGTGAGGCGTTTAGATGCTCCCTCTCGAATTCATTGCGCGCAGGATGTCATCGCAGCCAGTTTCCTGTAACTGGAATTCATAACGGCTTTGCCGATATGCAGAGCCAGCGGGTTTATCCTGCAATAGGCGGCGAGCTTGAAGATCTTGCAGCCCCGTGTCAGCTTCGACTGATCAAGACTTTCCTTGCCGCTGGGAAACCCCCTGAAAATGAACCGGGCAGTGCTCGATTTTGCAGCATCCCTCAGGGTGTGTACCAGGAAGTCGGTGACCCTCAGTTGCTGGCTTTTGGTGTCGGAGAAAAACACGTCGTCGATGATAATGTCCTCGACCTGATACGAGATGTCTATCGCGCACAAAGAGTCCTGGTGATAGGCCCCCATGACCATGACTTTCGGGTTCTCGAAGATGATCCTGGCCCATGCTAAAAAAGATATTTTTTCATTTCTCTCGCTTTTATAGAAGTAGTTGGTCCTGTCGAAAAACGCGCGATAAACCGGGTAGGCCTGATCGGTGAAGCGGTTCATATCGGTGATCCTTTCGACGCGGAAATTTTCCAGTCCCTTCTTGATGGTCCATCTGGCCTTGGTCCCCATCCTGTCCAGCGCATACTCGCTTAACTGGTCGTACAGGAAAAGGTTCATGCAGCTGTTGCCGGGGACGCCCGCAGGTACCAGGTGCAAAACCCCTCCTACCAGGGACTGCACCGGGTACTGGGCGAAACCTGGCCGGATTTCATCGAATGGGAAAAGCGTCCTGAAAAAGAACGGGCGCGCCTCCACCCACCAAACCCCCTTGATCTTGATTACGTGTTCGCCGCATGCCCGCTTGAAAGCGGCCAATTCTTCGATCGACATAGGGTCCCAGGTCATGCAGGTTCTCCTTTACTGCAGGTGTAGAGAGTCGTATCGGCGCCTGCAGGATTGGGTGATGTTAATAAGAATGCATCCTATCATGAATCAGCGCCGCCTCAAGTACCCATCATGCCGGATATTCCCACCTTAGATCCTTGGCTGGCAGCGCCATTGCCGGAATCAACGAGTGCCGCAGGAGGTGAAATGTTAGATTGTGTCAATAATATGTCGAAAAGGGGAAACAGAGGGAAAAAGTGCATAAATAATTCGTCATGTTGCTGGTTTCAAGATCGGTGCGGCTTTGATATGCACATTTAAGTGGATAACGCTGTGGATAAGTTTTGGAACAGATGCCATATCTGCCCAAAGATCATGGTTTTTTAACTTTTTGCCCAAAAAATAAGCAAATGATGAGGAACCCCAAGGCCGCTCCGGCAAATGGCAAGGATTGCACATCTTCCAGATTATGTTAATAATTGCCCATCGTTTTTGGCCTGCATAATGTAGGCGGCGGGAGCAGCGATTGTCGGTAACTGTCAGGAAGGGGGATTACCATGCTGGAATGGAACGCCGTGGTAACCGTACAGGAAGATGGATATCAGAAGGCGCGAAAACTGCTGGAGCGATTCGGCGAGGTCGGCAGGACGGAATATTTCAACCTGCTGGTGATGCGGGTTACGGACCATCGGCAACTTATGGAGCAATTGCTGGGGCAGGCCGTGCATGACGCAAAAAGCGTGCTTCCCCTGGCGAGGGTGATACCGGTCGTTCAAACTTTCGGATTCCATACGCCGGAGGAATTCGAGGAGAAGGCGCGTCTGGCCGTGTGTACCTGGCTGCCGGCGCTTCAGGGAAAGAGTTTCCATCTGCGCATGCATCGTCGGGGCTTCAAGGGGGAATTGTCCGGGATGGAACAGGAGCAGTTGCTGGACGCCTATCTGTTGGAGGCGTTGGAGTTGGCCGGCAGCAAAGGGCGGATCACTTTTGATGATCCCGATGCGATCATCGCCTTGGAAACGTTGGGGGGGCGGGCGGGACTTTCGTTCTGGACCCGCGACGACCTGAAGCGTTACCCTTTGCTGCATCTTGATTGACGGGAGAGCTCCCGCCCATTGTACCTGCCCTTTCGCTATAGTTGCGTCACTTCCAGATGTCGATCTGAGGCCGCGCATGCTGTTGCTGCTTGATGGACTTTTGCCAGCATTCCCTGTCGCGCTGCGCCAATTTGTCGCTGCGCCGCGAATCGATCCTTCTGCGGTGGACGGTGAAATCACCGTTGGAAAAATGGATCACCCTGCCGAAATTCCCCCCGATGTCGAGGGCGTCTATCGGGATTCCCTCGTTTCTCAGGTACTCGCAGATGAATCTGCAGTTGACCTGCCCCACGCAGAAAAAATTGCCCCCGGCCGCATCCGAATTCATGATGGTGGCGCCGCCAAAGATCTTGGCCCGCAGCATGAAGCGGTTGGTTCCCCTGGCCATCATCTCGTTGATCAGAAGGTCCATGGCGTGGACGCCGTAGCGTCCGGCGTCGGATATGTTGAGCGGCATGTCCTTGGCGTAGCGCGGATTGCTGAGCATGAAGTGGTTCATGCCTATCAGGCGGCGGCGCGGGTCATAGAGGCAGGCGGCGATGCACGAGCCCAACAGGGTCGAGATCACACCGGGATTCTCGGTGACGTGGAATTCTCCCGGAGAGATGATCACCCGCTCGCCTTTCTGGTACTTTTCGATTTTCATGCCTTGCACCTCGGCGCGTGCCGTCCTTGCGCCCCCGCCTGCCGTTCGGATCAGTTCGCCGAGAGCACCTGCCGGATCTTCTCGTTCAGCTTATTCATTTCCAGCGGTTTTTGGATGTAGTGCATCCCTTCATCCACGATGCCGCGTTGCGCCATGTTGTCCGCCGTGTAGCCGGACATGAACAGCACCTTCATGTCCGGATGGATCTCCTTGATCCTGCTCATCATCTCCCTGCCGTTCATCTCGGGCATGACGACATCGGTGAGTATCAGGTCTATCTTCCGGTCTTCGCTTTGGCACAGGGCGATGGCCCGGCCGGGGGTTTGCGCCTGGACCACCGTGTACCCCATCTGCTCCAGGAGCCTCGTCGCCAGCCAAAGCAGCATCTCCTCATCCTCGACCAGCAGTATGGTGCCTGAAAGCGCGGGAGCCGAGGGCGACGCGACGTCGTCCGCCGGCGTCCCCTCCGACAGGCGCGGCAGGTAGATCTTGAACATCGCCCCCTGTCCCGGCTCGCTGTAGACGTTTATGAAGCCGTTGTTCTGAGTGACGATGCCGTAGACGGTGGCAAGGCCCAGACCGGTCCCGTGACCCACTCCCTTGGTTGTGAAGAACGGCTCGAAGATATGCTCCCTGGTGTTTTTGTCCATGCCGCATCCCGTGTCGCTCACCGTCAACTGCACGTAATCCCCTGGCTTCGCATTCGGGTGCAGGTATGCGTATTCACCTGTAATATGAAGATTCGCCGATTCTATGGTCAGGCTGCCGCCGTCGGGCATGGCGTCGCGGGCATTGACGGATAGGTTCATCATGATCTGATCCACCTGGGAGGGATCTATCATGACGCTCCAGAGCTTGTCCGCGGGGCGGAAAGAGAGCTTGATGTCCTCGTTGATCAGCCTGGCGAGGATCTTGTTCGACTCCAATATCTGCGAGTTCAGGTTTACCGCCCTGGGCGAGATCACCTCCTTGCGCGAGAAGGCAAGGAGTTGGCGGGTGATTTCGCTGGAGCGCTTGGCCGCCTTCGAGATGACCTCCAGATACTGCAAGACCGACTCGCCCTCCTCGAGCTTGCACTTCGATAATTCGGCGGCTCCCAAAATGACGCTCAGCATGTTGTTGAAGTCATGCGCCACGCCGCCTGCCAGGCGCCCCACCGACTCCATTTTCTGCGCCTGCCGGAACTGCTCTTCCAGATGTCTGCGGCCGGTGATGTTTATGAAGGTCACCACGGCCCCGATTACTTTCCCATCCTTTACCTGCGGATAAGACCGGTATTCCACGGGAAAGCTGCTACCGTCGGCCCGCCAGAACACTTCGTTATCCGCATGGGTACCTTCACCCTTCCTGAGGGTCTGGTGGACCATGCACGAATCCATCGGCAAAGCGGTGCCATCGGCATGGGAGTGATGGATCTGCGAATGCATGTCGCGGCCGAGCAGCAGGTCCTGGTGCCCGTAGCCCAGCATCTTAAGGCAGGCGCTGTTGCAGAAAGTGCAGCGACCATCGAGATCCATGCCGTAAATGGCTTCACCTGTCGAATCGAGAATCAGGCGCAGTTTCTCTTCGCTGGCCGTCAGCGCCTCCTCCGCCCGCCAGCGCTCCGATATTTCCTCCTCCAGCACGGAAGCCTGATCCTGCAGAGTCTCCTGGGCCATCTGGCGCTCTTCGACTTCAAGCTCAAGCATCACGGCCTGGTGGGTTATTTCCTCCTCGACCCGCCTGCGCTCGGCTATTTCCAGCTTCAACTTCCAGAGGGCATAGGCCATCCCCAGGACCAGCGCCATGGAGAACAGTTTCAATACGGTCAAGAGCCATTCCCGTCCGCTTTCATACCTGTCGCTCCGCAAAAGGACGCCGCTATCCTCGGATGTGATTATCGTTTCGTGGAAGAGTTTTTTGTCCAGCTTGCCCGCCACCGGAGAGCTTGCCAGGAGCCGGCCCGAGCTGTCCATCAGGCTCAGATGGTACGGTTGGGGATGTGTTTGAGAAACCAGTTGCTCCAGCAGTCTTTCACAGGAGTAAACGCCGCCGAAAAGTCCGAGAAAGGTGTCGTCTTTGAAGACGGGCACCCATATCTCGAAGGACGGTCTTCCCTGGATAGCTTCGAAGGGGCGGGTATAAACCGGCTGGCGCAGCTCCATGGCGAGGCGGGACGCCCGCTTTGGTTCCGGCAGATTTAACTGCAAGCCGACTATCTGCTTGTTGGGGTGAAAAGGCGCCACGTCGCGGATGAAAAAGTCGGCATCGACCCAGGTGATGTTGATCAGTTCGGGGTGGGAGTTGACATACTCGGAGGCTCTTTCCTGGAAAAGTGCCGCGTTCAGCTTGCCGGCGCCGCGCTCGTGGGCCAGCATGGCGAGATAGCCGGCATTCCCCTCCAGGGTGAGATGCAGGCTTGCGTTGAAGGTTTCCGCCCTGGCGTTGAGATCGTTCTGTTTTGCCCTGTGATTTTTTCCTTCCGTGAGCCAGAGGGTCAAGCCGAACACCAGCAGGAAGGTGCCGAACATGATAGCGGGGGTGAACCACGAGGGGCCGCGAAGCTGTCTGAGCGCCGCCTCGTCCCGACCGTTCTTGCCCTCTTTTTTTTCTTTACCTGAATCTGGAGCCGGAGCTGGTCCTTCTTCCACTGCTTCCTCCAATTGGTCTCGCGAATAGATGCAGTACTTATCGGCAGATGTTGACAAATGTTGAATCGCAGTTTCTCCTGCCGTGGGGGCACTGCCATGGGTGACCCGGGGGCATGGAATTGACGAGGTGGATTGGCAAAAAAAGTGTCCATTATTTGCTGGGCCTGTTATACAAAGGACTGGCGAACAATTTTCCGGCACATCTTCTCTTCAATAAAGGCAATTTAGATGAAATTCCCGTTGCTTAAGGTTATACTGCCGCTGCTTCTGATCTGCGCCGCTTTGCTTGGTCTTTATTACCTGTGGACTGTTGGGGGGTACCGTCCGACGTTCCCTGAATTAGCGGCAGCGCCCGGAGGAAATGAAAGATCCGGATGATATGCCGGGCAGCGACTGGTTGCAAAGGAGAGAAGATAGATGAACAGAGCTGATACGATCTTGCAGGGGGCCTGGGAAGGAGTCATAGTGAACTCCGGGATTGTCCTCGCGGTTTTGCTGGTCGGGGTGCTGCTCTACCAGATGCTGTTTATCGTGCTGGAAAGGCTTGCCGGACGCGGCGATCTCCCGCTCAACCCGATCTTCGTGGGCCGAATGCGCCCCCCCTCGCGCCTGATGCTGCCGCTGCTGGCGCTCATGTTCGCGAATTCCCTTTAAATAACCCGGGAGGCTTCTTTTGAGTATATTGCGGCAGACAAATCAACTTTGGAAATTATATGTTTTCATCACGTCGATGCTTCTTGGAGCCGCGATAACTCTCTTTCAGGGTTTCCTCCCCAAGGTACTGGGGAAAGAGAATATCGTCCATCTTGTCGTTGGCGGGATGCTGCTTGTGATGGGAGCTTTCGCCTGGGCTTATGGTTCCATTGCCTGCCCCAACTGCAAATTGAAATTGTTCTGGTATTCGCTCACCAAAGTGGGCTTGGGAACCTGGTTCCCCTGGCTTGCCAATCTGGAGGAATGCCCTCAATGCGGAAGCCCGGACGGGAAACCGGCACCGGCAAAAAAAAGCGGAGCATCCAGGGGGCGGAGGTTGAGATAGGCGCCCATCTGCGCCGGAGCTTACATCATCGTTAAACATAGGCCCTAGCTTGTTTTGGCTCAGCCGGGCATAATTCCGGCGCGTGTCTTGCGGGTTTTCCCGATTCGCAAGGAGGTACGGATGAACATATCGTGGTGGCACTGGCTGGTACTCGGCATGATCCTGATCGGCCTGGAACTGGCGCTTCCCTCATTCACCGTCATCTGGTTCGGTCTGGGCGCAGTCCTCGTCAGTATTTTTCTGGCCATCTTTCCGGCGGTTTCCTTTCCGATCCAGATACTGTCATGGACTGTGGCCTCGGTGCTTTTTACCTTCGCCTGGTTCCGCTTTTTCAATTCCCGCACCGGTAAAACCTCCGCGGGCACTTCCCGGATAGCCATCGGCGAGATCGGTCTCGTGGTGCGCGCCGCCGAGCCCTACGCCAGGGGGGTCGTCAAGTTCCAGCTGCCGCTTCTGGGAGCCGACGAATGGCCCTGCATGGCGGACGAGCCCCTGGCGGTGGGAGATCGGGTAAGGGTGGTCGAGGTGGAAGGGCATGTGATGAAAGTGGAAAAAACCGTAAAAAAGGAGATTTTATGAATCCGGGTACCCTCGTATTGTTCGTTTTGTTCGCACTGGTGGTGATAACGATTTTCATGGGGGTGCGGCTCGTACCTCAGGGGTACGAGTTTGTGGTGCAGCGTCTCGGCAAGTACCACTCGACCCTGAAGCCGGGTCTGAATTTCATCATCCCCTACGTCGATATCGTCGCCTACCGTTTGACCACCAAGGACATCGCCCTGGAGATCGGCCCCCAGGAGGCGATCACCAAGGACAACACGGTCATCGTCGCCAATGCCATCGCCTTCATCAAGATCGTCGATCCGGTGAAAGCCGTGTACGGCATCTCGAACTACGAATACGCCATCCAGAACCTGGTTATGACCTCGCTTAGAGCCATCATCGGCGAAATGGAACTCGACCGGGCGCTATCGTCACGCGACATCATCAAGGCGCGCCTCAAGGATATCATTTCAGACGACGTCACCGACTGGGGCATTCTGGTCAAATCGGTGGAGATCCAGGACATCAAGCCGTCCGAGTCCATGCAGAAGGCGATGGAGCAGCAAGCCACGGCCGAGCGGCTGAAGCGGGCGATGATCCTGGAGGCTGAAGGGAAGAAGGAAGCGACTATCCGCGAGGCCGAGGGAAGGCTGGAGGCGGCCAAATTGGAAGCGGAGGCGCAGATCACGCTTGCCGAGGCGTCCGCCAAGGCGATCCACGATATTGCGGCGGCGGTCGGTGATAAAGAGCTCCCGGCGCTGTTTCTCCTGGGTGATCGCTACGTGAACGCGATCCAGAAGCTTTCCGTGTCGGCTAACACGAAAACCTTCGTGCTGCCGGCGGATATTCTGGGGGCGGTGAAGGGGATTGCCGGAAGGTCGTAAGGTCCGTTGGTCCAGTTGCTTTCAGATGTTTCCTCCGCGGTATTTTTCCATGCCAGGTGAACTGAAATGAAACTTATCGACAGGATAAACGATATCTCGATACGCAGGAAGATGACCCTGATGTTGGTCGTCACCTGCACCGTGGTGCTCGCCCTGGTAATGGCGGCCTTCACGCTTTATGAGGCGATCACAACGCGCCAGGCGATCCGCGATGAGGTTTCGGTCACGGCCTCCATCGTCTCCAAGAACGCGGTTTTTCCGATCCTGTTCGGGGGGGAAAAGGAGGCGCACGCCACACTGCAGGACCTGAAGGGCTCCGACAGCATAATGTCCGCCTACATAATCACCGCCGACGGCAAGCTGTTCGCCGATTACCACTCCGACAATACCTCGGGGCATGAGGGAGGATGGCGGAAACTCCAGTTCGAGGCCCTGCATGAAGGGAGATGGGACTGGGACGACGACATCGACGTGACGGCCCCCGTGGCGGACGCCGACGGAGTCGTCGTGGGGCAAGTGCTGATCAGCGCCTCCACCGAGAAGGTCAATCTGAAGCTGCGCCAGTTCCTTACCATCGTGCTGATCATCTTCAGCCTGGCCCTGATCCTGGTCTACTTCATTGCCGGCTTGCTGCAGAAGCTGATTTCGGACCCGATCGGGGAGATGTCCCGATCGATCCAGGCGATCACATCAAGCCACAATTACACGGTCCGTCTCGGCCCGTCCCGAAAGGACGAGTTGGGGAGTCTGATGCGCTGCTTCGACGACATGATCGACCGCATCCAACTGCAGGAGGAACGGCTCCTGGAGTACAATCGGGACCTCGAACAGCAGGTTTCCATCCGCACCGCCCAGCTCACCGAGAGCAACGCCTCCATGCAGAAGGCCAAGGAGGAGGCCGAGCAGGCCAATCTCGCCAAATCCCAGTTCCTGGCCAACATGAGCCATGAAATCCGTACCCCGATGAACGGCATGCTCGGGATGACCGAATTGCTGCTCGACTCCAGCATGGATGAGCAGCAGCGCCGCAAACTGCAAATGATCCTGGGATCGGGAAAATCCCTGCTGGCGATCATAAACGACATCCTCGACTATTCCAAGATCGAGGCGGGCAAGATGGAACTGGAAAGTTGCCTGTTCGATCTGGGTGACGCCGTTGCCGATACTGTGGAGCTGATTTTCGATCAGGCGGAGGGAAAGGGGCTGGAACTCCTCTATATGATCGATGCGGACGTGCCGCAGCAGGCCGAGGGGGATCCTTTGAGGCTGCGGCAGATCCTGGTCAACATCCTGAGCAACGCGGTCAAGTTCACCGAGCGGGGCCGGGTGAGCCTGCGGGTTTCCCGTGATGCGGCAGCGGATGAAACCGTACAACTCAGGTTCTCCGTAAGCGATACCGGTATCGGCATCAGCGAGGAGGCTCAAAAACAGATCTTCGGCAGGTTCTCCCAGGCGGATGGATCTCTCACCAGGCGTTTCGGCGGCACTGGCCTGGGGCTCACCATAGCTTACGAGATCTGTCAGCTCATGGGTGGAGAAATCACGGTGCAAAGCGTGCCGGAACAAGGCACCACCTTTTGCTTCACGGTGAAGCTCAGGCCGGGTCCGGTAACCCACGGTGCAAAATCCTCCCAGGCCTTGATCGGGGCCAGAGCACTCATCGTGGGCGACAGTGATGCCTACCGGGAGATACTCCAGCAAATCCTCGGCTCCTGGGGGATGCGGAGCGATACCGCCGCATGCGGCGAGGCCGCGGTCGATCTATTCCACGGTGCCGCGCCTGACGACCCTTACCGCTACGTGATACTGGACCTGCGACACTCCGAAATGGGCGGTATTCAGGCTGCACGGGCCATCAGGAGAGGGGTCGTTGGCGGGGAGCCGCGCATCATTTTGCTGACCTCGGAGGCGGGGAGGAAACAAGCCGGACCGATCAGTCACGCCGCAGGTATAAATGCCTACCTCACCAAGCCGATCCGGCAGGCGCATCTGCTTGATTGCCTGCTCCCCATGGAAGATCAGGACCTGCGGGTAGAACCCTTGCCTCATTTGAAACCAGGGCCTGGCGCCCGCTTCTCGGCTGATGTCCTGCTGGTGGAGGATGCTCCTGTCAACCTCGCGGTGGGGACGGAAATGCTGGAGGCCTTAGGGTGCAGGGTCGACACCGCCTGCGATGGAATGAAGGCGTTGGAGGCGATCAGGACCAAGGCTTATGACGTGGTACTTATGGATTGCCAGATGCCGGTGCTGGACGGTTACGAGACAACCCGGAGGCTGCGCACCATCGAGGCTTTCGCCGCGCAGGACGGAGGGCTGAAAAGGCGCCTGCCAATTATAGCCCTCACCGCCCACGCGCTGCCGAGCGACCGGCAGGCCTGTCTCGACGCCGGCATGGATGATTACCTGGCCAAGCCGTTCACCAAGGCGGGGCTTGGAGAAGCCTTGTACCGCTGGATTCCGACCTTCGTTCCGGATCGGTCTGCAGCCGTCGCCTCCGCTGCGCAAACGGCATGTTTTGCTGCATCCGGACCCGCTGCCGCCGCCTCCGGGGCTCGCTGCATCGATGCGGAGTGCCTGGATGCCATTCGTGCCCTGCAGCGTCCGGGAAAGCCTGATTTGTTGGGCAGGCTCATAGATCAATTTCGCGCGGATGGCGCCCGCCAGGTTGACGCGATGCGTAGCGGATGCCTGTCGGGGGATGCCGCCCTGATCCGGGGGGCGAGCCATCGGCTCAAATCTAGTAGCGCCACCCTGGGCGCTCTTTTGTTGGCCGAGCTTTGCGAGGAACTGGAGGGGCTGGCCGCCCAAGGGAGGTTGCCGGAACTTTCCGAGATCGCGAGGATCAAGGAAGAGTTCACCGTTGCTGAAAGCAGCCTGGAGGCGTTTTCATAGTAAACAGAGGATCCCCTCATGATACGTGCGGATCACCAAGAGAAGCTCGTCCTGATCGTCGACGATGATCCGAGTGTGCGCCTTTTGTTGAGCGAGGCGTTGCAACCAGCCGGGTTCAGGGTAATTGAGGCTGAGGACGGGGAGCAGGCCCTGGCCTTGCTGGCGGACTTCGCTCCGGACCTGATCATGATGGATGTGATGATGCCTGGCATGGATGGTTTCGCAGTCTGCGCCTGCATTCGCGAGATGCCCGAAAGATCCGAAACCCCTATCGTGATGGTGACCGGTAACAAGGATCTTGCATCCATCCAGCGGGCCTACGACCTGGGCATCACCGATTTCATCACCAAGCCGATCCAGTGGGGACTGATCGCCTACCGGGTGAGCTTTATCATGCGTGCCAATCAGGGCTTCGCCGACCTGAAGAAAAGCGAGAGCCGGCTGGTGCACGCCCAGCGCATAGCCGGAATCGGCTCCTGGGAATGGGAGCTTGAGTCGGACACGATCTGGTTTTCCGAGCAGGCGCTGCAGATCTTTCACATGGATCCCCGGGCCTACGAATCTTCCTACCAGGCGTTTTTCGCCAGTATCCATCCTGCCGACCGCGACAAGGTGGAGACCGCGGTAACCGACGCCATCGAGCAGACCGGTTTCTGCAGCATCGACCATCAGCTTTTCCTGGCCGACGGGAAGGTGAGCTACGTACATACCGAGGCGGAGGTGATCCGCAGCGGCAGCGGCCGGCCCGTCCGCCTGGAGGGGACTGTTCAGGACATAACCGAGCGCAAGAAGGTCGAGGCAAAAGTCACGGAGTATGCCAATACCCAGGCCATGCTGCTGCGCGAGGTAAACCACCGGGTCAAGAACAATCTGTCTGTCATCATCAGTCTGCTCCACAAGGAGCAAGATCGTGTGCTGGGTGAGGAAATGCCCGGCTACGCGCCGCTGCTCGACAATCTTGGCCTCCGCATAGAGGGGCTTTTGACCGTGCACAGCATGTTGTCCTCGACCGGCTGGCAGCCGCTGAACCTTGGGGAACTATGCCGGCGGGTTATCGGCGGGCTCCTTGAGCCCTTGAGCCTCGGAAACCGTCTTGCCGTTTCCGAAACCTCGATCCTGGTTGACAGCGGGCAGGCCCACTACCTCGCCCTGGTGATCAACGAACTCGCCACCAACAGCCTCAAGTACGCCTGGATCGAGAGGAGCCGGCTGATCATCTCGGTTACCCTGGGGCAACATGACGGCCTCATTCGTCTGGCATACCGTGACAACGGCGCCGGCTATCCGCAACGGATGATAGCAGGCGGTCCCAAGGCGGGCGAGATAGGTTTTGACCTGCTCTTCGGGATCGTCCGGACCAGCCTGCGGGGGACCATCCACCTGCGCAACGATGGAGGTGCCGTTGCCGAGCTTGAATTCCCGCAGGCTAGCATCATGAACAACGGCGGGGGAGCTTCTGTCCGCTCGTAGATGTACGGATTCAGTCTGTGGGGCCAAACGCGCTCCTAACCCATGCGCGAAGTCCAGTTCAAAGGGGGTGTGACTTGAACGAGCAAGAGAAGGCAAAACTGATTCTGGTGGCCGAGGACGATTACCTTGTGGGAGGCGAGGTTTGCCGCGAGCTCCGGAAACTTGGATACAGCGATATCATCAACGCCTCGGATGGCCAGGATGCGTTGGTGAAGGCTCAAATACACAGGCCTGATCTCATTTTGATGGATATAAACATGCCGGACATGAACGGGCTGGAGGCGGCCCGGCGCATTCAGGCTTGCTGCAACACGCCGATCATCATGCTGACGGCCTATGAATCCCGGGAACTTATAGTGGAGGCAAGCAAGGCCGGCGCTGCAGCGTACCTCATCAAGCCGCCCCGGGAAAAGGAGTTGGAGCGGGCCATCATCATAGCGCTCGCCCGTCATGCAGACCTGATGGAACTGAAAAAACTGAATGAAAAACTGGCAGGGGCGCTGGAAGAGATAAAAAGGTTACAGGACGTGCTTCCCATCTGCATGCACTGCAAGAAAATCCGTGACGATGACGGGTACTGGCAGCAGTTGGAGATGTATCTGTTGGAAAACGGGGATATCCAGTTCAGTCACGGGATCTGTCCCGGTTGCATGGAAAAAAAGTATCCCGAACATCCCTCACCTGTCTGATCCCCTCGTGATCAGTTGGCTTACCAAACCCGCTTGGAAAGAGTCCTTGCAATACTCGTGGAAATCCCATAGCATTAATATGTACCAATACTTAGGGTGTGTCTGACAAAGATAGGAGGTTGCCATGCCAGAAAAAGGCGAGAAAACAATAGGCGAGCTTTTTTCAGAGTTGACCCGGGAATTGCGCACGCTTTTCCGGCAAGAGCTGGAGCTTTTCACGGTCGAGATGAAAGAGAAGATGAAACACGTCGCCAAAGATACCATCGCTATTGGCGCAGGCGGAGTCCTGATCGGTTCGGGATATCTTGTGTTGCTGGCGGCGGTGGTTTTAGGACTGGCGACGTTAATGCCCGCGTGGGTCGCTGCGCTGCTGGTGGCAACGCTATTTGTAGTGAGCGGATTCGTTCTGGTGCGGAAAGGGCGCAAAGATCTTACGCAGATGGAAATGAAACCTGTGCGAACGACGGAAACGATGAAGGAGACGGTACAATGGGCGAAAACATTAAGGTTGACGAGAAGCAATCGGCGGAGCGGCTTCGCGAGCAAATCGGGTATACGGAAAGCCATATAACCGAAACCGTTCACACCCTTGAGCAAAGACTGTCCCCACGTTACATTCGTCAGCGCGGCACGCGTAAGGCAAAGCTGCTTGCATGGCAAGGGACGGCGAGGTTCCTGGATCTGGCGCAGCGCACGTCGGTGCAGGCGTCGCTTTTGGGGGCAGGCGTTTTATTGATGTTGATGAGAAATAAGAAGGGGCATGATGTTGTCGGGAAACCGTCAATGAGAGAGAGGCGTGAAGCGGAGAGGCGGGAGAGGCGTAAAAGCGGTACTGCGGCAAAGGCGGCAGGGGCAAGCGCCCTCTGGCTACTTTCGCGAAAGAACGTAGAAAAAGCTGGAGAAGAAAGGTCTGGTAAAAAACCGGTATCCGGTGTTGTATTGGCTGCCACTGCGGCGAAAGCATTTTTAGGCGGGGCACGGGCCTCGGAAAAAAGAGGTACCACGCAACCGGGGAGGAAGGTCGCATGGCGCGGAATGGCGACTGCCATCGGAGCGGCTTTAGGTAGCTACTGGTACAGCCACAAACAACACAAAGCATGATGGAGGCCACGGAGCCCGATGAGGCAGGGCTTGATGAACAGGACAATTTGCGGAAGGTCAGGGCAGGTACAGCGATGAAAAAGCATCGCGAAGGAGAAAGCCATGAGAAGACATGCGAGCACGACAGCTGAGGTGGTAAGCTTTTCAGCCGGGGCAATAGTCGGAGCAGGCCTTGCACTTCTGTATGCTCCCAAAACAGGTCACGACACGAGAGAGAAAATAGCGGACGCCACGGAAGACGCAATCTCGAAAATGAAGGGGATAACTGCGGATGCCCAGGTGAAACTGACCAGGGCTCAAGAAAAACTGAACAGGAAACTGGAAAGGGGGAGGGATTACGCGGAAGAAAAAGCCGCAACCCTATCGTCGGTGGTTGAAGATACGAGAGAACAATATCATTGATATCTTCCTGAGCCTTGGATCGTTTTAACGTGAGGGATGCTATGCAAAAGGGGTTATCCGGCAGCGGGTAGCCCCTTTTGACACATCGAAAGCCGCGGTTTCCCTCCAGGCAGTGATTCGTATCCGAATTCTGGACCGAAACTGTCCGCCCACGCAACTTCTGGTGCCCATCTTTCAACTTCTTAGACAGAATTACAACTCCGAGCGCCATCTTCCAATTCCGGGGGCGAAGTTTACAACTTCAGGTGCGTATCTTCCAAATTCGGAGGAGAAGTCGCGACTTCGGACGGGTATCTTTCAACTTAGGGGGCAAGGTTATAATTTCGGGCGGTTAGCTTCAACTTCGGGGGCGATGTTACAACTTCTGGTACCTGTTTTCAACTTCGGAGGCAAAATTGCAACTTCGATTGCCTATCTTTCAATTTTGAGGGGCATGGTTACAACTTAACGAGTACAAGGAAGGATTAGCGTGAGGAGGTTTACACCGGGAGGTTCAGGTTGAGATGGCATCTCTTCCCAGCGCCTTCGCTCGGTAAAGTGCAGCATCCGCGGCGGCGATCACATCCTCGGCCGTTTGTCCCGGGTGGGCGGCGGCAAGACCGATGGAAACGGTGAGGGGAGGGAGACGCGAGCCGTCGGAACGCGCAATTCGCGTTTCCCGGACTTTCTCCAGCAGCCTGTTCGCTACTTGCCTGGCGGTTTCCGCCGCGACATCGGGAAGAGCGATGAAGAATTCATCGCCGCCGTAACGGGCGGTCAGCACGGTGGGGCGCAGGTTTTCCAGCAGCGTCCGGGCTACGGTGTGTATCGCACGGTCGCCGCAGAGGTGCCCATAGGTGTCGTTGAAGCTCTTGAAGTGATCGATATCGACCATCAGCACCGACAGCGGTCCTCCACCGGAGGAGCTCCGTTGCACCATCCGGGCAAAGACTTCGTTCAGCCAGTGACGGTTGTGCATCCCGGTCAGCGCATCGACGGTCCCGTAACTGTGGAATGAATGCTCCCTGAGCATCTTCTCCGCGATGCACTCGTTGGCGCTGCGCAGTTTTCCGGAGAGCATGGTGAGCAGGTTGCAAGCGGCGGCATGCGAAACGGTGACCAGTGACCAGACGAGTTCCCGCTCCATGACCAGGACCCGGCTCGGCTTCTCGGCAATGACGAAGGCGGAGGTCCGATTGCCGTCTATGACGGAGAGCTCGCCCACGATTTCGCCCGGCTCGATCTGTGCGATCGGTTCCGAATCGGGGCTATGCAGGTGGATGCGGAGCCGTCCCGATAGCAGGATGAACAGTTCGTTGTTTTCGCGGTCGGGGAGAAGAAGCGTCTCTTCCTGTTGGACGCTTCTTGTCTGGCAGCAATCGATTATCCCTTCCAGCGATTCCGGGGAGACGCAGCGGAACAGGGGGATTCTCTCCAGCGGAAGATCTTCCAAAGCATCGATCGTTTCAGACATAGTCACCTCCCTTACCCGCCGCTTTGCGCATCTTGACCGACGAGTGCGCCCCTTTTTCGGTTTCGCTCACGGATCGTCTTGAATGACTGGAATATATGCACTAAAAAGGAGAAATGGGCAAGTTTTCCTTTGGGTAAAACCGTGTTGAGAATTGCTTAGGCAGCAGGATTTGATTGAAGGGGGAACCTTAAAGCCCGGTCAGCTTTTGAGACTACGTTCATACCTGGCTATCACCAGCTTCATGGCGTCATCTTCGAGCGACAGCGGTGGTAGGTATTCTCCGATCAGTTCCCGGTCCCACCACCGCTTTTCTCCGAAGCTGTAGCGGTAAAACAACGCCCGGGCATAGTGCGGCGGGTGGTGCGGAAACGGATTTTTCGCCAACAGCCGAAGCGTCTGGTGGTCATTTTGGAGTAACTTTGCCGCGAGCTGGATGAACCAGCGCGAATGCCCTCCCTGGTACGGCATGGCTTCGAACCACATCAGCCAGTCGAGACGCAGGTGGTACGGCGCGATGACCGGCGGCATCCTGAGCGGGTCCCCCGGCTTGCCGCGGAACTCGTACGGCTTCCAGATGGTCCGTTCCGTGACTTCCGGTTCGTCGGTTCCCTCCAGAACGATCTCGTAGCGCTCCCTGGAGATGCTTCCGAAGGCCCCATAGGTATTGACGAGGTGAAACGGGTCGAAGGAGGTGTTCATAATCTGCTCTTCGGAAATCAGGTTCCTCACCGGCTGCACGCTCTTCACCGCAACCATGATCACGAGCCCCCAGGTAAGCGCCTCGAAGAGCGGCGGTTGGGGAATGAGCGGCGGCGGGTCAAAGTGGAGAAACTTCGCGATAAGGAACCCATCCAGCGGGCTCAGGCAAATGACGGCCGTGAGCCAGTTAAGCCAGGCGAAGTTGCCGCTTACCATGATGGAGAGGAGAAAGAGCAGGGAGCCTCCTGCTGCGATGGCGGCAACAGGCTGCGGCGCGAAGAAAAGAAAGGGGAGGCCTACCTCCGCCAGGTGGTTGAAGAGCACCCCCGCCTTGTGCACCGATGGCGGGAGCCGGTGAAAGAATCGGCTCAGCGGGTTCGGCATCGGCTGGGTTTCGAAATGATGGTCAAGGCAGGTCAGATCGCGCCAGCATTGATCCCCCCGCAGCTTGATGAGGCCGGCACCAAACATCACGCGGAATCCCAACCACCGGAAGAGCCAGATCACGATCCAGTTCGGCTCGACGCCGGCAGGGCCGAGGAAGATGGCGAGAAAGCCGCACTCCAGGAGCAGAGACTCCCACCCGAAGGCGTAGAAGGTCTGGCCTATGTTCACATAGGATAGGGAGATGACCCAGAGAAGGAACCAGACCAGCATCGACAGCGGCGTACCGTAGGCGTCGGAGATGCCGGTGACGGCGAGAAGCGAAAGGAACACCCCCAGGATCGCGAAGAGGAGGTAATGGCGGTCGCCTCCCAGGAAATAGAAGATGCTCGGGGCCTCCCGAAAGGGGATAAGCCGCATGAAGGGAAGGGCGGGAAGAAGCCCGCGGTCGCCGCAAAGCGGGCGGAACTGGTTCAGCGCCACGAGGAAAGCCATCAGGTAAATGAAGCCGAGCCCCCGCTGGAGGAGCAGGCGGATGATCCAGTAACCGGTGTCGCTGTCCGTCATGAAATCCTCCGCGGCCGATAAGACGAACTGCAGACCGGTGGTGCCTCACGCCTCAGGCTCCATGGCAAAAGGGGACCTGATCGGTTCTGGAGGCGACATGTCCAGTGTCTTTAGCGCGCAGGTCGCGGCATGGTAGCCGCACATGCCATGCACCCCTCCGCCTGGCGGGGTCCCCGAAGAGCAGAGATATACCCCCTTGATCGGCGTCCTGTAAGGCGAAAAGAGCGTCGGCCTTACAAGGAACTGGCGCAGATCCTGTACGCCCCCGTTGATGTCCCCCCCCGGGAAATTCGGGTTGTACCGCTCGTACTCGGCGCAGTTGCGCGTATGGCGGGCGAGTATCAGGTCGCGGAAGCCGGGGGCGAAACGTTCCACCTGCGCCTCTATCCGCTCCGTCATATCGAAGGTGGAACCATTCGGCACATGGCAGTACGCCCACCCCACCTGTTTCCCAGGCGGGGCCCTTGTCGGGTCCACCAGGGTCGGCTGCACCACCAGGACGAAAGGGCGCTCCGGATGCAAACCCTGCCAGACCTGGCTTTCTCCCTTGGAAATCTCCTCCGCCTCTCCCCCCACATGAACCGTGGCGGCGCGTCCGCATCCTTGCGCAATCCACGGGATCGGTCCGTCCAAAGCCCAGTCCACCTTGAAAACTCCCGGACCGTACCGGTAGCGCTGGAGCTTGCGCCGGTAGCTCTCCGGGAGCGCCTCGCCCCCAAGGGAATCGAGCTGGCGCGGGGTCAGGTCGAGCATGGTGATGCGCGCCGGAGGAAGTTCTCCGAGCGATCCGATCTCACGCGCGGTGACGATCTCGCCCCCAAGCGAGCGGAAATAGGAGGCCATGGCCTGGGTGATCGTTCGGGAGCCCCCCTTGGCTACCGGCCAGCCGACCAGATGAGCGAGCGCCCCGAGTATCAGCCCGAACGCTGCTGAAACCGGGCGGCTGAGCGGAAGGAAGGAGTGGGCCGCCATGCCGGCGAAGAGAGCCCGCGCGGCAGGAGTTTTAAAGGCAAGACGCCCGAGCAGGCTGGACGGAAGCAGTGCCTTCATCCCGAAAAGGGCGAAGGGGAGGGGGTGTCGCGGGAAATGGAGCGGCGCTAGGATGTCTGGTGCGATGAGTGGCCACTTCCGGACCACGGGGCCGATCAGGCGCCGGTAGGCCGCCGCGTCGGCCCCAAGAGCCGCCGAGGTCTCTTCAAAGTTTCGGTGCAGAAGCGCCGCCATCCCGTCCGGGAGCGGATGGGCAAGCTGGACCTCGGGATGGACCCATTCGAGACCGTGATCCTGCAGGGGGAGCGACTGGAAGAAAGGAGACGCGACGCCGAGAGGATGAACGGCCGAGCAGACGTCGTGCAGGAAACCGGGCAGGGTGAGTTCTTCGGTCCTGGTCCCTCCGCCGATGGAGGCTGCCTGCTCGAAGAGGGCGACGGAGAGCCCGGCGCGCGCCAGGGTGATGGCGGCGGCGAGCCCGTTGGGCCCGGATCCCACCACGACGGCGTCCGGAGCGCGCTTCAGCGGCGGCATGACATGGACCTCCCTCTTTCCACTTTTGGACCCCCCAGGCACTTCACTCATTTCCTGGTTACGATCTCCTTCTTCGTGCTTTCTACGATGGCCACCAACTCCGCCTGCTCCTTCGCCGGCACCCCATAGTTGTTCATCACCCGGCGGAAGTCGGCCAGCATGGCCTGCCACTCTTTTTCGCTGATGTTGAGATGGGCGTGGGACTCCTTCAGAGTGCGACCCGTGTATTTGCACGGCCCCCCGGTCTCACGGCAGACCAGCGCGGTCACGTGATACTTGATCCCGGCCGCCGGCGCACGCTTTCTGGCGGCATCGATGGCCGGATTCGCGTTGAGCACGTCGTTTACGAGCAGCAGCTCGATCAATGTATCCACCACGACGGAGATCGGATAAATCCCTCCCAGCCTGTCGTATAAGGATTGGACCTGCCGCGCATCGGCGGCTTGGGCGGAACCTGCCCCAAGCAGTGCGGCCAAGATGCACGATGCAAGAACGATTTTTCTCCCCAACGAATGTCCTTTTTTGAGCATGACGCTTCCTCCTTTGGTCTTTGCCGAGAGCGTGGTTTGTCCGGGGGGACGTTAGGCATGAATGGATTGGAAAAAATTTAAGAATTGAGTGTAGCAGACTTCAGTCCAAGGTCACCAAGCAGCCGCCATTTGCATGCCTTCAAAATTCACGTTACTGCCCGCCGGCCCTGCTCATGATATGCTTTGTGGTCGCCGGATGCATATAGAGGCTTTCTCGACATTCGCCACAAGGGGGTTAACCATGCATGATCCGCGAGAACTCACCATACTCATTACGGGCGCTACCGACGGCCTGGGAGAAAGGGTCGCCACCGACCTCGCAGGCAGGGGCGCCACGCTCCTGCTCCACGGCCGTGATCCGGAGAAGGGGGGGAGGGTGCTGGCAGGGATCCGCGAGGCGACCGGCAACGACCGGCTCCAATATTTCAACGCCGATTTCTCTTCCCTGGCCGAGGTCGCCGGTCTGGCCGCCGCCGTCGCCAACGGCCGGCGGCGGCTGGACGTGTTGATCAACAATGCCGGTCTTGGCGCGGGATCCGATTCGAAAAGGCGCGAGACGAGCGCAGACGGTTTCGAACTCATATTCGCCGTCAATTACCTCGCCCCTTTCCTGCTCACCCGCAGCCTCCTGCCGCTGCTTTACCGCACGGCGGAAGAAGCCGGAGAGGCTCGCATAATCAATGTGGCGTCCGGCGCGCAACGAGCCGTCGATTTTGACGATGTCATGCTGGAGAACGACTACGACGGCCTGCGCGCCTACAGTCAAAGCAAACTGGCCCTGGTGATGTTTACCTTTGATCTGGCGCAGGAACTGCCGGGAACAGCGGTGACCGCCAACGCACTGCATCCGGCATCCTTGATGGATACCAAGCTGGTTCGGGAATGGTTCGGCTCTCCGCGCACCTCGGTGCAAGAGGGTGCAGGCTTTGTCGAGCGCCTGGCTCTGTCCGGCGATCTCGACGGAGTAAGCGGCGCCTACTTCAACCAGGATGAACCGTCGCGGGCGGCGGAACAGGCTTATGATGAAAAGGCCCGTCGCCGCCTGCGGGAGCTCAGCCTCACCTGGACGGGGCTGGACAAATAACCTCCCGCGAACGGCATGTCTGCCTAATGTGCGGTTTCAGCATGACCGGTTTCTTTTTCCGCCTGAGTCTTGGCGATGAGGTCCTGCACCACGGCGTCATCCGGGCTCTGCTCTAGAGCCATTTTCAACTGTTCCAGCGCCTCCTCCCTTCGCCCCGACTGCAGGCAGGCCAGGCCGAAATCTTTATGAAGGTTCCTCTGTTTGTTGTTCAATTGTGCAGCCGCGGAGAAATGCGTCAGCGCTTCAGGATCGCCCTGGCTCGCTAGAAGGTTGCCCAGTGCGTGATGGGCCTCGGGGAAAGCCGGGTTGATTTCGATGGCCCTGGCGTATAACTCCTTAAGCCTTTCGGGATCACCTCCCGCTGCTTGCTCGACCGAGGCGAGCCCGTAGTACGCCGGGGCGAGGTCGTTCTTGAGCGAGATGGCCTCGGTGAAGGAGATGCGGGCTTTTTCGTACTCTTTTTGCAGCAAGTGGATGTAGCCGAGGTTGATCTTCACCAGTGGAGCCTTGGGGTCCAAATCCGCGGCCAGGGTGCAGTGAACCAGGGCCTCTTCGACACGGTTCGCCCTCAGTAGCGCCGCTCCGTAGTTGTTCTGGCTGTTTACATGGGTGGGGATGAGCCTGACCGCTTTTTCGTAATAGGCAATGGCGTCTTCGTTGCGGCCAAGATCCTGCAACAGTACGGCGTAGGTATAGAGCGCACCCCAGTGATTCGGCGCGCATCTGATCGCTTCCAGCAGCACCGATTCCGCATAGTCGTAGATGCGCAGGTCGTGAAGGGTATCGCCCAGTTTGTGGAGCATATGGGCGTTGTCCGGGACAAGCCCGGTGGCGATTTCGAAGCAGACCGCGCTCTCCCTGACCGACCCCTCCTTCTTGAGCAGGTCTCCAAAGGATACGACAAGCTCCGCGACAGCAGGAATTCTGAAAGGGATCGTCTGGTCGCTCAGCAGTGCAAGCAGTTCCATTGCGATGGCGCGCGAGATGCTCTCACCCGCGGCTGAAATACGCCTGCTAAGAGAGCTGAGACCCCGCACGGCCTCTATAACGTTTCCCTTTTCCGCCGTGATGGCGGCTGCAAAAAAAGGGACCAGGTTGTCGCCGGGGAGTTTTTCAGCTAGGCGCGTATAGGAAACGAGTGCCCGTTCCTGTTCACCGCGCAGATGAAAGCTCAAGGCCATGACGAAATCAACGTCCCCGGGTTCAGCAGAGCTCTTGTCCTGTGCAACTTTTTTGGCGAACATCTTGGCGAATAAGCTCATGATATCTGTCCTTTTTGCCCGCCGACACATCCGGCAAGCAGGTTTTAAGTTGACGCGAGGAAGGGGCGCACCGGAGGCCGCCTGTCGCTCGGCAATCAGTCATTCCCCGGATCATGGGGCGTTGTGAGCGTGACGGTGATCTCGGTGCAATCCTTTATGTACCATTTCTGTACGTACAGGCTGCCTAATACGGGAGCCTCGCCTGCAGCGGGCACCTCCTTGAACCTGACGCTGTTCTTTACTTCCTTTTCCAGGACGAATTTCAACGTTTTCGACATCTTCAGCTCCTTTTTCAGACCGTCGTTCCGGGATCTCCGTCAAAAGGCTGCCCGTCTCGACCCGGCCCGCCCGACCTCCCCGGTCCTCCTCCGTCTTAGTTCTTCCCCAGGCGAGGGTCTTTGGGATAGCCAAGTTCCTTCCAGTTGATCCTTCCGTTCTGACCGTGGCACTCGGGGCATCTCAGCGCTTTTTCCTTCGGCGCCACCATGTGGTTCAAAGACCACACCATGGTCGTCTCGACCCAGCCGTACTTGCCGCTGTAGGGCTGGGCGGCGGCCTTCATGCCCGCCTCGATCGCCTTGTTCCAATCGAACTTTACCCAATAGGCCGTGTCGCTTGCGGAGGGGCCGTGGAAATTGACAACGGCAACAGTCCTGTTCACCGTGTCGTAGGGCTGTTTCCCCTTCATAACCTTGAAGGGGAAGATCTTCGCTTCGGGGTCCTTCAGTTCACCCTTTGGAGCGGAAAGTTCGACCGTCTCCTTATGGTTTATTTTATCGCCCAGCAGCACCCGCTCCACCGAACCGTTATACCAAAGATAGGTAGGGACGAGATCCTTGCCCAGGGTCAGGTCGCCCATCATCTTGTCGTAGACCTTCCCGTCACTGCCTGCCTTCTTGATTTCATCGTTCTTGCCGGCGGTCGACCAATCCCATGACATGACGGTCGGTTTCCCCTTGGCGAAGATCGGAATGTGGCAGGTCTGACAAGCAACCCGCCTCACGTGCTTGTTGAGGGCGGCGCTTTTGTGCACGTTGCGCTTATGGCAGTCGGTACACCCCATGGCGCGGGGGCCGGAACCGGGTGAAACGGAAATGGCTTCACCCCTGACGTCGTGCCCTCCGGCCTTGTGGCAGGATTCGCAGGTCAGTTTGGCCTTTCCCCCCATGTGGATGTCTATCTCCGGGGCAGGGTCGGCCAGAGAGGAGTCCAGGTCGCCATGCTTGAAGCCGTCGCCCCCGCCGCCGTAGAAATGGCAGGAACCGCAGGCGGCACGGCTGGGCATGGCCACCGAGCGCGCCACGTCAACCAGGTCGACCTGCTCCGCGGGATGGCCGCCGGCAACCTTCTTGTAGGTACCGGTAGTTTCATGGCAGGCGAGGCAGTCGACGTTTTCGGCCTTGCCGAATTCGAAGGTTTCATCCACCCAGCCGTAGCCGGCATGGCAGTTGGTGCACCCCTGCCAGTTGGAGGGAAGGGCGAAGCAGGCGTTGCTGCTCAGCGCGTTCTTTTTGCCGTACTCAGCGTCCTTGCCGTTCACAGGCTGTTTCTTAGCCCAGTTCCAGTGCACCGTCTTCATCATTGAGTGAGCCAGTTTCTCGTGACACTCCAGGCACAACTTGGTCGCCTCGGGGCCGTTTTTGATTGGGCCGGTGATGAAACCATGAGTTTGTCCTGAGGCCTGCGCAGTAAACATGCAGACCAAAGCCGTTAAAAGAAGATACATTTTCATGAATATGACCTCTCTGTTCGTGATTTCTAAATTCCGGGGACGGCAAGCCGTAAAACATCTATCCGCATCACATGCCAAGCTGCAACCCGTCGGTTGGCACGGCTGGATCAGGTCCCACCGGCTCAAGGGTGAAACTGAAGGTCGAGCCGGTCTCCGCCTCGCTTTCGGCCCAGACTCGTCCTCCGTGCCTGGCGATGATCCGCTGCACCGTGGCCAGGCCGATGCCGGTTCCCTTGAATTCGCCGAAGCCGTGCAGCCTCTCGAAGGGAATGAAGATCCTTGAGGCATGGGCCATGTCGAAGCCGACCCCGTTGTCCCGCACGAAATGAATGGATTCTCCCTGGATGCGACTGCTGCCGAATTCTATCCTGGGGCAGGGTTCGTTGCCGGTGTACTTCCACGCGTTGCCAAGCAGGTTCTCCAGCACCAACCTGACCAGGACGGGATCACCCACGGCTTCGGCTCCTTCGGGTAAAACAACATCTACCTGGCGTTCCGGTTCCTGCTCGTTCAACTCCTGAACGATGTCGCGGGCCATCGCGCTTAAATCGAGCCTCTCTCTGCTCAACTTGCAGCGGGTAACCTTGGAGAGGTTGAGCAGGTCGTTGATCAACTGTCCCATCCTTCCCGCTGCCGACCCGATCCGTGCCAGGTATCCCCTGCCTGAATCATCCAGTCGATCGGCGTGATCTTCCAGAAGTATGCGGCAAAAGCCGTTCATGCCCCGAAGAGGCGTGCTCAGGTCGTGGGCTACCGCGTAGCAGAAGGCCTCAAGCTCCTGGTTGGTAGCCTCAAGTTCGGCGGTGCGTTCCTTCACGCGCTGCTCCAGTACGTTGTTCAGCCGGCGGATTTCCTCGGCGCGGCCCAGGCGGACCTTGCTCGCGAGCAGAGCCTCCTCGGCCTTTCTGCGTTCTCCGACCTTCCAGGCCGCGTCCATGAGCAGGGTCAGTTGAACAACGTCGGCGTCGCCGTACTCCGCTTTCCTGTTGGCGACCCCGATCACGGCTACGATGCGCCCCCTGTCGAACAGCGGGATGGTGAGGAAACGATGCAACTCGACGTGCCCTTCGGGTAATCCTCTTTTGAGGGGATTCGGCGCGGCAAAATCGTTGATTATGATCGGTTGGCGCTGCCGCACCGCTTCACCCCAGATGCCGGTCTTTTCCAGTTGGTACACAGTTTGGGGGGGGCGAACGGTACAGGCGCGCATGACATCGTGTGACCAGGAATTGAGGGTGAACTGGTTTTGTTCCTCATCGTAGTTGTAGATGTACCCGAACCTGCTCCCGGTCATGCGGATGGCCTCAGTTAGCGCGAAATCAAGCAGGTCCTTGTCGTCCAGGGGGTCGTATTGAAACACGTTCAGAAGACTTTGCAAGCGCTCCTTGTTGCCTCTGATCTCTTCTTCCCATCTCTTGCGCTCGGTGACGTCGGTGATGAAGCCGTACAGCATTACGCTGCCGTCCGCTCCGGATTCGGCGGTGGCGTTACCCTCCACCCAGATCTCCCCCTTATGCGGGTGGAGGACTCGATGCTCGTTGCGCCATTTCGAGAGGGTGCGGGCAGACCCCATGATCGATTCGATCACCGAGGTCAAGTCCTCCGGGTGGATAGCCGCGAACACAGGTGATGCATCAAGGGCGGCATCTTCGGGCTCGATTCCGTAGAGCCCTTTTATGCCCCGGCTGGCGTAGGGAAACGAGGGAGAACCGTCGGCGGAGAGCTGGAATTTGAAAATCACGCCGGGGAGATTGGCGGTGATCTTTGTCAGCCTTTGCTCCAGTTCGATGCGCTCCATGTCTGACTCGTACCTGTCCCTGTGGAACCTGGCGCCCTGCTGTCGCCAGATAAATGCGACACCTGCTCCGGCACCGACCAGCGTGCCGCTTATCAGCAGCACCATGATCCAGAGCCTCTTAAGGACCGGCTCATAAACCTCTTCGGCGTCGATGCATGCGACGAGGTGCCACGGCGAATCGGGAATGCGGCGCAACGCCGCGAGCTGCGGCTTGTCCAGGGAGTCAACGCCGCGCACCACTCCTTCCCGTCCCAGAACGGCCATGACCGAAGGAACTTCCGTCCGTTCCAGGGAGATGCTGGTTCTCAGGGCGGTGTCCTTGCGGGACTTGAGCTCGCTGAGGAAAAGAACCGAGCGCCCCTCCCTGCGTACCAGCAGTGTTTCAGCCGTGGTACTTGGGTCAGGCCTGCGCCGGATGAGCGGATACAGGTGGGCCTCCGGATCCACCCTCATAACGAGAACGCCGAGAGGGGCACCCGCACGTGCCGGATCGAAAATCGGGACCAACATGCCGAGAAATGGTTTCCCGCTGGTCTCATGGCGATATAAATCGGCAAACGATATTTGGCCCGTGCGGAATGTTTCCATGGCGCGTTGACGCACCGAACCGGAAAGGGGCTCATGAGAGGCCGCTGGAAACGACAACCTGTTTTTGCCTTCGGTATCAAGTAGAAATATCCCGTTGTAATTGCGGCTCTTCCTGAGGTGGCTGAACCATGCTTCGATTTCCCGGCGCGCCTGATCCGCCTCGGGATGCCGTAACCAGGTCCGTACCAGTTTCGCGAAGGGGGCGTTGTCGTGGAAGACGGCGGCGTTCTCCAGGCGCTCCTCGCGCCAGAGCACCAGTTCTTCCTTTTTCAAGTCGGCAATTGAGGATAACCTGCATTCGGCGGCGGCCAGACTGTGCTTTTTATAGTCGGCGTGATAGCAGTAGCCGGCGAGGACGATGCCGGCAGCCAGGAAGAGAAAGACGATTACCAGAACATGGGAAGAGTAGCGTGCGCCTTGGTCGCTTATGCTTGTTTCCTGCCAGGCCAGCGGCTGGGAGAGGGCCGCCAGTGCCATCCCGAGCGCCACAAAAGCGAGGCTCGTAGTCGATGCGGGCGGAATGAGTTCGCCGCCGTAAAACATCGGGGTCCCAAGAAGATAGGCAAGAACCAGCATGACGTAGCCCGCAAAGAGCACGATGCCGACCCACCAGGCCGCTTTCGCCCGCAAGGCGCCATAAGGAAGGGTGGGGATCACCGCCGGAAACGACAGGCCGAGCAGCAGAAAAGAGAAGGACGTTATGGGCGACATGTGTCCTATGGGTGACCCCTCCACGGTCCCCTTCACGTTCATTCCTAGGTGCTCGGTATTGAGATGAATTCCCTGAAAGGAAAGCAGCAGCAAAAAACCGGCGATGACAGCGCTCGAGGCAAAGAAAGCCGACCACAACAACAGCGCCCGGCGGTTATCGCAGCGAGCTTGCGGGGCGAGCATTGCCGCGATTGCGTAGGCGATGAAAAAAACGGCCGTGCTGGGCGCCATCGGGATGTGGCCCTGTCCCCAACTGGCCAGACGGGGAAAATCCAGTACCCATCCCGCGAGCGCGACGCAGCCGATCACCGCCGCCACGGTCCCCCCGAAGCGCACCAGGTGGTACAGAAATGGCGGCAGATCCATCCTCTGTGGCGTCGGGCGTGCGGGGGGGGCTATGTCGTTGGCCGGCTCTTTCATTGATAACACGCGGGTCTCAGTTCACTTTCTGGAATTGGTTCTTTGTAGGAAAAGATTTGCCAACTTTTCAAGCGCGATGAGTTTGCCTAATCGTTGTGTCCTGTCCTCGAAAGCATCGGGAATATCGAGGGCTTAGGTCGGGTATTTGCCTGTAGCCGTATTTACGTCCTTCTCTCCGATGGATGCTTTACTATGAAAGGCAATTCGCGCGACAGCATACCATGCTGGGTTAGCGAATAACAACGAATTTATTCTTTTGTGGAAGGGTCCTGCAATGGGCTCAGAAGGCTCTTCCATTCCCCCTGTTACATCCATTACCCAAGGTCCTGGCGCAGCTTTTCTATTCGTTTCAACCAGGCTTCCTCACCATCTGCTCTGAGAGCGACCGCTTAGCAAGCAACTATCCTTGCGTATGTATGACTTACCCTGCAACTCAGGAAGGGATTGGCAGTTGCGAATAGTCTTCTTGCAAAGAAAAACGATTGGGCATATGTTAAGGAAAACAAATGTTGCGGCATGGCGTGCTGCCGCGTCATGTGTGCAATGAGGAATTTCATAGGTGCTGAATCACGCGCCGTCGGCGCTCAGGAAAGGAAGCTTGCTTTAGCGGCGCTGAGGGGAGTGTGACGAGAAGCAGCAGGAAAACAGGGAGGCCGGTCATGGATACCAAAGGATTGAAATTCACTGATTGTACGCCGGATGAATTGAGGGAGTTATACGAAAAAGAAGCCGAACTTTTTGATGAACTTGCAGATGACGCGATCAGGCAGGCATGTATCGGCAGAACTCCGGAGCAAACACTTAAACTTCGGCAGCTGCAATGGTCGATTGACGGGCAGCTTCGGAGAGCGAAGACACCAGTGGAAAGGATGCGCGTCATGGAGAACATTTTCTATGGCCAGGTGTACGGCGATGACGGGCAATTGGCCAAACTGGCATCGGCTTGCGCCAGCTTTGTCAGGGCCATCAATGGGACTGCCCGCGGGACAGTTCGGATTTCCGGCAAGAAGCCCGAGATCCGCCTGCTGAAACAATAGCCGCCCTCGGGCTGTGAGGATCGACAAAAGGCCCCTGATTCTCCGGGAGACGGAAGAACTGGGGGCTTTTCTTATGTCTCATCCAACCTTTTCGAATCGGGACTGACGGTTCCTGGTGCTGATGTCGTGAAGGGGGGGTGTGAGCTGTATGTTGTGGTGAGGAAAAAATGGGCGCCGTCGACGGCGCCCATGAACTCTTCCCATCCGCCTTGCTCAGAACTTGTAGTTCACATACGCAGCCACAATATGTGCGTCGTAGCTCAGGTCGTTCGCGCCTGTGAACAGGTACTTCGTGCTGTTCTCGAAAGTGGCTCCCGCCAAATAGGCACCGGTATTGGCAAAGTCACTCTGGTTGAACTCCTCGTACACATATGTCACGCCGCTCTTCAGGTTTTTGGTGAAGCTGTAGGCTATATCGGCTTTTACTTCCTGGTAGTAGTTTTTGACCGCGGGCCAGTCTTGCGCCTCGGCGTTCAAGAGCTTGGCTGCTCCATTGGGATTAAAGGTATTGAAGTCCATTTTGCTGTAGGAGATGTTGTAGCTGGCATGCAGGGCCAGCTTCTCGGGAATCACCTGGACGGTCAACCCGACACCCAAGGTGTCGACCTTCTCATAGATGTCGGTATTCCAGTAGTTCAGCGGGTTGAAGTTGTCGCCAGTGAAAGGGTCATCGATGGGTGTGGTCGGGGCGTCGAAAGGATCGTCCTTGGAGGCGGCCTGCATGTATCCCTTGCGAAAATCCTTGGCGTAACTGGCGTACAGAGAGAGCTGCTCGGTGACTGCAAAGCCTACGTCGATGGCTCCGGTTACGGCGTCACTTTCCTTGAGTCCGAACCTGTTTTCATCGCCATATTCGTCATTTTGATACTGGCCCGAAAAACCGACGGTGACGGCCTCCTGCGGGGTCATCTGCAGTCTCAGGTCGGCTTTGTGCCGGACTCTGTCCGCCCAGTCGAAGTTTTGAAGCCCGACCGCCTCGGGGTTTGCCAATGTGGCGCCCGGTATGTATCCGTCGACGGTGCGGTGGGCGTAGCGGTAGGTCCCCTTGAGCCTCGCGGTCCGGGTCGGCTTGTAGACGAACCCGCCGCTTACCCCCAACTCGTTGGTTTCTTCGACGCGCAACTCGTCGCGATCCCAGTTTTCCCAGAAGCCTTCCAATATCAAGGTCAGGGGCTTCATGACGTGGTAATCGAGCCCCAACTCGGCGTTGTGCCTGGTATAGGAAAGCGTCTCGTTGCGCACCGGGGCGTCCGGGCCGGGGACGTCGTTCTTTACCGTCCTCCAGAACGAATCGCCAAAGGCGGAGTAGCCGGGAAACAGGATGTGATCGGATTTGTTGTCGTAGTCATAGTAGCGGTAGCGAGCGGTCACCGCCAGCGGCTCGATCGGCTTGCTGGTCAACTGATAGCTCTGGAAAAGGGTGGCGACCTTGCCGTCCAGGTCGCGCTGGGGGAGGGCCAGTCCTGCCGCCGAGGGGGTTCCCGCGACGTTGGAGGCGATGATCGCGCTGTTCAGGGTATAAGGGTCGAAGGCGTCGTCCTGGGTCACCCAGCCGTAGCTCACGGTGCCGGTGAACCTGCTGTGCATCGGCAGTTCGACCGATCCTGAAACAGCGAAGTCATGAGAATGGCTGTCGGGCGCGAGGGTTATCTGCCCGAGCGCGGAGCGCCCGCGATTGAAAGGGTTGCCGACTCCGCCGCCCGCCGTGGTCGCCGAGGCGGAGTCCGTGCGGAAGGGATTGTCCCACACAAGCGAGTGCACCTCGTTTTCGAAGTCGGTGAAGCTGTATTCCAGGTCGGCCAGCCACTGTTTCTTGTAGATCCCGCTCCCGACCTTGAAGGTGGTGGTTCGGTAGTCGATGGTCTCCGGCAGTTCTATCCCGGCTACCAGAAAATAATCCGCTATATGGCCCAGAGGGTCTGCCGGAGTGGTAACCCCGTTGTTGTACCGCTCGTAGGTCCCTTGATTGATGCGTCTGTTGCCGGTCCGCTTCTCGTTGCTCACCTTGGTCCAGACCTTGACGTCCTTGTAGGGGACCAGGTCGAAGTCGAACCCGGTCTTTTCCCTCTTCAGCCCGAACTTGACGGTGTTGGCTGAACCGTAGAGGTCGTTCACGATACCGACCATCCCCGCATCGAGCGCCATGTTCTGCGCATCCGCAGGGTTGATGAACGCCCCGCCGGCAAGGCTTGGGACCCCCAGGGGGGCGCCGGTGACCGGATCGTAGGTCAGGCGCTCGCTTCTTGACACCTCGTTTAGCTGCAACTGCTCTTGCACCACGTCTCCGATGGCGAACCTGCCCCCCCCCAAGTGGTTCAGAAGTAACCTTCCGTGGCTGAAGTTGTGCGGAACGGCGTCATAGAAAAGACCGAAGTTGTACTTTCCGTGGCGGCCGCCTTTGACTCCATAGAACTCGTCATCCTGGACCGGATCCTTGATCCTGATGTCGAGATAGTAGGGGGTGGCGACGCCGTCGACCTTGATGCGCAAGTCGTTCAGCACGATCCCCTCCTCGACGTCCCGATACGCCTCGAATTTGGCCGTTTCGTCGTTCACACTGGTCTGCTGTAAACCGGCGTTGACCTCGCCGCTTACCACGGCCTCGCCCCCCATGATCTCCATCTGGGCCAGGGCCGTTCCGCAACTGATGCCGCCGACAATGAGCATGGCCACAGCGGTATGTGTAAAGCTGTTTCGCTTCATTGGTAACCTCCTGAGTTTTGGATTCTCCCGTTACTTACCGCTGCAGCACTACGCCGGAAGGGTTGTTTGATCCATGTATCTGCGAGTGGCAGTTGAGGCATGCCCGGTTGACGGCATAGGTGGAGTTTATCCCCAGCGCTCCGGTCTGGTGACGCCCCTGCATGTGGCACTGCTGGCAAAGACGCGGCACCTTGGTGACCAGCATCTTGTCGTTGGAGGAGCCGTGGGCATTGTGGCAGGTGAGGCAATCTTCTTTCACCGGCGAGTGTTCCCAAAGAAGCGGTGCCTTCTTCTCGTAATGGCACTCGTAGCATTTGTCGTTGAAGGAGTTGGCGCTGATGAGCTTTTCCCCCCTTGAGCCGTGAGGATTGTGACAGGAGGAGCAGGTCATCTTCCCTTCCCCGGAGGATGACGAGGTATCGCGCATCGGGTGCTTGGACCGTTTGATAAGGTCCGGGCCCACCTCGATATGGCAGGCGATGCAAAGCTCGGTTTCGCTTCTCGCGGAGAGGAGATGATCGCGGCCGCCATGGACCCTGTGGCAGGCGACACAGGAAATCTGTTGGCTTTCATGAATGCTCCCGTGCCAGTACATCTGACCCTTTCCCCTGGCATGGCAGTCGAGACAGAGTGCGGACGCGGCCTCCACGTCGATCTTTGCCGGGTTGATGATGGCTGTCGGATCCCCTGATTGCACATGAGCTTCGCTTCCCCCGTGGCACGACTCGCAACCCGCGCCGGCGAAGCCGTAAGCATCAGCCTTGGCATGGATGTTCGCGGAGAACCCCTGCACCGTTTCACCGTGGCAGTCCCGGCAGTTCGCGCCGACGCCGCCATGACCGCCATCGACGGCAAAGGCCAAGGCCCCGACCGACAAGAGGACCGCGGTCAACGCGGCCAGTAGAAACAACTTCCTTGGAGCCAGTTCTCTACTCATAGATGGATCTCCTTTTCTGGTGGTGATGACCGATCTTTGCCTACAGTTGCTACTTTTCTTCGGACCACATTGCCGTTGCCGAACTGGTAAAAGATATAAAGCCCTGTTTTAGCGGCTGTCGATCGGTGGATGCGCGCTCAGCACGGCCTGGCCTTACAACACATCTCTCCGGGGGCAGCGCCGTCATTTTTAATGTCGAAAATCATCCGTGATTAAATAGATGTTTTAATTTATTGTTTTTAATTGCGTGGACTAGATTATCGTTGGTTTGATATTTGTCAAATAGCCTTAGGTCGGGACCCTGCCGTGTTGCAAGAACCTGCTGGCGATTGCTGGTGGCTGGTAAAGCTGGTGAAGGCTTGATTGTCGGTAGAGTGGGTAAACGGGGATCAGGTGCGGGTGAGTGCGCCGGGACGAAGCGGATGGTTCCGGTCTTGACGATGATGAAGGTGACTCTTCTGGCGGTGACTCTTCAGGCGCATGGAGTTTTTGTACTTCGCCGTTTTGTTCTGAGAGAAACCTGCGGTGATACATTGGACCCGCCGGCGTTGACAGTGGCTGTAAGGTGGAACATCTTGCATGACGCCTTAATTCTCGGATGAGGTGGGTATTTTGAACCTCTTAGTGAAAGTTGTGGCTGCTCTGGTTCTCATTCTTTCTGTAAATCTGGCATCGCTTGCCAATCTTGATCTGAAATTTGTGGAAGACATGGCAATGCCGTTGTCAACCAAGAAGTTATAATAGCTATCATCCGGATCCTCACCAGGTACGATAAGCCTGTATCGTTCAACTAATTGTATGGAGTCGGTGATTTTTTTGATGACGCATTGCGGATATTTGTTTTTGAGCAGGATGATCTCGGGTTCACCCAAAAGTAGGGTGTCGATAATTGCTCCCATGTTGTACCTCGCTTGTACATTTGATTGAGGATCAATCAAGTCGCTGATGTATCTTGATTAAATATGTAAACTAGAGGAATTAGCCATGTGGAGCACTTTCTTTGTGTCTGCCATAAATCCTCTCATGCTTTCGTGAGCAGTTTTTGCCTATTTGCAACCATCAAAGAGGTTGGAGCTGTTGGTTGTGCCTTCGCCATCCGCATCACAGACGCAAAAAAGCCGGGACCCAATATCATAAGATATTTCGGCGACCCGGCTGTCTCGGTGAGACCCAATAGGCTTTCCGTCCCATCCTCGCGGAAGGTTTAGTATTGTCGTTTATCTGCGGTTGCTGCTATTAGCTGCCGCAAACATTACCGAAGTGATTAGTATCTGTCAATCTAATTTTTTTTAATTGATGTGTGGTGTAGGGGGAATCCGAACTGCTGATTCAGCGATTCCGTCGTTCCCCGTGCGATCGTTCCATCGGGGTCCCGGTTTTGCCCAACCTGCAAGGAGCGGCATTCCTGCCGCTCCTTGTCACTGGCGAAGTGTCCGGTTACTTGAGGCACTGGAAAATCCCGGCGCACCAGAGGCAGGCGCCGCAGGGGACTTCCCTGATGTGGCAGTCCTGCTCGAAGGCCTCGGTCTGCACGTAATCGCAGGGTGCCAGGTTGCAGGTAGCGCAGTGCGGGTAGTCGTAGGCTATGACCCCTTCTCTAAAGGATCTGAACGGTACGTCATTCCAGGTATCCAGGATCCCATGCCGGTTCACGTTGCCGAAAACCTTGGCTTCAACCTGCTGGTCCCAGCCGCTGGCAAAGCAGCGATAACGATGCCAGAGGAAGTAGCAGGGCGAGATCGACCCATCCCAGGCGATAAACGCCCCGCCGTCCTCGACAAAGCCGCAACTGCGCTTCTCCTTGAGCAGCACCTCGGGAAGCTTGAGCTCCAGTTGGAACTCCTCGGCGACTGCGCGCGCCTTCTCGAAGACCGCGGCGACCTCGTCGTTTTGGCGATGATCCAGATTCAAGAGCTTTTTCAGGTCCAGGAAAACGTTGCCGCGCTCCGCCTCCGCCTTCAAGGCGTCGACCATGCTCATAAGACGCTGCTCTTCCGGGGATTTGGAGTATTTCATGGCGACTTCGAAGTAGCGGTGGACATCGATTCCTTCCCGCTCCGCCTCGGACTTCCAGCTGCGGAACATGGTAACCGCCTCATCGGTGCAGTTGCCGTAGACGGCTTCGCCGGCGTGCTGGGCGTCGTAGGGGAGCACGTGGGTCACCAGCGCGAAGCTCGCTCCGCGGCGGGCGGCCCAGGCGAGCGCATCGGGGAGTTCCTGCAGGTTGCTCTGCATTACGACGAATTCGACGCCTATCTTGAAATCGTCTCTGCCGGTGCGGATCCTGGCGCAGGCGAGGGCGGAAAAGGCATCGCTTATGTCGTCGAGCTCACCTCCGTCCCGTACTTTCCTGAAGGTCTCGGGGGAGACCGAGTCGATGGAGAGGCAGATGCGGTCGAGACCCGCTTCCAGAAGCGAAACGGCTCGGGACTCGGTCAGCAGGAGGCCGTTGGACTGAAAGCCGATCCAGCTCTCCTTGGGCATCAGGGATCTGGCGCTGCGGACGAACACCTCCAGCAGCGGGTTGAGCAGCGGCTCTCCGACCCCGTTCAGGACCAGCGCGTTCAGGCCGGGAAAGGCGGGTTCAAGCGCCTTGAAGGTGGAGAGCGACATGTCGCCTTCGAGAATCGCATGGTCGCAGGTCTGCTTCACGCACATGAAGCATCCGAGGTTGCAGCGGGTGGTGGTTTCGACGAAGAGCTTGGAAGGACGCTTGAGTAGCGCCGCTGAATCTTGCAGATGGGGCGTATCGCTGGAAGCCTTTATCATTTCAACCTGTCCTTTTTTGTCCCTGGGTAGCGGCGGAATCGAGCTCGTCGGGCGGGGTCAATACCTGCTTGAACGCCTCGCGCATGAGATCGGAGACGCGCTTGAACTGCAGTCCTTTCATGATTTCGTGCAGGGTGTCCCATTCCTCGGCACTCACCCTCAAGGATATGATGTGGCGTTTCACGCCTTTCGCTTTTTGTCTCATGCCAAATCTCCCCGCTTGCGTCCCCTCGGACGACCTGCTCTTTAGTGTGGTACTGCTGTCAGATTTCCGAGACATCGTCGTTACTGCCGCCTCCGGCGCCGCTTGCTCCCTGCAAGAGCAGGCATCATCCTCCCGGCGGGGCGCCCCCGATACGCGGCGCTCCGGGTGGAACCCGTCCCGGCGATTCACAAGAACGCCGTGTCAAGGATGGCTGTGAAGCCGGGGGGCGCAGGGTGGGCGGTGCCATCGCGCCGCTTGTGCCCGATACTGCTCTGTAGCAATATCTCTGCCACTCGTATACGGAAAATCCCTCGCCCCTCTCTCCGCTCGCAGGGACGGGTTCCGGTAATACGCTGAATCTGCAGGGTTTGTAGTGCGGGGAGGACGGGAGGCGCCTGCAGCAAGGCATGATATTTTATATTTCCGCTCTGCAGTCATCAGGTTTTCTTGGGGGGAAATTCCACATTGCTACATTTGTCTACATGGCGGCATCTGCCGATTGGGTGCAAACCGCCGTTCTATGTCCAGATTCTCCTCATTGCCGGGTAGGGGTGATGACAGTTTTCTGTAGAAGTGCCTGGCGGGTCCGGCAGGCGCTCCGGCCGGACCCGATTGCAGGTGAACGATCAAAAAGTCTCCAAGGTGGTGCGGCTGATTATCTCGTTTTGCACCTCCGGGCAGAGTTCCACGAAAAACGAACTGTAGCCGGCGACCCGGATCATCAGATCCCGGTACTCTTCAGGCTTTTCCTGGGCGGCCCTGAGCGTCTCGTTGCTGACATAACTGAATTGCATCTGCGCGTTGCCGAACATGCTGGCGGTGCGCAGCAGGGTGATCAGCCCGTTCTCCCCCGCCTCCGAGTCGAGTATCCCCTCCAGAAGCTTGAAGTTGTGCACCATGCCGATCTCCATGGCCTCGACGTTGATCTTGCTGATCGTCTTTATGATAGCGGTGGGGCCCTTGCGGTCGGTCTGCTGGGAAGGGCTGATCCCGTCCGCGAGCGGGGCCCCCGCCAGGCGGCCGCTGGGGAGGGCGCCGATCAGCGTCCCTTGCGGGGTGTTGTTGGATATGGAGAGCGTCCCGTGACTCATCGGCGCGTACAGCATCCGTTGCCGCTTGCAGGCGGCTTCGGTGAAATCCACCAGGTCGCTGGCGAAGCTGTCCGCGTAATCGTCGTCGTTGCCGTATTTGGGGGCGTTGAGGCAGTCCAGGCGCAACTGCTCGAAGCCCTCGAAGTTGCTCTTGAGCGCCTCGGCCATTTCGGCCAGGGAGTACTTTTCCTCCTGGAAAACAAGCTTCTTGACGGCTGCCATGGAGTTTGAGTAGTCGGCAAGGCCGGTCCAGATCAGGCCGGGACCGTTGTTGAGGAACGCTCCACCGTCCATGACGTTCCTGCCGGACTCGGCGCACCCGAGCACCAGGGTGGAGACGTACGGTTTGGGGGCGTAGTCGCGGTGAATGCGCTGGGTGATCAGGGTCGCCTGCGCGGCGAGTTCTACGATATGGGATATCTGCGCCTTCACGGCGGCTTCGAACTCCTCGAAGCTCTGAAAGGAATCGGGCGTGCCGGTCTCAAGTCCGAGCTTGTGGCCGTCGTAGGGGTACACCCCGTTGTTGAGGGCGAACTCGATGGCGACCGGCCAGTTGGTGTAGCCGGTCGAGGTCCACTGGTAGATCTTTCCCGACTTCTGCGGCTCCACGCACCCCATCAGGCTGTAGTCGCGCGCGTCTTCGAAGGAGAACCCCTTGCCGAGCATCATCTTGATGTGGGCGTCGTCAAAATGGCAGGCGGGGAAGCCGATTCCGGCCTTGATCACCTCGACGATCTTCTTCAGGTATTTGTGCGGAGAGCCGTTGTGGATGCGGCAGGCCAGTGAAGGCTGATAGGTGCCGACGCATTTGGAGGCTTCCATGACGAGGTAGGTGAGGTCGTTGGTCGCGTCTCCCCCTTTGCGCTTTTGCCCTCCGACCACCATGTTGATGAACGGGTTGTAGCCGGCAAAGTACATCGCGGTGCCGGCGCTGACCAGCCACATGGATTCGGCATTCTTGATAATGAAGCAGCAGAAGAGTTCGTAGGCCTCCTCCCGCGTGATGCGGCCGGCGTCCAGGTCCGCCCGGTAAAAGGGGTACAGGTACTGGTCCACGCGCCCCAGAGAGATGCCGGTCTGGTTCTCCTCCAGGATGAACAGCGATTCGGCTATCCAGACGGACTGCAGCGCTTCCTGAAAGGTGCGCGGCGGGTGGGCCGGGACCCTGGTGCAAACCTCGGCTATCCTTTCCAGTTCCGCGCGGCGCCCGGGATTTCGCTCCCGCTCGGCCATTTGCGCGGCCAGGGCGGCATAGCGCGCGGCATACGCCATGGCGCCGTCGCAGGTGATGATGGTTGCCTTGTGGAAATATATCTTGTCGATATGGTCCGGATTCGAGAAATCGAGCGCCTGCAGATGTTTTTCCGCTTCGGCCTTGACGCCGGCAAATCCCTTGACCAGCAGAATGTTGTCATAGCCGGGGCAGGTGTCGCCGCCGCCATTTTGGGTCTTTATCGAGACGTCGCAGATATAGCTTTCGCTGGCCCAGCGCCACAATCCCGCCTCCTCCAGTTGGGTCTGGGATATCTCGTCCACCGAGCGCCCCTGCCAAAAAGGAAAAACCTCCTCCCTCAGCACCCTCTTTGTCTCGTCGCTCACTTCGTAGCAGTCCTGCGCCCGGGCGGGTAGATCGTCCAGCTCGTCGCGCACCCAGCGCCAGGCGATGTCGGGTGACACCTCGCCGGAACGCGCCCTGCCGCTCGGATGGCTGACGATCAGCTCGTCGTCCGCTATGAGGAGCTGCGCGGTTTCGCAGGCGCGTTTGAAGACCATGGCGCGCAGCATTATGAGAGGCATGCCCGGGTTGGCCCGGTAGATCTCGGTGGCGGCCAGCGCCCTTGCGGCGGACACGCTCGGCTTGGCGGCCAGAAATGCGGTTTTTAAACGTGCAACCCGTCCGGGTAGTTCGTATTTGCGTCTCGTTTTATCGCTCTGCGTGCTTGCACAACAAGTTCCAGCCATGACCTGCCTCCTGAATGTGATGAATGGGGGGAGCCCCTTCCCGAATGAAACGGACCTTGCCGGAATCGCTGCTGCTTTAATGTCGCGGCTACCTGTGCCGGTAACGGAGCAGCTCGCGCAACAGGCTGCCATGGAGGCAAGCAGATATCGGCAGTCCGATAACGATGTTTGAATTGATCATAGTCATGTTCGAATGTGTTGTCAATTGAAAAATATTGGTGCTTTGTTGAGGGTTTTAGGCCTGCCTTGCGGCCGCATTTGGGGAGCTTCTGCTGGTAAATGTAGGAAGTTACGGTAGTATGTGGCGGTTTGGTTGAGGTGGCGATGTTGTTCGTTTGTGGCGGGGAGGGCTGAAGTATAATGTTTGATTGATGCGGTGCACGAGCTTGAACGCTTGTCTTACAGCGCCTTCAGCGCCTGCGAGATTTCCTTTTGGCGCCCCTCGATCCAGCGCATGAGGCGTATGTGGTGCCGCAGGTAGCTAAGGTATTCCTCCTCGTCGCAGGTGGAACCGTTCGAGAAGAAGTTGTCGACGGTCACCCACTTGACCAGGGTCAGGTTGGCGGCGGCAAGCATGTCGGGGAAATGCCGCAGTTCGGCGGGACTCATGGCGCCCAGGGGGGCTGCTCCCGTCCGCAGTTGGTACGCCTTCAGGAACGTTGCTAGTTTTCCCAGGCGCATCTGCCCGTCCGACGCCCCTCCCCAGATGGTGCAGAAGTAGATGATTGCCATGGCGACGTCGAAGATGCGCAGGTCGATGTTGGCGCGGTCGAAATCGAACATGCCGACCACGCGGTCTGCGAAATATTTCTGATTGCCCGGGTGAAAATCTCCATGGATGCCGATGCTCGGGATGTTTGTCGCAAGGGACAGGGCGGCTTCGCAGCGCTGCGTCACGCAGAGCAGGGCGGGGAGGTTTTGCAGGAAGTAGCGGAGAAGTTTGCCGTCCGGAACTGCCGCGCAAGCCCCGAATGTGCCGGCGAGCTTGGAAAGGATCCGCCCGACCGGTTCCCGGGGTAAAGCCAGTGCGCCGGCGCTGAAGTCGGATGAGGCGTTATGCAGTTCAGCCAGGACTCCGCCGGCGCTGGCGCACTCCGCATCGTTCAGGTCGTTTCGGGTCCAGGAGTATTTGTCGCACCCTTCGATGAATTGGAAAGCGGCAAAGTAGTATTCCTGCTCCTTTCCGTCCACCAGTTCGACCCGGCGCACGTAACCGCGGCCGTCCCTGGAGCGGATCAACCCCGCAACGCTCCGTGCGCCCCTGCCAATCACGTGATCCAGCAGTGCATGTTCGAACTCGATGGTGTTGGTCGGAACCCCCTTCCAGTATTTGCGGAAAAAGATCTTGTGCGTCCTCCCGTCCTTGTAGGTGGATACTGAAAAGCTCAGGTTGGTGTAGCCGCCGTAAAGCTGTTCGATGCGCGACACGAAGCCGATGCCGAATTCGGTTTCCACTACCTCTATTATCTGGCAGATCAGGCGCTCCCTGGTGGAACATGGGGCGGGTAAAGCAATGCCTTTTTTCATCGTTGCATCCATTTTTTCAGTGGGCGTGCGGGCCGTGCCGGCCGCCGCCTTTGTCTTTTTCAGGCTCTTGCCGGCGTGCCGCCTCTGTGCGGCTGCGGGGGATTCTAGCAAATGCCGTCAAAAGTTCCAACACATAACGTGGTTTTTGGTGATGAGAATGTTATAACGTGAATTATTGTGTTGGAAGCTGTTTCATAATTGTTCGATAAACCTTGGCCTGTATGTGCGCTTTTTCCCCGCTGCCGGCGGGGCAGTGGACGTTTCTTGATGCCGGCGGCAGCACTGCGCAGCTAGTTAACCTGCCGAAACTACGTGTTAATGCCTCGTGCGCGGATGCGCCTTCCCGTGCTCGGCACGGTCTGCCGTGCTCCCGGTAGACGGTGTACGGTAATCGTGTTATATAATGTAAAATCTAAAAAATAAACACTTGACAACAATATCGAACATGCCGTACCGTGTAGACAGTTGCAGGATCGCTTTTCACTAAAACAAAGTTATTTATATGTGCCGGGTGGGGGCCTTTCCCCGTTTTCATCGGGTCGAAGGACGCCGAGCGGAACCTCACTTGGAACGGCGGCGGCAAGGGCGGTTCAGTCTAACAAAAGGAGCGGAGTTATGGCAAACGGAGTGGAAGCAATCAGGGGAGTCGGGACCGCGGTTTCGGCGCAGGCTGCACGATCGAACCTGGAGTTGAGGTACGCGAAGAAGGGGCTGATGTGGGCCCTGATCTCCGGCATGGGGTGGGGGCTCGGAGGGGTCTTGATCGGCATGGCGCTCGGCATGGCTCCATTCACCACGGGGGCCACCATTTATACCGGGGCGCTTGTGGCGGGGGCTATGAACGACGGGCTCGGCGGCATCTACCTGTTCGGGTACAACGTGTACACGGGGCGTTGGCGGGAGATTTTCCGAACGCTCAAGACCTGGCCCGGCGCCTTGGTATGCATTGCCGCAGTCTTCGGCGGACCGATCGCCATGGGCGGCTACCTGATGGGGATAGAACTCGCGGGACCGGCCTATGCCATGGGGATATCCGCCCTGTACCCGGTGGTGGGAGCCCTGCTGGCGATGATCGTTCTCAAGGAGAAGATCAGTCGGCGTGTCTGGATCGGCATTGCCTGCAGCGTCGCCGGCGCCATCATCATGAGTTATACGCCGCCAAGCGGCGATCACCCGCACTTCTATCTCGGTCTGGGGCTGGCGCTTCTGGCGGCGCTGGGATGGGGTGTGGAAGGGGTGCTCTCCACCTACGGCATGGAAATGGTCGATCCTTCCGTGGCGATCAACCTGCGCCAGGCGACTTCCTCGGTGGTCTCCATGGTGGCGGTTCTGCCCCTGGTTGGCGGGTTCGTCATGTTCGGCAAGGCCCTGCAGACCTTTAGCAGCCTCTGGATCCTTGCCGCGGCGGCGCTGGTGGGCGCGATATCCTACTGGTCCTGGTACCGCGCCTTCAGCATGTGCGGCGTGGCCCGAACCATGGCCCTCAACATCACCTATTCCATCTGGGGCATCGTATTCACCTATTTCTTCACCACGACGGAAATCACCGCCTCACTGGTTGTCGGCGCGGTAATCATCACCCTCGGGAGCATCCTGGTAGTTTCCAACCCGAGCGAAATCATCAAGTTGCGTAATGAGGAGGTGTGACATGGCGATCAAGCTGCCTATGCGTTTTCGGATTCTGCATCATTTCTGCCAGGTGGAATCCGCTTCAAACCAACAACTGATGGACGCGCTTCGTCCCGAATACGGGACAGAAGGGCAGTTCAACAGCGCGATCTTCAACGAGCATCTCATGTCCATGCGGGCCGGGGGGCTGATCGAGGACAAGGCGGTCTCCTTCGATCCTGAGGGAAACCTGGTTCAGGAGTTTGCGGTCACCGAATTCGGCAAGAGCCGGATGAAGTACCTTCCCAAATCCTGGAAGCCGTGATCCGCAGGAGCATAAAGAATCATGAACGAGACAGAGCAAACACGGGGGATGGTTTTCAACATCCAGAAGTACTCGGTTCATGACGGCCCCGGCGTCCGGACCCTGGTTTTCCTGAAAGGTTGCCCGTTGCGGTGCAGATGGTGTTCCAACCCGGAAAGCATGGCGCCGCGGTTCCAGATCATGTTCAGTGCCGACAAATGCACCTCGTGCGGCAGATGTGTTTCGTCATGTGCCGCGGGTGTGCACGGCATGCGGGGGATCCCCCCGGATCGCTTGAGCCACTACATCGATCGAGGCGCGCTTTGCACCGGTTGCGGCGGCTGTACCGCTCGCTGCCCGGCCGCCGCCCTGCGCATAGCCGGGAAGGAGATGACCGTCGCAGAGGTCGTCGGCGTGGTCCTCGAGGATGCCCCCTTTTACAGGAATTCCGGCGGGGGGGTCACGGTCGGCGGCGGAGAGCCGACGGCGCAGCCGGAATTTGCCGGAGCCATACTTGCCGAGGCGAAGAGCCAGGGGCTCAACACCGCGCTTGAGACCTGCGGCCAGGCGGACTGGGCGGTTCTTTGCAGGTTCATCGAGCAGACGGACCTGTTCCTGTATGACCTGAAGCACCTTTCCGCCGGGCGGCATCAACGGCTGACCGGCGTCTCCAACGGGAAAATCCTGGCCAACCTGTCGGGGTTGTTCGCGGCGGGCGCGGCGGTGACGGTGAGGATCCCGCTCATTCCGGGGTTGAACGATGACAGGGAACTGCTGGGCGAGACCTTACGTTTCCTGGAGAGGGCGGGGGGGCGAAATGGGTCGCTGCAGGGGGTCGAGCTGCTTCCCTACCATAGGCTCGGATCGGGGAAGTATGCGCAGTTGGGTCTGGAAAACCCGATGGAAGGCATCGGTCCGTACACGCAGGAGCAACTGGAGGAACTGGAGCATTTCCTGCTCGGCCGTGACCTCCCCGTGAAACTGGTCAGGATGTGAGAACGATGCTCATTGGTTGATTGTGGCGAGTCAAGGGGGAGTGCGAACTGCCCCCAGCGTATTTAACCCGGACCTGTTCACGGGCCGGACAAACGGAGGATCAAATGAAGAATCTGATGTGCGCCTTATCCCTTTCCATGCTGCTGCTCTGGAGCGCCTCGGCGCAGGCGGTTTTCCTCGACCCCTACGACAACGCGCTGTTCGCCGACGGGCTGTACGGCTCCGTCTACGCGAACCTCTACACCTCGGACGAGAGGACCGATTCGCGTGGGGACAAGGTGGGCGATACCGACTTCTCGGCGCTTGTCACTACCGTCAGGGCTTCCTATTACAAGACCCTCTTGAACGTGCCGGTCGTTTTTCAGGTCGGGATCCCTTTCGGCGAGGTGAGGGAGAAAAAGACGGCCACCGAAACCTCCACAGGTCTGGGCGACATCTGGTTTGGCCCCGGGGTGTTCCTCTACAAGAACCCCGAAACCAGCACCTATCTTTCCTACTGGTTCTACGCCTATGCCCCTACCGGCGAATTCGACAAGAACCATTCCTACTCGAACATGGGGTGGAACCACTGGTATTTCGAGAACCAGCTGGCCTTCTCCAAGGTGTATGGCAAGTTCATTCTCGACGCCAACATCAATCACTTCTTCCATGCCGAGGAGAAGGACAATCAGGTCGAGACCCCAGATCGGTTGGAACTGGAAGGAAGCCTCGCCTATCAGGTCACGGACAAGTTCATAGCGGGTCTGAATCTGGAGGGGCACTGGGATCTGGGTGACTACAAGGTGGCCGGGGCGACCCTGCAGGACTCCGGCGCGACAAGGTATGAGGTCGGGCCGGTGGTCGGCTACACCTTTAACGACAAGTTGAGCGCCACGCTGCGCTGGAACCACGATGTGAGTTCGAAAAACGACCTCAAGGGGGACTCGTACTGGCTGCGCGTCGCCTACACGTTCTAAACATCGGTTGCATTCATGTGCAAAAAGGGGGGTGCGATGCTCCCCCCTTTTATTTTCGGACTGCAGCGGTCGGTCCGGCTTATCGCGCCGCCGCTTGAGCCACGCCGGAGAGGTCAGGCAACCAGAACCTTGACCCCCATGGCTTCCAGGTCGCGCAGGTAACCGGTGGGGAGGTTCTGATCCACGATCAGGATGTCCACCTGCTCAATGGGCGCCACGGCCACCTCGGCGACCCGGCCGAAGGCGCTGTGGGTGGCCATCACCACGACCTGTCCCCGCGTCTGTTGTATGAAAGCCCTCTCAAGCGCCGCCTCTGCGAAATAAGGGGTGGTGATCCCATCCTTCAGGCTGATGCCGTCCACCGTGAGAAAGGCCTTGCTGGGATGCAATTTCTGAATCATCTCCATGGTGAGCGGGCCTTCCAGCGAGTTGGACTCGCGGCGGAACTCGCCGCCGAGCATGACCAGCTCGGCCCTTTTGCCGCGTACCTCGTCGATGGCCCCGATGTTGTTCGTATATATGCGGACCGGCATTTCGGGATCCAGGTAGCGGAGAATGTAAAGGGTGGTCGTTCCTGAGTGGAGAAAAATGCTGTCGTTGGGCTCGATCAGCGCCGCCGCCCGGCGTCCGATCAGGTCCTTGACGTCAACCGATTCCTTCAGCCTTGTCTCGTAGCTGCTTTCCTGGGTCATCCTTTCCTGGCGGTACACGGCACCGCCATGGGTGCGCTCCAGGAATCCCTGGCGCTCCAAGGTTTCCAGGTCGCGGCGGATCGTCATCTCGGAGACGCCCAGTTTCTCGCTCAACTCCGATACCCGTATGGTTACCCTTTCCCGCAACAATTCGCGGATGCGCAGGTGCCGCTCGGCGGGGAGGGGATTGCCTTCGGCGGAGGGGGCTTCCACGGCGTTATCGGTTCTGGTCGGTTCTTCGCTGTCACCCATCTGTTCTTGTTCCTTTCTGTTTTTTTTCTTGCTTTATAGCACTTCGCCTCCCTCTGTGGCAATCGCTGTTTTCCTCAAAAGGGCGGATACGCGGGCATGCGCCCCCATTTTTCCCGGAGCGTTTTCCAAAACGACAGGAATCTTGCCGCAAAAGGGAGTTTGAGATCGGCTTGATGTTGTAATGTGTAATAAAATGTTGGGATAAGGTCGCAAGCGGTGCGCCGGCGGCAATCGCCATGCTTGGAAAGCATCCTCCGGCCGGCTGGTCCATTGGCCCGGTACCATGTTTAAGCGGCCCATTTACGGGAAATATGCCTGAAGGAGGAGATTCTTTAAACCCTCATGTTGGGTTGAAGATCATAACCAGGATGGTTGAAAATTTAACAGTTGACAACAAAATCGAACATGGTTATGCTGCGGGCAGTCTGGGGGGCGGTGGTCCACGAACGATGACACCGGCACGAAGACCTTCCGGGAAAATCCAGATGGCCCTGATGCCATATCACTTCCGCAAAACGGGAAAGGAGCTAAAGCAATGGACAAGATCGCACGCATCGACATGGGGGCCGCTGGTGGCCCGAAGGTAACGGTAGGACCGCTCGGAGAATACAAGGGACTGGGTGGCCGGGCCATGACTTCCCTGGTCGTCGCCGCCGAGGTTCATCCCCTGGCCCACGCCCTGGGAGCCGAGAACAAGCTGGTCATCGCGCCGGGCCTTTTGAGCGGCACCACCGGCTCCATGACCGGCAGGCTGTCGGTCG
>Ga0209317_1000316_pt1 | contig 60066 bp, 54 predicted proteins | sample RifGroB2_FD_183994 | JGI IMG/M metagenome (GOLD analysis project Ga0209317, IMG submission 183994) | Soil microbial communities from Rifle, Colorado, USA - Groundwater B2 (SPAdes) (version 2) | ecosystem: Environmental > Terrestrial > Soil > Unclassified | place: Rifle, Colorado | collected...
GGTTGCCCGTGCGAGCGCAGGCGAAAGTGCTGAAATACCGGCGGGTCTTCACCATGCACGCTGAACAGCACATTGTTGGACAGTGCGAAAGCCACGATGACGCTGCGCGAATCGCTTTCCTTGCCGAGCAGGAAATCCGAACGCAAATGCAGTTCATTATTTTCTTCATAGAACCGGGCGCTTGCCTCGATATCGCGCAAATGCTCAGGCTGCGGCAAGGTGAGCGAAAAAGTCCTGGTTACCCATTCACGCTCATTTTCACTGGGTGCGATGGCGTCCACCCAGATCGGTTTGCGCGCGGCAATTTCATCCGGTGCAACCTTGGCCAGCCGCCCGTTTTCCAGCGTAAAAATATTAAGCATGCGTGCGTTCTCGTGGTTTGATAGGCGGATTATCCGCCAGCCGCGCGCAAAGGGAAACGCGCCAGTACCCGATAGTTTGCCAGCCCGTCCTGATGCGCGGATTGAACCAGCGCGAAATCCCTGATTTGCCAGCATACCGGCGGCATCGCGGGCAGCGGTGCGTCGCTCCAGCGTGCGTTGCGCAACAGCGTGACATGCGGTTGGTAATCGCGGGACACAGGATGATGGCTGGCGAATTTGAAGCGATGGGCGGTCAGGCGTTGCCCCAGCGCATCAACCAGTTGCGTCAGTTGTTGTGGCGTGTGGCGGGGGGCGGCGTACACGATATGGTTGTGCTCCCAGTAGCGCGCCTCGTCGAAGCACAGCTCGAAGCCCTCCCCGGCAACCTCCTGCGCCGCCAGTTGCAATACCTCCAGCCCGTAAAGCTCAACGTCGCCGATGAAGACCAGTGTATTGTGCAATGTTTCGCCACGCATGGCGCGCCCGCCGCACAGGCGTTTCAGCGGCGCTTGCCACGCGGCCAGTTGCGCGCGCTCGGCAGCCGTTGGCCATAGCGCAAAAAATACCCGCGCCGTTGCGTGGTCGAGTGAATGTTTCATCCTTGAAACGGCAATTAGCCCACGAAGAACACAAAAGAAAAGCAGGAGGGTTGCTCTGGGAGCAACCGCTATTCTACGCAGCTTTCGTGGCAGTCTTTGCCCTGGTTTTCGCGGTTTTGGCCGCAGTTGTTTTCGCCGTCGCCTTGGGTTTGGCGGCTTTTGCCTTGGCAGCAGGTTTTTTCATCGCTTTGGCCTTGCCTGTCCCGCCCTTCGCCGCTTTGGCGGCGATCAATTCCAGCGCTTGTTCCAGTGTGATGGTGTCGGGCGAGACATCCTTGGGCAAGGTGGCGTTGACTTTGCCGTGGCGGGCGTAGGGGCCGTAGCGCCCGCTGCAAATCTCCACGCTGGCCTTGTCATCCGGGTGTTCGCCCAATGTGCGCAGTATGGTGTTGCCTGCTCTGGCCTGCGCCAGCAGCTCCACGGCGCGTTCCAGACTGATGTCGAAGATGCTGTCAGAACGGGGGATGGATTTGAACTTGCCGTCGTGGCCGATGTAGGGGCCGAAGCGGCCGATGTTGACGATGATTTTTTTGCCGGTTTCCGGATGGAGTCCAATATCGCGCGGCAGCGACAGCAGCTTCAGCGCGGCGGCTAAATCCGCCTGTTCGAGCGGCATTTCTTTGGGCCATGAGACGCGCTTGGGCTTGGCCTTCTCTCCTTCGATGACTTCGCCCAGTTGCACATAGTGGCCATACGGGCCGCGCAATAGCAGCACCGGCTGTTGGGTATCAGGATGCATGCCCAGTTCCGTTCTTGCCGAGGCATCATCCTGCGTTTCGCCGCTGAGGCTGCGTTTGTATTTGCATTCCGGATAGTTGGTGCAGCTGATGAAGCTGCCGTAGCGGCTGAGTTTCTTGGCGAGCGGTTTGCCGCATTCCGGGCAGGCTTCGTCCAGCAACTCGACCGGGCGGTCGATGTCGGCTTTTTGTTTGATCAGGCTGGAAAAACCCTTCCAGAATTCGCCCATTACGGCGATCCAGTCACGCTTGCCTTCGGATACTTCATCCAGCTCGTTTTCAAGATTCGCGGTGAAGTCGTAATCCACATAGCGCGTGAAATGGTCGGTCAGGAATTTGGTGACCACGCGACCGACATCGGTGGGCATGAAGCGTTTCTTGTCCAGAATGGCGTATTCACGTGCCTGCAACGTGGAAATGATGGTGGCGTAGGTGGACGGGCGGCCGATGCCGTATTCTTCCAGCGTCTTGACCAGGCTGGCTTCGGTGAAGCGCGGTGGCGGTTGGGTAAAGTGTTGTTCGCCGTAGAGCTTGTCCACCGGCAGCACGTCGCCTTCGGCCAGCGGCGGCAGCTTACCGCCCTCTTCCTCACCGGCATCGTCCACGTCTTCCATATACACGCCAATGAAGCCGGGAAACACCAGCGTCTGCCCGGAGGCACGGAACAGGGTGTCATCGCTGCTCAAGCGTATGTCCACGCTGACGGTGTCAAAGCGCGCTGGCGCCATCTGGCATGCCAGCGTGCGCTTCCAGATCATTTCGTAGAGGCGCAACTGATCGACGTTCAAATGCTCGCGCACATTGTCCGGCGTGCGCAGGATCGAGGTCGGGCGGATCGCTTCGTGTGATTCCTGCGCGTTCTTGGTCTTGCTCTTGTAAGTTGGCTGTGTCGAAGGCAGATATTCCGACGAGAAATTATCCTTGATGTAATCGCGGATTTCCTGCACCGCTTCCTTCGCCAGCGACACCGAGTCGGTACGCATGTAGGAAATCAGGCCGACGGTCTGGCCGCCGATGTCGACGCCCTCATACAGCGACTGCGCGGTGCGCATGGTGCGTTCTGAGGTCATGCCCAGCTTGCGCACCGCTTCCTGCTGCAGCGTGGAGGTGGTGAATGGCGCGGCGGCATAGCGTTGCTTGGCCTTCTTCTCGACGCGCACCACCTTGGGCGGCAACTTGGCGTCGCTCAGTCTGGCGTGGATCGCGTCGTATTCTGCCTGGCTGCCGATACTGAGCTGTTCCAGCTTCTTGCCGTGATACTGGAACAGCTTGGCGGTGAACGGGATGCCGTGCTTCTGGCTGTCGAGGTGCACGGTCCAGTATTCCTGGCTCTTGAATTTTTCAATCTCCAGTTCGCGCTCGACGATCAATCGTAGCGCCGGACTCTGCACGCGGCCGGCGGAAAGCCCGGCTCGGATCTTGCGCCACAGCAACGGCGACAGATTGAAGCCGACCAGGTAATCGAGCGCGCGCCGTGCCTGCTGCGCATTCACCAGCGGCATTGAGATTTCGCGAGGGTGAGCGACCGCTTCGCGTACTGCGGACTGGGTGATTTCGTAAAACACCACGCGCTGCATGTTCTTGCCCTTGAGCGCGCGCTTGCTTTTCAGCAACTCGGAAATATGCCAGGCAATGGCCTCCCCTTCGCGGTCCGGGTCGGGCGCCAGCAGGATGTTGTCTGCATCGGCTGCGGCCTTGGCGATCGCGTCGACATGCTTGCTGTTGCGCGCAATGGTCTCGTACTGCATCGCGAAATCATTCTCGGTATCGACCGCGCCGGTCTTGGGCACCAGATCGCGCACATGGCCATACGATGCGAGCACTTCAAAATCCTTGCCCAGATATTTCTTGAGCGTTTTGGCCTTGGCCGGAGATTCAACGATGAGAAGGTTGGTTGCCATGCGTGGGTTAATGTAGTTGCGTGGAATGTGCCGGCGCCAGAAGTTCTTCAACCAGCAGCGGATCGAGGTGCTCATGGCGATTCCATAACACCATCAGCATAATCAGCTTGAGCTTGTCCAGGCCAAGATTATCCTGGTGCAGCGCCACGGCGCGGTCAAGGATCATCTCGCGCTCGACGGCGGAAATTATATGCTGCTGTTCGGCGAACACCAGAAACCGGCGCGCCTCATCGCCGATGCGCAGGCATTCCAGCGCGGCGAAATAGCGGACGCCGGCATGTTGCAGCTCGGCGGGATAATGATCGGTATTTTGCTGTTGCAGCGCCGACAGCCAGGTCAGCGCATCGCTGATTTCCTCTTCTTCGAAGCCCGCTGCGGATAGCTTACGCGATAGCTTGTCCGGCTCGGGATAGCTGCCCGCATCGAAATAACTTTCAAACAAGTACATCAGGATTTCAAACATGATTTGCGTGTGATTCAATGAATTCGTTGATATAAGCCGCCGGGTAACGCGCTGACGCGCCCTTCCAACTCAAGCACCAGCAGCATGGCGGATAGCTCGGCCATCGTCAAGCTGCAGCGTACACTGAGGGTGTCCAGATCGACCGGATCGAAGCCGATCTGCTCCAGCAGCGCAGAGTCTGCGCATTGCGTGGCAGGGCTGCGCGCGGGTGACGCAGGCAGGCTGCTGCCCAATTCCTCGAGAATGTCCTGCGCGGTCTCGACCAGTTTCGCGCCCTGCTTGAGCAGCGCGTGGCAACCCTTGCTTTGCGGCGCGTGGATCGAGCCGGGAATGGCAAACACGTCCCGGCCCTGCTCCAATGCCAGCCGTGCAGTGATCAGCGAGCCACTCTGCAGTCCGGCTTCCACCACCAGGCAACCGGAACTCATGCCGCTGATGATGCGGTTGCGGCGCGGGAAATTGCCAGCCAGCGGCGGTGTGCCAAGCGGGAATTCCGAGATCAGTGCGCCCTGGTTGGCGAGCGCGTGCGCGAGGTCGCGGTTCGCGGCAGGGTAGACCCTGTCCAGCCCGGTGCCGACCACGGCGATACTGCTGCCACGGCCCTGCAGTGCGCCGCGATGCGCGGCAGCGTCGATGCCGTGCGCCATGCCGCTGATGACGCATAACCCGGCATCGCTCAATGATTTGGCAAATGCGCCGGCGTTATTAATTCCTTGCGGGGTGGCGTTGCGGCTGCCGACCACAGCCAGCGCAGCATGATTGAGCAGGTCAAGCCGCCCTTTCACATAGAACAGCAGCGGCGGGTCGGTAATGTTCAGCAGGGCTTGCGGGTAGTCACTATCGGCCAGGGTGATAATGTGATTGTTGCTGTCTTCCAGCCAGGCCAGTGTTGGGGTGAGCTGCTCGTCAGCGATGCCTTTGCTGATTTCGGCGGCAACATCGGCTTTGACAACGGATTTGAGCGAGCTGGCAGAGGCGGCGAGAACCGCCTCCGGCGAACCGAATTCCTTCAACAGGCGGCGCGCGCCATCGCCGCCCAGGCCGCGCGTCAGGCTGAGCGCCAGCCACGCTTTCAGCGAAATATCAACAGTCACTGTTCAGGGCGTTTGTGCGCGATCCAGCAATTGCACCGGCAAACGGGTTTGCATCACCAGCGCGTAAGCCACTTTGTCAAATACGCGGAAAACGAATATCAAACCATAATGTTCGTCCGGCAATGTGAAATTCTTGCCGTCACTTTTTACCGCTTCTCCCTTGTGATACAAAGCCAGCACATGACCGCTTTCCAGGCCGTCGCGCTTGCCTTTGTTTAGTGTGATGACGGCATTTTGCCCGGCCTGCGAGACGCCGCCGTAAATTGAAATCACGCTTGCGGAAATGTTGCCGGTGGGCGGCCGCGGCAGATAATTGCTGGTCATTTCCCCGGAAGGCACGACCAGCCGGTCGCCCTTATAAATTTCCTGTATGGATTGCGTGATGACGATGGTGCTGACATCCGCAAGTTCCGTTGCTTCGGCGTTGCCCAGATAAATGGCTTCGACACCCAGCACTTCGCTGGTGAGCGGGTCGACAAAGGTTTTGCCCGTACGATAAATCTGCCACCTGTTGCCCTTGCCCGAGGGTAAACCCTCCACAAAGCCGGTATCGTGAGCGCTAAGTATGACGCGCCCTTCGCGCGCACCGATCAGCGTCGGGGCGTCTTTCAATGCGCCTTCTTCAATGACCAGCGGTTGGCTCAGAAACGGCGCGATGGCGCTGGCGGGAATGCTCGGGATGGCATCATTATCACTATGGCCCACGCGCACCTTGGGCGAGAGTTTGATGACGCCGTCAGAACTGCCCGTAATGCCGGCACCGGCCTGACCAATGCGCAATGTGCCGCTGGCGCGATCCAGAATGATTATGTCGCCCGGATAAATCCAGTGCGGATCCTTGATGGAGTCCTTGTTCATGCCCCAGATATAGGGCCATCTCCATGGGTCTTTGAAAAACTTGCCGGAGATGTCCCACAGCGTATCGCCTTTGACGACCACATGCCGGTCAGGCGCATCGCTGCGAAGTTCCGGACGAGTATCAGGCTGGGCAGCAAAGGCCAGGATGGGCAACAAAAAGCAAATCAGCGATATAATCTTGCGCATGGAAAACTCCGGCAGAATCAATATAAAAGGCACGCAATGTTGCTGCGTTGCATTAAATTCTGCATCCAGACATATAAATAAGCAAGCATTTATGGGGCGCACATGGCAATCCTGAAAATTTTGCAGTACCCCGATGAGCGATTGCACAAAATCGCCCGAAAGGTCGAGCGGGTCGACAAGGACACCCGCAGACTGGCGCAGGACATGGCGGAAACCATGTATGCCGCGCCCGGGATTGGACTGGCGGCGACGCAAGTGGATGTGCATAAGCAGGTCATCGTGCTGGACGTTTCCGAGACGCACGATCAATTGAAAGTATTCATCAATCCGGAAATCATCGCCAGCAGCGGCGAAGAAGAAAGCGAGGAAGGCTGCCTGTCGGTGCCCGGCATTTACGAAAAGGTGCGCCGCGCAGAAAAAGTGACGGTGCGCGCGCTCAATGAAAAAGGCGAGCCGTTCACGCTGGATGCGGAAGGGTTGCTGGCAGTTTGCATCCAGCACGAGATGGATCACTTGCGCGGCAAGGTGTTCGTCGAATATCTGTCGCAACTCAAGCAACTCAGACTTCGCGCCAAGCTCAAGAAACGCTTGCGCGAAACCCTATAGAACAGCACAGTGAAAATTATCTTTGCCGGAACGCCGCAATTCGCGGCCAGCGCGTTGGCCGCGCTGCTCAGGGAGCATCAAATCGTCGCGGTGCTGACCCAGCCGGATCGTCCCTCCGGGCGCGGGATGCAGCTCACCGCCAGCCCGGTAAAACAGCTTGCCGTGCAACACGGCTTGCCGGTGTTGCAGCCTGCCACATTGAAGACCGCAGAGGCGCAGCGCGAAATTGCCGCGCTGGATGCGGAGGTGATGGTGGTGGCCGCTTATGGGCTGATTCTGCCGCAGGCGGTGTTGCAATTGCCGCGTTACGGTTGCCTCAATATTCACGCCTCGCTGTTGCCGCGCTGGCGCGGCGCGGCACCGATCCAGCGCGCAATTCTGGCGGGCGATGCCGAGACCGGTATCACCATCATGCAGATGGACGAAGGGCTGGATACCGGCGATATGCTGTTGCGCCGGGCTTGCCCGATTGCGCCGAACGACACGGCGCAGACGCTGCACGACAGGCTGGCCGGGATCGGCGCGGACAGTATTCTCGAAGTATTGCGCCTGTTGCAGGATAGCCGCCTGGCGCCGGTCAGGCAGGACGATGCGGCGGCGACTTACGCCGCCAAGCTGCTCAAGAGCGAGGCGCAGATCGACTGGCGGCAGGACGCGCGGCAGATCGAGCGCGCGGTGCGCGCCTTCAATCCCTTTCCGGTGAGCCACGCCAGCCTCGATGGCGTGGCGATAAAAATCTGGCAGGCTGTGTTGCAGGAAGGCGCGCAAGGCGAGGCGGGCGAGATTATGGCGGCGGACAAGCGCGGCATCACGGTGGCCTGCGGCAAGGATGCGCTGCGCCTGGACGTGTTGCAGCGCCCCGGCGGCAAGGCGCAACCGGCTGTGCAGTTTTTGCAGGCAATGCCGGTCAAGCCTGGCGACCGTTTTTCGTAAATGCAGCACATTCAAATCGCCGCCGCTCAAATCGTTCAGCAGGTGCTGACGAACGGGCGCAACCTCAATCAGGTGCTGGAGGAGTCGCTGCGCAGAAAGGCGGTATGGGCTCCCGCGCAGCGTGCCGCCTTGCAGGATTTGAGCTACGGTACGCTACGTTTTTACGGCCAATTGCGCGCGCTGTTGGGCATGTTGCTGCATAAACCGATGCTGGATCAGCGCATCTACTATGTGCTGCTGGTGGCGCTTTACCAGTTGCAATACAGCAAAGCGGCGCAGCATGCGGTGGTCGATCATGCGGTGCGTTCCGCACAATTGCTGAATGCGAAAGTGAGCGGGCTGGCTAATGCGATCCTGCGCAATTTTCTGCGCAACCAGGTGGCCTTGCTGGAACAGGCCGCACAGGATGAGGAAGGGCGCTACAGTTATCCGCAGTGGTGGATCGATGAATTGCGGGAGCAGTACGGCGAGCGCAGCGCCGCAATTCTCGAGGAAGGCAACCGGCATCCGCCGATGACCCTGCGCGTCAATAGGCGGTACGGCACGACGCAGGAATACCTGGCGCAGCTCGAAAAGCGGGATATTGCCGCCCGGTTAATCGAGCCGGACGCACTGCTGCTGGACAAACCCGTTGCGGTGGACAAGCTGCCGGGATTCTTCGACGGGCTGGCGTCGGTGCAGGATGCGGGCGCGCAGTACGCCGCGCTGCTGCTGGATGTGCATGACGGCATGCGCGTGCTGGATGCCTGCGCCGCACCGGGCGGCAAGACGGCGCATATTCTGGAAAACGCTGCGGTGCAAATGGTCGCGGTGGACAAGGACGAAAAACGTTTGCAGCGTGTCGCCGAGAATTTGCAGCGTCTTGGATTGTCCGCGCAAATGCTGGCCGGAGACGCAGCCGACCCGGAGAAGTGGTGGGATGGAAAGCCGTTCCAGCGGATTCTCGCCGATGTGCCCTGTTCGGCTTCCGGCGTGGTGCGCCGCCATCCCGATATCAAATGGCTGCGCCGCCGCGCGGATATCGCCGGTTTCGCCGCGCAGCAGCTCGATATATTGCGCGCGTTGTGGCGGCTGCTGGCGCAAGATGGTAAATTGCTCTACGTCACCTGCTCGGTGTTCCATCAGGAAAACGAGCAGGTCATCGCGGCGTTTCTGGCGCAACAGCCGGATGCGCGCCAATTGCCGGTAATCCTGCCGGAGAATAGTGAAGGACAGTTGTTGCCCAATGACCAGCACGATGGATTTTTTTATGCATTGCTGCGGAAACAGAGGACAGAGGACAGATGACAGAGGACAGAAAAACGCGTTCCGTACCATCGTGCTCTGACCCTGTGGCACGGCTTGGCATCGGCCTGAACAAATACGGTGTCATTGCCGTCCTCTGTCTTCTGTCCTCTGTCCTCTGTCCTCTGGCAGCCGCCGAGGGCATTTCCGTCAACAAGGCCGAAGCGCGCCTGAGCGAGGACGGTTACCGGCTCTCCGCCAGCTATGGCATCAATCTGACTTTTGCGGCACAGCAGGCATTGGAACGCGGCGTTCCACTTTATTTCGTCGGTGAATTCTTGCTGACGCGCTCACGCTGGTATTGGCTGGATGAGGAGGTTTTTCAGAGCGAGCAGACCGTCAAGCTTTCCTACAATGTGCTGACGCGGCAGTACCGCATCTCGCGCGGCTCACTGTTCCAGAATTTTGCCAGCCTTGAAGACGCGATGAACATTCTGGCCAGGCAGAGTTCAGCAGTTATTCCGGCAGAGCTGGTAAAAAAGAATGATAACTATATTGCGGCGGCGCGCTTGCGCCTGGATGTGGCGCAATTGCCCAAACTGTTGCAGGTCAATGCGCTGACCGGCAAGGATTGGACGCTCAATTCCGACTGGTATCGCTGGGTGGTCAATACGGCAGAAATAACTGTAAGCGGCGAAGGCAAAACGGAGTGATGGGACGATGAGGAATCTGATTTTCTTCAGCATCGTAATCGGCGGTGTGTTGCTGTATCTGCTGTCCAGCAGCAGCGCGAACACCGAAGTGTTTTCGCTCAATTATTACAGCCTGCTCGGCCTGACCGGCGCGTTGGCGCTTTGTCTGATGGGGTTGGTGGGCTACCAACTGTGGCGGCTGCGCAACAAGCTGAAAAACCGGGTCTTCGGCGCCAAACTGACCACGCGGCTGGTGCTGTTTTTTACGCTGATCGCGGTGCTGCCGGGCATTTTTGTGTATGTGGTGTCGGTGCAATTCCTGGGCAAGAGCATCGAATCATGGTTTGACGTACGCGTCGAGAAAGCGCTGGAAGGCGGCCTCAATCTTGGCAGAAGCGGCCTCGACAACAGCCTGAAGGAACTGACCAAGAAGACCCAGTTTATCGCGCTGTTGCTGGCTGAAAAAAGGCCGGAGCAGTATCAGCGCGCGCTGGAACAATTGGTGGATGAGGCTATCGCGCAGGAAGCAGCATTGTTTTCCACCAAGGGAAATGTGGTTGCGTTTTCCTCCAGCGGCAGTGCGCGACTGCCGGATCTGCCCGGCGGCGATATATTGCGCCTGGCGCTGGACAAAGGCGAATATGCGGTAATCGACGCCATACCGGAAAAAGGGCTGACGCTGCGTGTGCTGGTGACGGTAAATTCCAATACGCACAGGGGCGGGCAGTACGTGCTGCAATTCACCCAGCCGGTGCCGAAACAGGTTGAGGCGGATGCAGAAATGGTGCAGGCGGTTTACCGCGACTATCAGGAATTGACGCTTTCGCGTCTCGGCTTGAAGCGGTTATACGCGATCACCCTGACGCTGTCGCTGCTGGTGGTGTTGTTGACTGCGGTGTCGGCGGCATTTTTTATCAGCGGGCGCCTGGGCGCTTCGCTGGAGGCGTTGGCGGAAGGCACGCGTGCGGTGGCGCAAGGCGATTTCACCGGGCAGCATCCGATACAAAGCAGCGATGAACTGGGTGCGTTGACCGGCCTGTTCAACCAGATGACGCGACAACTGTTCGATGCAAAGCAGGCCAGCGAGCAGCAGCAGCGCGAGGTGGAAGGCGCCAAAATCTACCTGGAGAGCGTGCTGACCCACTTGTCTTCCGGTGTGCTGGCGCTGGATGAGGAGTTGCGCCTGCGTTCGGTGAACACCAGTGCGGCACAAATTCTCGGTGTGCCATTGCAGGAAATGCAGCGCATGTCATTAAGCCAGATTGCGGAAAAATACAGCTTGCTCAAGTCGTTTTGCCAGACTGTCATGGAGGCTTTCGGCGAAACAACCAACGGCGAATGGCAGCGGCAGATAGAGCGCATGAGCAAGAATGGCAACCAGATTCTGCTGATGCGCGGAACGCGTTTGCCGCAAGGCGGCGAGGCGGGCTATGTGGTGGTGTTCGATGACATCAGCCATCTGCTGCAGGCCGAACGGCAGGCGGCATGGGGTGAGGTGGCGCGCCGTCTTGCGCATGAAATCAAGAACCCGCTCACGCCGATCCAGCTTTCCGCGGAGCGCTTGCAGCATAAGCTCGGCAGCAAGCTGGAGGAAGGCGATGCGCAACTGTTGCAGCGTGCCACGCAAACCATTGTCAGTCAGGTTGCCGCGATGAAGAATATGGTGAGCGACTTCGCCAATTATGCGCGCGGCCCTGCGTTGAGGCTGTCGCATCTGGACATGCACAAACTGATCCGTGAGGTGCTTGGCCTGTATGAAGCGAATGCCATTCCCATCATGCTGAAACTGGAAGCGCCGCGCAGCGAGGTCAGCGGCGATGCGACCCGGTTGCGGCAGGTCTTTCATAATCTGCTGCAGAATGCGCAGGACGCGTTGCAGGGCATGGCGCAGCCGCAGATAACATTGAGCACCAGAACGCAGGATGGGGAAATTCATCTGCATGTGGAAGATAATGGCGCGGGTTTCCCCGGGAGTGTTCTGGCGCGCGCCTTCGAGCCGTACATGACCACCAAGACCAAGGGAACCGGGCTGGGCCTGGCGATCGTAAAGAAAATTGTCGAGGAGCATGGCGGACGTATCAGTATTGAAAACAGTGTGGGCAGCGGAGCGCGTATCAATATCAGCCTGCCGCTGATTGAGGAGGCATAATGGCAAGCAAGCAAATTCTGGTGGTGGATGATGAAATCGGCATCCGCGAATTATTGTCGGAAATCCTGTTTGACGAGGGCTATCAGGTGCATCTGGCGGAAAATGCCGAGCAGGCGCGCACCTGCCGCCTGGAGCGTGAACCGGATCTGGTATTGCTCGACATCTGGATGCCGGATACCGACGGCGTGACCTTGCTCAAGGAATGGGTCGAGCAGGATCTGCTGACCATGCCGGTCGTGATGATGTCCGGCCATGGCACCATCGAAACGGCAGTCGAGGCAACGCGCATCGGTGCGGTGGATTTTCTGGAAAAACCCATTGCCCTGCAAAAATTGTTAAGCACAATCGCCAAGGCAATCCGGGAAGATACGCTCAAGCCGCAGGCGCCAATCGTCGAGGCGCAAAGCCAGCAAATTACCCTGAATATCGATGGGCAGGCCCAGCATTTCTTCCTGCCGCTTGATTTGCCGCTACGCGAAGCGCGCGAGCATTTCGACGCGCTCTATTTTGATTACCACTTGCGGAGAGAGGTCGGCAATGTTTCACGGGTGGCCGAAAAGGTCGGCCTGGAGCGCACCCACCTTTACCGCAAACTCAAGCAACTGGGCATTAAATTTGCCAAAAAGGGCAGCGGAGACGAATCGCAGTAGGAAGCGGTATCGGTGCTGCGGTATAATCGCGAACCTGAATGGATTGCAGTGACTGCTAATACAATTTACCACGCTGGATATCCGACATGACCAGCGGCTTGCCGGCTTGCCTCATCGATTAGCTGACAGTTCCATCAATGATGAAATGCGAATTTTCGAAGCCCCTTAAATATAGAACCAACTCACAAAATATCCCGGAGACGACAGGAAATGGCTGCGACACGCAACATCACCCCCCCCAAATTCAATGACATTACCGGCGCAATCCGTATGTTGGCAGTGGATGCTGTGCAAAAAGCCAATTCCGGTCACCCGGGCGCGCCGATGGGCATGGCGGAAATCGCCGATGTGTTATGGAACCGCCATCTGCGCCATAACCCGGCCAATCCCAAGTGGCCGGACCGCGACCGTTTCATCCTGTCCAACGGGCATGGCTCGATGCTGGTCTATGCGCTGCTGCATTTGTCCGGCTATGACCTGCCGATCGAAGAGCTGAAGCGCTTCCGCCAGATGCATTCGAAGACGCCGGGTCACCCCGAGTACGGCTACACGCCAGGCATCGAAACGACCGGCGGCCCGCTCGGCCAGGGCATCACCAATGCGGTGGGCATGGCGATGGCGGAAAAGCTGCTGGCGGCGGAATTCAACAAGCCCGGTCACGAGATCGTCAATCACCACACTTATGTGTTCATGGGCGACGGCTGCATGATGGAAGGTATTTCGCACGAAGCCTGCGCGCTGGCCGGGACATGGGGACTGGGCAAGCTGATCGCCTTCTGGGACGACAACAACATCTCGATCGACGGCCATGTGGACGGCTGGTTTACCGACGACACCGCCAAGCGATTCGAGGCCTACGGCTGGCATGTGATTGCCGATGTGCAGGGGCATGACGCCGAAGCGGTAGATGCCGCGATCAGGGCGGGCAGGAAGGTCACCGACAGGCCGACGCTGATCTGCTGCAAGACCATTATCGGCGCTGGTTCCCCGAACAAGGCGGATACGCATGACGTGCACGGCGCGGCGCTGGGCAATGACGAAGTGGCCGCGACACGCGAGCATATTGGCTGGAACTATCCGCCGTTCGAAATTCCGCAGCATGTCTACGAAGCCTGGGACGCGCGCACCAAGGGCGCGGGTCTGGAGAAACTGTGGAGCAACAAGTTTGCCGAATACCAGGCCGCTTACCCGAAAGAAGCGGCCGAATTCGAGCGTCGTGTCAAAGGTGAGCTGCCGGCCAACTGGACAGCGCATGCCGCCGAAGCGATCGCGAAGACCAACGAAAAGGCCGAAACCATCGCGACCCGCAAGGCTTCGCAAAATGCCATCAACGCCCTGGCACCGGCCTTGCCCGAGTTCCTCGGCGGTTCTGCCGACCTGACCGGCTCCAACCTGACCAACTGGACCGGTTGCAAGCACATCCGTGGCAAGAGCACCGGCAACTACATCAGTTACGGCGTGCGCGAATTCGGCATGGCGCACATCATGAATGGCATGGCGCTGCATGGCGGCTTCCTGCCGTTCGGCGGCACGTTCCTGATGTTCTCGGAATATGCGCGTAATGCGTTGCGCATGTCGGCGCTGATGAGGCAGCGCGTGATCTATGTGTTCACCCACGATTCGATCGGATTGGGCGAGGACGGCCCGACGCATCAGCCGGTCGAGCAGACTGCCACTTTGCGCCTTATGCCCAACATGGAAGTGTGGCGTCCGTGCGACACGGTCGAATCCGCCGCCGCGTGGGTTGCTGCCGTGGAGCGCAGGGACGGCCCGAGCAGCCTGGTATTCAGCCGCCAAAACCTGGCATTCCAGAAGCGCGATGCGGCGCAGATCGCCGCGATCCGCAGGGGCGCCTACGTATTATCCGAAGCCGCAGGCGGCAAGCCGCAGGCAATCATTATCGCTACCGGCTCGGAAGTGTCGCTGGCGCTGGAAGCGCAGAAGACGCTGGCTGCCGAAGGCATCGCCGCGCGTGTCGTGTCCATGCCGTCCACCAATGTGTTCGACAAACAGGATCAGACTTACCGGGACAGCGTGTTGCCCAGGGGCGTGAAGCGCGTCGCGGTTGAGGCGGGCGTGACTGGCGGCTGGTACAAGTATGTCGGTCTGGATGGTGCGGTGGTGGGGATGGATTGCTTTGGCGAGTCCGCGCCGGCGCCGGAACTGTTCAAGCACTTTGGCTTCACCGCCGCCAATGTGGCGGCAACGGTGAAAAAAGTGGTCGGCGCATAAACTGTTGAAAAATTTTAATTACTAAATCAGGAGAAAAAAATGGCAATTCGTGTCGGGATTAACGGATTTGGTCGCATCGGGCGCATGGTGTTCCGTGCTGCGGCGCAAGACTTCGCTGACATTGAGATTGTCGGCATCAACGACCTGCTCGAGCCTGATTACCTGGCCTATATGCTGCGCTATGATTCCGTGCATGGCCGCTTCAAGGGCAGCGTTTCCGTCGAGGGCAACACCCTGGTGGTCAATGGCAAGAAGATCCGCCTGACTGCCGTCAAGGATCCCGCCGAACTGAAATGGAACGAAGTGAATGCAGATGTCGTTATCGAGTCCACCGGCCTGTTTCTTACCAAGGAAACCGCTGAAAAGCATATCGCCGCAGGCGCGAAAAAAGTCATCATGTCGGCACCGAGCAAAGACGATACGCCGATGTTCGTGTACGGCGTGAACGACAAGACATACGCCGGGCAAACCATTATTTCCAACGCTTCCTGCACCACCAACTGCCTGGCGCCCATCGCCAAGGTGCTGAACGACAACTGGGGCATCAAGCGCGGCCTGATGACCACGGTGCATGCCGCTACCGCCACGCAAAAGACCGTCGACGGTCCGTCCAACAAGGATTGGCGCGGCGGCCGTGGCATCCTCGAAAACATCATCCCGTCCTCGACCGGCGCTGCCAAGGCTGTCGGCAAGGTGATCCCTGAGCTGAACAAAAAACTCACCGGCATGGCCTTTCGCGTGCCGACTTCCGATGTGTCTGTGGTTGACCTCACCGTGGAACTGAACAAGGAAACCACTTATGCCGACATCTGCGCCGCGATGAAGACCGCATCGCAGGGTGCGATGAAGGGCGTGCTCGGCTACACCGAAGAAAAAGTGGTCGCCACCGATTTTCGCGGCGAGAGCTGCACCTCGGTGTTTGACGCCGAGGCGGGCATGGCGCTGGATAGTACTTTCGTCAAGATCGTGTCCTGGTATGACAACGAGTGGGGCTATTCCAGCAAGGTGCTGGAAATGGTGCGCGTCATCGCCAAGTAGACGCATGGGGAGTGGTGAGTAGGAAGTGGGTAGTGGGAAACCTGCCGCCGTCCCCACTCACTACTTCCCACTCCCCACTTCCCGTTTTTTTATGGAGTAGAAAATGCCCATTATCAAAATGACCGATCTGGACCTCAAGGGCAGGCGTGTCCTGATCCGTTCCGATCTCAACGTACCCGTCAAGGATGGCAAGGTAACCTCCGATGCGCGCATCAGCGCATCGATGGCGACCATCGATTTCGCCCTGCAAGCCGGTGCGCGTGTGATGGTGACTTCGCATCTGGGTCGTCCGGAAGAGGGCGTTTATTCAGAAGAAAATTCGCTTAAACCGGTCGCCCATGTCATTGCCGACAAACTCGACAAACCGGTACGCCTGATCCGCGACTGGATGGATGGCGGCTTCGATGTGGCCGAGGGCGAGCTGGTGTTGCTGGAGAACTGCCGTTTCAACAAGGGCGAGAAGAAGAACGTCGAGGAGACCGCGAGGAAATATGCCGCGCTGTGCGACGTGTTCGTGATGGACGCATTCGGCACCGCGCACCGCGCGGAAGCGTCGACCCATGGCGTGGCGAAGTACGCGCCGGTTGCGGCGGCCGGCATCCTGCTGACCCAGGAACTGGAAGCGCTGGGCAAGGCGTTGCTCAACCCGGCGCGTCCGATGGTGGCCATCGTCGGCGGCAGCAAGGTGTCCACCAAACTGACCGTGCTGGAGTCGCTGTCCGAGAAGTGCGAACAACTGGTGGTCGGCGGCGGTATCGCCAACACCTTCCTCAAGGCGGCGGGCAAGAACGTCGGCAAGTCGCTGTGCGAGGATGAGCTGGTGCCGACCGCGCAGAGCCTGATGCAGAAGATGCAGGCGCGCGGCGCTTCCATCCCCGTCGCGGTGGACGTGGTGGTCGGCAAGAAGTTCGACGCCAGCGAACCGGCCGTACTGAAGAATGCCGACGAGGTGGCCGACGACGACATGATTTTTGACATCGGTCCGCAGTCTGCGCAGGAACTGGCCGACATCATCATGCGGGCCGGCACGGTGGTGTGGAACGGCCCGGTCGGCGTGTTCGAATTCGACCAGTTCGGCGCAGGCACCAAAAAAATTGCCACGGCGATCGCGGAAACCCAGGCGTTCACGCTGGCGGGCGGCGGCGACACTATTGCCGCGATCCAGAAATACGGCATCTATGACAAGGTGTCTTATGTTTCTACCGCAGGCGGCGCATTTCTGGAATTCCTCGAGGGCAAGAAACTGCCGGCGGTGGAAATTCTGGAACAGCGCGCGGCACAGAAAAACACCGAGGGTTGCGGCGGCGGTTGCAGTTGCAAATGACCATTCATGCTGCGTAGGACTAAAATAGTCGCAACGCTGGGTCCCGCTTCCAGCGACCAGAAAGTTCTGGAGCGGATGATTCGCGCCGGTGTCGATCTGGTACGGATGAATTTTTCGCATGGCTCGGCACAGGATCACGTGAAGCGTGCCGAAACCGTGCGTGCGGCAGCAGCAGTGGTGGGCCGTACCGTGGGCATTCTGGCCGACCTGCAAGGCCCGAAAATACGCGTGCGCAAATTCGAGAACGATAAAGTCATCCTGAACAATGGCGATACGTTCATTCTCGATGCCGCGCTCGACGGGCTGGGCAACCAGGAGCGCGTCGGGCTGGATTACAAGGACTTGCCCAGGGACGTCGGCAAGGGTTCGGTGCTGTTGCTCAACGACGGCATGCTCGAATTCGATGTCGTCGAAGTCAAAGGCCATGAAATAATTTGCCGGGTAGTGCGCGGCGGTGTGCTGTCCAACAACAAGGGCATCAACCGCAAGGGCGGCGGCTTGACGGCGCCGGCGCTGACTGACAAGGACAAGGAAGACATCAGGACCGCCGCGTTGATCAAGGCGGACTACCTCGCGGTGTCGTTTCCGCGCAGCGGCGACGACATGCGCCTGGCGCGCGAATTGATGCACGCGGCGGGCGGCAAGAGCATGCTGATGGCCAAGATCGAGCGAGCCGAAGCGATTCCGGCGTTGGCCGACATCATCGAAGCATCGGATGCCATCATGGTGGCGCGCGGCGATTTGAGCGTGGAAGTCGGCGATGCCGCCGTGCCCGGCCTGCAAAAGAAGATGATCAAGATGGCGCGCGCGAAAAACCGCCTGGTGGTCACCGCCACACAGATGATGGAGTCGATGATCACAGCGCCTATCCCAACAAGGGCGGAAGTTTCCGATGTGGCCAACGCCGTGCTGGACGGCACCGATGCGGTGATGCTCTCGGCGGAAACGGCGGTAGGCGATTACCCGGTGGAAACCATCGAAGCCATGGCGCGTATCTGCCTCAAGGCCGAACAGGAGGCGGAAGAGAGCGCGTTCGACCGCCGCATTGTGCAGCAGAAATTCACGCGCATCGACCAGTCGATTGCGATGTCTGCGCTGTTTGCCGCGTCGCATTTCAAGGTGAAGGCCATCATCGCATTGACCCAATCCGGCTCAACCCCGTTGTGGATGTCGCGCCTGAATGCGGGTGTGCCGATTTTCGCGTTAACGCCGGTGCCGGAAACATTGAGCAAGGTGACCTTATTCAGCGGCGTACACCCGATCGCATTCCATTCCAAAGCAAGGGGGCAGGCGGAAGAATGGCGCCAGATCGAATCGACGCTGCTGGAACTGGGCCTGGTGAAGGACGATGATATGGTAGTGATGACCATCGGTGAAGCGATAGGTAAATCGGGACATACCAACACGATGAAGATCATGCGTGTCGGAGATCATCGCAAGGCATAAACTCGTAGGAGCGGGCCACGCCCGCGATCACGCTGTTCGCGGGCATGGCCCGCTCCTACAACTGTAATTAATTTAATCAGGAGGAACAAATGGCACTCGTATCTATGCGTCAACTTCTCGACCATGCAGCGGAAAACGGCTACGGCCTGCCCGCATTCAACGTGAACAACCTCGAACAGGTCAAGGCGATCATGGAAGCGGCCGACGAGACCAACAGTCCGGTCATCATGCAAGGTTCCGCCGGTGCGCGCAAATATGCCGGCGAGGCGTTCCTGCGCCACCTCATCGAAGCAGCGGTGGAAATGTATCCTCACCTTCCGGTGGTGATGCACCAGGATCACGGCGCCTCTCCGGCGGTCTGTATACAGTCCATCCGCTCCGGTTTTTCCAGCGTGATGATGGACGGCTCGCTGATGACCGACGGCAAGACTCCCTCCAGCTTCGAATATAACGTCAACGTCACGCGCCAGGTGGCGGAAATATCCCATGCAGTTGGAGTTTCCGTCGAAGGCGAACTGGGCTGTCTCGGCTCGCTGGAATCAGGCAAAGGCGAAAAGGAAGACGGCCACGGCGCGGAAGGCGCGCTTTCCCACGACCAATTGCTGACCGACCCGGACGAAGCCGCCGAATTCGTCAAGGCCACCCAGGTGGATGCGCTGGCGATCGCGATCGGCACCAGCCACGGCGCCTACAAATTCACCCGCCCGCCGACCGGCGCGGTGCTGCGCATCGACCGCATCAAGGAAATCCATGCGCGCATTCCCAATACCCACCTGGTGATGCACGGCTCATCTTCGGTGCCGCAAGAATGGCTGAAGGTAATCAATTCCTTCGGCGGCACCATGGGCGAAACCTACGGCGTACCGGTCGAGGAGATCGTAGAAGGCATCAAGCACGGCGTGCGCAAGGTGAACATTGACACCGATTTGCGCATGGCCTCCACCGGCGCGGTACGCCGCCATCTGGCGGAAGACACCAAGAATTTTGACCCGCGCAAATTCCTCGCGGCGACCACCAAGGCGATGAAGGAAATCTGCAAGGCGCGCTATGAAGCTTTCGGCGCGGCAGGCCAGGCGTCCAGAATCAAACCGGTCTCGCTGGACATGATGGCCAACCGCTATGCCAGGGGCGAGCTGAACGCGATCATTAAATAATGTGGGGGATTGATTCCATCGCAGCAGCCGGGCGGGATGCACGGCATTGCCAAGCCACTGGCCAGCATCATGATCGAATACATCTTCTTTGAAGCATCGCTGCGTAGCGCTTTCGTTGAATACGCCGAAGGTCTGAGGATTACCTGCACCTTGCACGATGACACAATGGGCCTCGTCGTCGCAATACCGGAAGACATCGCCGAGGACCTCGAAGACATGCTGGAAGAACGCTACGACGAATTGCAGGAAGAGCAAACGCAATTGCTGGCGGAAGAGGAAGGCGGGCTCAAGCGGCTGGCCGGCTTCCGCTTCGAATTACCCGGCGGGCAATCGCGCATGGTCCCCGTGCAGCCGGACATTGCCAATCGTCTGATGGCCGAATTCAGCCTCGAGGAGATACAGGCATTATTCGAGGCAGTCGCGCGCAGCGCGGTGAGCGCCGAGGAGGATAGCCTGTGCAAAACGCTGGCGGAGGAAAAAGCGCGCGGGGCAAAGTAAACCGCTGCCGCAACGCACATGTTTGATTGACGATTCCTAATCGCGCGAATCGGTATAAACTGCTCACGTCGTTCTCATGTAGTCCAACCCAGTCCAACCAACCCGCAGGAGGCTCTCATGTCACATACTTCATTAGACCAGGCTGCACTCGATCAAATCTTCCTCGACGCACACACCCATAACGCCTGGCAGGATAAACCGGTGCCGGATGAGCTGCTGCGCCGTCTCTACGACACCTTCCGCATGGGTCCGACCTCGGCCAATTGCTGCCCGGCGCGCATCGTGTTCGTCAAATCCAGAGAAGCGAAAGAGATGCTTGATCCGGCTTTGCAGGAAGGCAACCGCGCCAAAAGCATGGCCGCTCCAGTCACCGCCATCATCGGCTACGATCTGCATTTCTATGAAAGGATGAGCAAGCTGTACCCCAATGCGCCGGATGCGCGCAGCTGGTTCGACAAAGACGAGCAGACCGCCTTCATCAACGCCTTCCGCAACGGCACGCTGCAGGGCGCTTACCTCATCATCGCGGCACGCGCGCTTGGCCTCGATTGCGGCCCGATGTCCGGCTTTGACTATGCCCTGGTAGATCAACTGTTTTTCGCGGGAACATCGGTGAAAGCCAACTTCATGTGCAACCTCGGCTATGGCGATCCGAAGGGTGTCTATCCGCGCAACCCGAGGCTGGGGTTCGATGAAGCATGCAGGATTGTTTAAGCCGGGCGAGCCTGAAACAAATGTAGGCCAGGCTATGCCCGACATGGTGGGCATAGCCCACCCTACGGAGAGCACTTTAGCGCTGCCTCGGCACGATAGCCTGTAGGGCGGATGAGGCCGCAGGCCGTTTCCGCCGAATGGAAGTCATGCGAGAGTTCAGCATCCTACGGCTCATTTACGATCAACGATTGCTTAACCGAGTGCCATGACCTGCTTACCCCACTTCGTGGATGAAAAGAGGTTTTAATCACTTACAAGTTAAATCATGCCAAAACATGAGAAGAGTTGTGACGTTGTAGGTCGGAAAAGCGCAGCGCCTTCCGACACCTCACATGTCGGATAACGCTGCGCTCATCCGACCTACAAAAACCGCCGCCTTTATTGGTTTCGGCTCGTACGACTTAGGAATTCAGACCAGCTGGAAAAATTCGATGTGTAAGTAGCCATGTACCGTCCATTTCAGAAGAAATATCAAGTATATATGCCGAAATGCCTATATATTCCGGCCTAGTCATTGCGCCCCGATATTGCAGCGAGCTTGTAGCTAAACCCGATAAGCGTGCTTCATCGATATCGTGCCATCGGCGCGGTTTCTCCGGCAAAAGCCCTTTATAATCCGCGCCATTTGAATTTGACCAATCTGGGAGTGTTTATGGGCTTGGGGCCGGTGATGCTGGATGTATTGGGGACGCGGCTGACTGCGGAGGATGAGGCGCGGTTGCGGCATCCGCTGGTCGGCGGGGTGATCCTGTTCGCGCGCAACTATGAATCGCCCGGACAGCTCACCGAGTTGACTGCCGCGATTCATGCGCTGCGCACGCCGCCATTGCTGATCGCGGTGGATCACGAGGGCGGGCGGGTGCAGCGTTTCCGTGATGGCTTCACGAAAATTCCCGCGATGCGTGGGCTTGGCAAAATCTGGGATGACCACCCGCAACACGCGCGCCACCTGGCGCAGCAGGCGGGTTATGTGCTGGCGGCGGAGCTGCGCGCGTGCGGCGTGGATTTCAGTTTCACGCCGGTGCTGGATGTGGATTACGGGCAGAGCAGCGTGATCGGCGACCGCGCGTTCCACAGCGACCCGCAGGCCATCGCCGAACTGGCGCACAGTCTGTTGCTGGGGCTGAGGCAGGGCGGCATGCATTCGGTCGGCAAGCATTTCCCCGGCCACGGTTTCGTGAGCGCCGATTCGCATCTGGACATTCCGGTTGACGAGCGCGAATTCGTTGACATCGAGCTGTGCGACCTGGTGCCGTTCCGGCAGATGGTGGATTACGGCATGACCGCAGTGATGCCCGCGCATATCATTTATCCAAAGGTGGACAGCCGCCCGGCGGGGTTTTCGCCAGTCTGGCTGAAGAGCATTTTGCGCGGCCAACTGGGCTTTGATGGCGTCATCTTCAGCGACGATCTGAGCATGGAGGGCGCAACGGTTGCGGGCAACATCGTGCAACGTGCCGAAGCCGCGCTGAACGCGGGCTGCGACATGGTGCTGGTATGCAACAAGTCGGCATCGGCGGACGAATTGCTGCAAGGGCTGCACTGGGAGATGCCCGTCACCAGCAAGGCGCGCCTCGCGCAGATGCGCGGCAAGGCGCATCCCGAATCGCTGACTCATCTGCATGAACAACATCATTTCCTCAAGGCGCTGGGGGAGGTTGCCGCCATCGGCATGGGCAATGCGGAATTGCCGCTGGCCTGACTTTGCCAATTGCCACCCCGCCTGAGATAATCCCCGCGTGGAATTTTCGCGTCGCGCACATTTGGGTGTCATAGAGCATGAGTGAATTACAGGCAGCTTTGCTGGCAATCGGTTTCGGCGTGATCGTCGCGGTGTATGTCTATGGCTGGTGGCAGCAACGGAAGTACCGGCGCAAATTTGGCACGGCCTTCAAGGCGAGCCATGCGGATGCGCTGTATCGGGAAAAGGCCGCTGTTGCGGTGGAGCATACCCGGCAAGCGGCGCCGGTCGATACCAACGACGATAGCGCAGACGAGCCAATCACGGCGGCTGACCAGGCTGTCCAGCCGCCTGCCGCAGAGCAGCCGGACCGGAACCTGCCCGGTGATTCCTGCGCTCTGCTGGAGGCGGGCAGCGATTTCATCATCGAACTGCATCCGGCTGAACCATGCCCCGCCAACGCGCTGGACGGCCTGTGGCAGCGCAAGTTCGATTTTGGCAAGCCGGTGCATGTGTGCGGGATGGCGTTGAATTCGCCGCAATGGGAGCGCGCCATTGCCGATAGCCAGACCTTGTATGAGCGTTTTCGTATCGCCCTGCAACTGGTAGACCGTGGCGGCGCGATCAGCGCGGCGAAGCTGGCTGATTTTCGTGATCTGGTGCTGGGCGTCGCCAAACATATCAAGGCCGATGCCGCTGCTGCGGATATCCATGAAACCCACCACCGCGCAGTCGAACTGGACAAGTTCTGCGCCGAAGTTGACCAGACGATCGGGATCAATCTGGTGCCGCCCGGAGAGCGTTTGTTGACCGGCACAAAAATAGCGCAGGCTGCCGCGTTGCACGGCATGACGCTGGAAGCGGACGGCGCTTTTCATTTGCTGGATGCACAGGGACATAGCTTGTTCAGCCTGGTCAATCAGGACGCCAATCCGTTTCAGCATCACACGCTGGGCGCCTTCGGCACGGCCGGCATAACGCTGTTGCTGGATGTGCCGCGCACGGAAAATCCTGCCGAACAGTTTTCCGGGATGGCGCGAATTGCCCGGGAACTGGGCAAGGAGCTACAGGTTAACCTGGTGGACGATAATCGTGTTGCGTTGATCGATCCTGCGCTGGCGGTTATCCGTGAGCAAGTTACCCAGGTCGAAGCAAAGATGCGCGCTAACGGCATTGTGCCCGGCAGCGCGCAGGCACGCAGGCTGTTTGCCTGATGACAACTCAAGAGGTAATCCGCCGTGCTGCCTGGTTGCGCGAAGAAATCAGGTTTCACGAATACCGGTATTACGTGCTGGATTCCCCTGTTGTTCCCGATGCGGAATACGACCGGCTGTTCCGTGAATTGCAGTCTCTCGAAGCGCAGCATCCCGAACTTTCTACTCCCGATTCACCCACCCGCCGCGTCGGCGGCAAGGCGCTGGATGGCTTTGCGCCGGTGCGTCATGCCGTGCCCATGCTGTCGATCCGCACCGAGACCGATATCAGCGACCAAGGCGCGATTGCTTTCGACGCGCGGGCGCGCAAGGAGTTGGGGTTGGGCGAGAGCGATGCGCCGCTCGAGTATGCCTGCGAACTGAAATTCGATGGCCTCGCGATCAACCTGCGCTACGAGCGCGGCGTGCTGGTGCAGGCCGCGACGCGTGGCGACGGCGAGACCGGCGAGGATGTGACGCAGAACGTGCGCACTATCCATTGCATTCCCTTGCAACTCAACGGCTGCGATGCCGAAGTGCTGGAGGTGCGCGGCGAGGTGTACATGTCGCGCCGCGATTTCGAACGCTACAACGAACAGCAGCGCGCGCAGGGACTGCCCACGCTGGTGAATCCGCGCAACGGCGCGGCGGGCAGCATCCGCCAGCTCGACCCGGCGCTGGCCGCGCGCCGCCCGCTATCATTTTTCGCTTACGGCCTGGGCGAGGCGCGCGGCTGGGCATCGCCAGCGACGCATAGTGCAATGCTGGACGCGCTGGCGGCGCTGGGCGTACCGGTCAGCGACAAGCGCGCGGTGGAGCGCGGCGCTGAAGGCCTGGTGAATTTTCACCGGCGCATCGCGGTCGCGCGCGACCATTTGCCGTTCGACATCGACGGCGTGGTGTACAAGGTCAACAGTCTCGCGTTGCAGGCCGAGCTCGGCTTCGTTTCGCGCGAGCCGCGCTGGGCAGTGGCGCACAAATACCCGGCGGAAGAGCAGATCACTGTGGTGCGCGACATCGACATCCAGGTCGGGCGCACCGGCAAGCTCACACCCGTGGCCAAGCTGGAGCCGGTGTTCGTCGGCGGTACGACGGTTTCCAACGCCACGCTGCACAACGAGGACGAAACGCGGCGCAAGGACGTGCGCATCGGCGACACGGTGATCGTGCGCCGCGCGGGCGACGTGATCCCGGAAGTGGTCGGCGTGGTGCTCGACCAGCGTCCTCCTGACGCGGGCGAGCCGTTCGATCTGTTCAAGCGTCTGGGCGGCAAGTGCCCGGTATGCGGCAGCCGCATCGTGCGCGAAGAAGGCGAGGCAAACTGGCGCTGTAGCGGCGGCCTGTTCTGCCCGGCGCAGCGCATGCAGGCGCTGCTGCATTTCGCCAGCCGCCGCGCAATGGACATCGAGGGTCTGGGCGACAAGCTGGTCAAGCAACTGGTCGATGACGGCATCGTGAGCACACCCGTCGACCTGTACAAATTGGGCATGGGCGCGGTCGCGAATCTGGAGCGCATGGGCGAGAAATCCGCGCTCAACCTGCTGGGCGCGATCGAGCGCAGCAAGCGCACCACGCTGGCGCGTTTCATTTATGCGCTCGGCATCCGCAATGTCGGCGAGGCGACGGCAAAAGACCTGGCGCAGCACTTCGGCTCGCTGGACAATCTGCTCGCCGTCGGTGCGGAAAGTTTGCAGCAGGTGCGCGATGTCGGGCCGGTGGTGGCGCAGAGCATCGTCGATTTCCTGGCGGAAGCGCACAACCGCGAAGTCATCGCGCAGTTGCGCGCCAGCGGCGTGCATTGGCCGGAGCATGAACAGCGGCATACGGCGGAATTGCCATTCAGCGGCAAGACCTTCGTGCTGACCGGCACGCTGGACAGTATGGCGCGCGACGAGGCCAAGGAAAAACTCGAGGCGCTGGGCGCCAAGGTCAGCGGCAGCGTGTCGAAAAAAACCGATTATGTGGTGGCGGGCGCCGAGGCAGGCAGCAAGCTGGATAAGGCGCGCGAGCTGGGCGTGGCGGTACTGAATGAGCAACAGTTTTTGGCGTTACTGAATGAACCTTAAAACGGCAGTTGCGCCACGAAGAACGCGAAGAGCGGAAGGTTGTCGGTCAAATAATCGCAATTTGTGACAAGCCACGAAATTCAGCAGCAACATGGGCGGAAAAACGAAGCGCCTGGTGGAACAACTATTGACGTTTCCATAATTGGCGACAGTTTTTTGCCCCCACCCCAACCCTCCCCCGCACGCTACGCGTGCAAGGGAGGGAGCAAACCTAGCCCCCTCCTCCGCTTGCGGGGGAGGGTTGGGGTGGGGGCAGGAGAGTTTTCTACTGTCATGTATTTTGGAAAGCTCAATAGTATCGCGTCACAGAATTAACGAAACATGTTCAAAATCTGTAGGGTGGAAAAGCGCAGCGCCTTCCGCCGCATGACAATCCCATTCGGCGGATAGCTTTGCATAGCCATCTGACTAAGCGATCAAAAAACGATCGCTAAGTCATTGGTTAACGCCTGCGGCTCATCCGCCCTTGTATCTACGAGAATGCGGGTAGGTTCAGAATGATGTTTTGTAATTTACGATTTGCAACACTACGCTACGCTCATCCGCCCCTGACCTCAACAGCGGAAAAGATGTGCAATCCGCAGATACCCCGCGCTGCCTTTATTCCCCTCCCGATTCTTTCACTTCAGTGCGCGCCCAGCCCTGCGCAAAGGTAATGCGTAGCTCCGCGCCGGTAGCCAGATCGCTGGCGTCGGATACCATGCGCCCGCTGGCATCCTGCACCATGCTGTAGCCGCGCGCCAGCACTCGCCTGGGATCGAGCAGGGCGAGGTGCTGCGCGATGTTTTCCGCTTGCGCTGCGCGTTGCGCATGCAGTGTGCGCATCGCATTGGACAGACGCGCCGCGAGGCCGGTTTGCCTGTCCTGCAGCCGGGCGAAATCGCCGCTCGCCGCACGCAGGCGTTGCGCCAGCGATTGCCATTGCCAATCCTGCTGCTGCTTGCGGTAGGCGTGCGCGCGCTGCATGCGCTGCCGCAGTTGTTCCAGTTGTTGCGCCTGGCGTTGCAACTGCTGCGCGGGATGCACCAGGCGGCGTTGCAGGTAGTCCGCCGTTTGCATGGCATTTTGCAAACGGTTGCGCTGTGCGCGTCGCAGGTGTTGCGCAAAGTCGCGCAGGGTGCGCAGCAGCGCATGGCGATCCGGCACGACGCGCTGCGCTGCCGCGGTCGGTGTCGGGGCACGCTCGTCGGCGACAAAATCGGCGATGGTGAAATCGGTTTCATGCCCGACACCGCTGACGACGGGAATGGCGCTGGCGGCAATGGCGCGCGCCACGACTTCCTCGTTGAACGCCCACAGATCTTCGATGCTGCCGCCGCCGCGGCAGACGATCAGTACGTCACATTCCGCACGCTGGCTGGCGGTGCGGATCGCGGCCGCGATCTGTTCCGCGCTGCCGGCACCCTGCACCGGAGCCGGGTACAGCACCACCGGCACGCCCGGCAGGCGCAGCCGCAAGGTGGTGAGTACGTCGCGCAACGCGGCGGCCTGCAAAGAGGTGACTATGCCGATTCGCCTGGGATAGGACGGTAGCGGGCGTTTACTCGCCGCATCAAACAAACCCTCACTCTCCAGCTTCAATTTGAGTTGCGCGAAACGTTCGTATAACATGCCCAGCCCAGCCGGTCGTACCTGCTCGACAGTGAGCTGAAAGTCGCCGCGCTGCTCATACAACGTGACAACAGCCAGTACTTCCACCTGCCGGCCATTGGCGACCGAATCGCCCAACAACTGATTCTTGTGCCGGAACATCACGCAGCGTACCTGCGCCTGATCATCTTTCAGTGAAAAATAGAAATGGCCGGAAGCCGCCTTCACCAGATTGGAAATTTCCCCGCGCACCCACAGCAACGGGACATTGCTTTCCAGCAACTGCTTGATTGCAAAGTTGAGTTCCGCGACGCGCAGGACGCGGTTTTTTCCTTCAAAAAATAGGCCGAAAGACATATTGACAATTCAAAACAATTCACAAATCGAGAAAATTCGCCATTTCTTGCCATCATGCCCGCAGTAAAACCATTAACTTACGGTAACATGTTGTTTTTACTTGATATTATTGCAATACAAAAAATAGGCAAAGTAAGAAAAACCCTTATATAACGCCAAGTTGGGGGTGGACTATTGATAACTATCCACAAAGTTATCCACAGATTTTGTGGGTAAATGGAAATACTCTTTTCAAATGGCAGGTTAGCAAAATTCTGCTGAAGCAAACCCTGAGAAACAAACTCTGAGAAAAGTTGCTCAACTTAGTGTGACACGCTACAGTTGCGCCCTCGGAATCTCCGGGGTAAATCATACATGGTCGCGACATCCATTAAAGACTTGCCAGGGGATTCTTTTTAACCCAGATAATCCATTTGGGCGTAGGTCGGGCTTTAGCCCGACATGTCGGGTTAAAACCCGACCTACAACCCCTTGATTTTGCAATGCCTCAATAGCTAATGAACTATCTGGGTTTAATTTAAGCACATCTGGAGAATCCGCGTGTTTGCAATTATAGAAGCGGCTGGCTGGCCGATCTGGTTTTTGATTCTGGCTTCGGTTATCGCTCTCGGGTTGATTATTGAACGTTCGATTTTCCTGCGCACCAATCTCGTATCTCCACCCGCCCTGCTGGATGAAGTTATCAAGGAACTGAAACAGCGCGGTGTCAGCGACAGCATGCTGGCACGGCTTGCCGACAGTTCGCCGCTGGGGCGCATCTTCGCCGCCGGGCTGAAAAACATCAAGAGCCCGCCCGAGGTGATGAAAGAATCCATCGAGGAAGCCGGTCGCGCGGTCGCCCACGATCTGGAACGCTTTCTCACTACGCTGGGTACCATTGCCTCGATCAGCCCGCTGCTGGGACTGTTCGGCACACTGGTGGGCATGATCGAAATCTTCGGCGCGCAAACGCCCACCGGCAATAGTCCGGCAGCGCTTGCCCACGGCATTTCGGTGGCGCTGTATAACACCGCTTTCGGCCTGATTGTGGCGATACCCAGCATGATCGCCTACCGTCATTTCCGCGCCCAGATTGACAGCCTGACCATCGAGATGGAACAGCGTGCCGTCAAGCTGGTCGAGATCGTGCACGGTATCCGGGCGAAGTGATGAATTTCCGCCGCGGACGCCCTCGCGAGGAACCGGAAATCAATCTGATTCCGATGATCGATGTGCTGCTGGTGATCCTGATTTTCCTGATGGTGACGACCAGTTACGCCAAATTTTCCGAATTGCAGGTCAACCTGCCGCAGGCCGGCGGCGAAGCGGCCGCCGAAGTGACCACGCCAATCAATATCGCGATAGACGCCTCGGAGCGCTACGCCATCAACGATCAGGGCATCTCCTACTCCGGCGTGGATGCATTGGCCACCGCGCTGAAGAATGCTGCGGGCGACCAGGCCGACCCCACCATCGTCATCAATGCCGACGCCAAGGCGCCGCACCAGTCGGTCATCAACGTGATGGAAGCGGCACGGTTGGCAGGGTATGGGCGCATCACCTTTACCACGCAGAACCAGCCAAAATAATTCCAACCCCATTTCATCGGTGAAACTGCGTTGGCTTCCTCACTCACTCCTGGTGGAACAACTAGCCATTCGACTAGGCCATCAAAAGACGATAGCCAAGTCGCTGGTTATAGCCGTGCTAATTGCACTGTCAGCGTCGTTCGCTCGTCGCCGCCTTGTTTGACCTTCGAAATGAGGTTGGAATAAAAGATGGTCAGCTTGGAATACCACTGGTATCGCATCACACCGCTGCACCTGCTCCTGCTGCCGATCAGTCTGCTGTTCCGCGCACTGGCAACATTACGCCGCACGCTGTATCTCGGCCGCGTCCTGACCAGTAAAAAATTAGCCGTGCCGGTTATCGTGATCGGCAACATCAGCGCCGGCGGTACCGGCAAGACCCCGCTCACGCTTGCGCTGGCGCAGCAACTGATCCGGCGCGGGCGGCATCCGCTCATCGTCAGCCGCGGCCACGGCGGCAGCGCGCAGCAGCCGCAACGCGTCACCCCGGACAGTGATGTCCGGCAAGCGGGCGACGAACCGTTGCTGATGGCGCGGCGCAACCTCTGCCCGGTATGGATAGGGAAAGACCGCGCCGCCGCCGCGCAAACCGCGCTACAAGCCAACCCGCAATGCGACGTGGTGCTGTGCGACGATGGCTTGCAGCATTACCGGCTGCAACGCGACATGGAAATTGCGGTCATCGACGGCGCGCGCGGTTTCGGCAATGGTTTTATGCTTCCCGCCGGACCGTTGCGCGAACCGGTATCGCGCCTGCGCACGGTAGATGCCGTGGTGGTGAACAACGGTGGCACATCGACAGGCCAGTACGCGATGCGCCTGTCGGGAGAAATCTTTCACAATCTGCTCACCCCCGGTAGGACCGCTACTGCCGCAGAGCTGGGCAAGCTGCGTTGCCATGCCGTAGCCGGTATCGGGCATCCGCAGCGCTATTTCAGGCATTTGCAATCATTGGGCATTTCCTTCACGCCGCACGCTTTTCCCGACCATCATCCTTACTGTGCAGCCGACCTGGCCTTCGCGGGTTGCGATGCGGTACTCCTCACCGAAAAAGATGCGGTAAAATGCGGCGCATTCGCTGACGAACGATATTGGGTGTTGCGCGTGGAAGCCCAAATCGACCCAGCCCTGATCGATCACATTCTGCGAAAGATTGCCCATCATGGATCCGAAACTGCTTGATATCCTCGTCTGCCCGTTGTGCAAGTCCCCGCTGGTTTACCGTAAAGCCGAAAAAGAGCTGATTTGCAAGGCCGACCGGCTGGCCTTTCGCATCGAAGACGATATTCCGGTAATGCTGGCCGACGAAGCGCGCAAGCTCACCGCCGAGGAAGTCGAAAAACTCTGATGGTCGCTTTCCATGTCGTCATCCCGGCGCGCCACGCTTCCACCCGGTTGCCCGGCAAACCGCTGCTGCCGATCGCCGGAAAACCGATGGTGGTACGGGTTGCGGAACAAGCGGCACAAAGCGGCGCACAGCAGATCTGGATTGCCACCGACCATCATGCGATTGCCCATGTCGTGCATGAGCACGGCTTCAAGGCATGCCTGACCAAAGATACCCACGCCAGCGGAACGGATCGCATCGCCGAAGTAGTGGAACAACACGGCTGGCCGGACGACACCATCGTGGTAAACGTGCAGGGCGACGAGCCGCTGATGCCGCCCGATCTGATCCGCGCCGTCGCCGAGCATCTGCATAACCACCCGGAATGCGCCATCGCCACTGCCTGTCATGCGCTCCACGACGAAGCGTCACTGCGCAACCCGAACATCGTCAAGACGGTGCTGGATAAGGATGGCCATGCGCTGTATTTCAGCCGCGCGCCGATTCCCTGGCCGCGCGATGCATTTGCGCTCCCCTCGCCCGCTGGCGGGCGAGGAGCTGGGGGTGAGGGGATTTTGCCCGCAGGCCTGCCAGCGCTGCGCCACATCGGTATTTACGCTTACCGCGCCAGCTTCCTGCGCGCTTATGGGCAACTTGCGCCGGCAGCGATAGAACACTTTGAAGCACTGGAACAATTGCGCGCGCTGTATTATGGGTACAAAATCGGTGTGGTCATCGCTGCGCAGGCTCCGCCAGCCGGCGTGGATACGGAACAGGATTTACATGCAGTTCGGCAAATTTTCACCGCCACCATCAACCCTGAGGAGAATGAACAATGAAACTGATATTGCTAGGCGCACCGGGTGCAGGCAAGGGCACCCAGGCCAACTACATCAAGGAAAAATTCAACATCCCGCAAATTTCCACCGGCGACATGCTGCGCGCGGCAGTCAAGGCAGGTACGCCGCTGGGTCTCGCGGCCAAAAAGGTGATGGATGCCGGCGGCTTGATTTCCGATGACATCATCATCGATCTGGTCAAGGAGCGCATCAAGGAAAAAGACTGCGCCAACGGCTTTCTGTTCGACGGTTTTCCGCGCACCATTCCGCAGGCGCAGGCGATGAAGGATGCGGGCATCCACATTGACTATGTAGTGGAAATCGAAGTGGAAGACAGCGAGATCATCAAGCGCATGAGCGGACGACGCGTGCATCCGGCTTCCGGACGCACCTACCATGTGATATTCAATCCGCCCAGGGTGGAAGGCAGGGACGATATCACTGGCGAGGATCTGGTACAGCGCCCGGACGATGCAGAAGATACCGTGCTCAAACGCCTCAATGTCTATCACGAGCAAACCAGGCCGCTGGTCGATTATTACACCGCCTGGGCAAAATCCGGTGAAGCGAACGCGCCAAAGTGCGTAAACATTCCGGGCGTGGGCGGCGTCGAGCATATTCGCGACCAGATATTTGCCGTGCTGGGCAGTTAGCGATGGCGGGCAAACCCCTGCTCACCATTACAGACGCCAAGCGCGTCGCGGCGGCAGCCGAGGCCGAAGCGCAACGCAACGGCTGGCGGGTGGTCATCGCCGTGGTGGACGACGGTGGCCATTTGCTCTATCTGGAACGCAGCCACGATACCCAGTTCGGCAGCATCGAGACCGCAATACAGAAAGCCCATGCCGCTGTCGCGTTTCAGCGCCCGACCAAGGCTTCCGAAGATGCAGTATTGAGCGGGCGGCTGATCCATCTCGCCATGCCCGGCGTGATTCCCGCCGAAGGCGGCGTGCCGCTGGAGATCGACGGATTTATCGTGGGCGGTTTGGGAATCAGCGGCGTGCGCTCGTTTCAGGATGGACAAATTGCGGCGGCGGGTATCGCCGCACTGACAACAGATCAGGCCAATTCTCTTTCAGGCAATCATTCGTAATCCCATTTCCATTACAAAAGAACAATAATTCGTAGGTCGGGCCCCGCCCATGAGCACAGTCAAAATTCTACCCCCATCCCAACCTTCCCCCTGCAAGGGGGAAGGAGTGAGAACCAACCGCCTTCAGGCGGCTCATGGTTTTATTGGCCCCTTGAGGAGCTCACCCAATAAGCCCCCGGCTTTGCCGGGGGTAATTTAATTTACCCAAAAACCACCATTATTACCCACCACCTTTTTTCTCCAGCATTTCCCAGCGCTCCAGCGCCGCCGATATTTCCGCCTCGATTTCCTCACCGCGCGCTTGCAGCTGTTTGGCGCGCTTGGGGTCGCTGCGATAAATCATGCCGTCGGCCAGATGCGCGGCGATGTCGATCTGCTCGCGCTCCAATGCCTCGATACGCTTGGGCAATTCTTCCAGCTCACGCGCTTCCTTGTAGCCAAGTTTGTTGGCTGGTTTCGCTTTTTCGGCTGCGGCAACAGCCGCGCGCGGTGGCGTGGAAATAACAGGTTTGACGACCGCCACACTGGCCTGATATTTCTTGACACGCACCCAGTCCTCGTAGCCGCCGGCATATTCGACCAGCTTGCCGTCGCCCTCGAAGGCGATCACCTGCGTCACCACGTTATCGAGAAATGCGCGGTCATGGCTGACGAGGAACAGCGTGCCGTCATAGTTCGCCAGCAATTCTTCGAGCAACTCCAGCGTCTCGATATCAAGGTCATTGGTCGGCTCGTCGAGCACCAGCACGTTGGCAGGCTGGGTGAACAGCCTTGCCAGCAGCAGGCGGTTGCGTTCGCCGCCGGAGCAGCTCTTGACCGGCGAGCGGGCGCGTTCCGGCGGAAACAGAAAGTCGCCGAGATAGCTGATGACGTGCTTCTTCTGCCCGCCGATCTCGACAAAATCCGAGCCTTGGCTGATGGTATCTGCCAGCGTTGCCTCATCATCGAGTTGCTCGCGCAATTGGTCGAAATAAGCCACCGAGATTTTCGTGCCGAGTTTGACCTGCCCGCTATCCGGCGGCAGCGCGCCGAGGATGATCTTGAGCAGCGTGCTCTTGCCCGCGCCGTTCGGGCCGAGCAGGCCGATCTTGTCGCCGCGCTGGATGCGGCAGGAAAAACTGTCGATGATTTTGCGCGCACCGTATGACTTGCTGACATTGTCCAGTTCTGCCACCAGCTTGCCGGAGCGTTCCCCGGCATCCACGCTCATCTCGACCTTGCCAAGTTTTTCGCGGCGCGCGGCACGGTCGCGGCGCAATTGTTCGAGGCGCAGCACGCGGCCTTCGTTGCGCGTGCGGCGCGCCTTGACCCCCTGGCGTATCCACACTTCTTCCTGCGCCAGCACCTTGTCGAACTTGGCGTTCACCACCGCCTCGTCGCTCAGCATGCGTTCCTTGATCGCCTGATAGGCGGAAAAATTACCGGGGAAACTCGTCAGCCTGCCGCGGTCCAGTTCGACGATGCGCGTCGCGACGTTATCCAGAAAACGCCGGTCGTGCGTGACGAACAACACGCTGCCGATAAAATTGTTCAACAGCCCCTCCAGCCATTCGATCGAGGCGAAATCCAGATGGTTGGTCGGCTCGTCGAGGATCAGCACATCCGGCTCGGCCACCAATGCCTGCGCCAGCGCCACGCGCTTGCGCTGCCCGCCGGATAGTTCGCCGACACGCTTGTCGGCGTCCAGATCCAGTTTCGCGATGGTGGTTTCGATGCGCGCCTGGATCGACCAGCCGTCCTGTGCTTCAAGCTGGGTCTGCAAGTGCTGCATCTGTTCCAGCAGCCTGTCCACGTCCGCATCCGGCTCGGAGATCTGGTGCGAGACAGCATGGTAATCGTGCAACAGCTTGCGGATGTCGCCCAGACCTTGCGCCACCGCATCGAACACCGTGTCCTCCGCTGCCAGCACCGGCTCCTGGCTGACGTAGCAGATGCGCGCGGTCGGTGCGCGCCACACCAGCCCATCGTCGAGATGGGCGCCGCCTTGCCCGGCCAGCACGCGCATCATGCTCGACTTGCCGCCGCCATTGCGCCCGATCAGGCCGATACGCTCGCCCTCATCGAGTTGAAAGTCGGCGTGGTCGAGCAGTGCGACGTGCCCGAATGCGAGGCAAGCCTTGTCTAGTGTAATAAATGGCATGATCTGGAAACTACTTTCGAAAGCGACAACTGCGTAACAAACCGATTATTGACGTTTCCATAATTGGCGACGGTTTTTTGCCCCCACCCCACCCCAGCCCTCCCCCGCAAGCGGAGGAGGGGGCTAGATTTGCTCCCTCCCTTGCACGCGTAGCGTGCGGGGGAGGGCTGGGGTGGGGGCAGGGTGAGTTTTCTACTGTCATGTATTTTGGAAAGCTCAATAATACGAGCCTGCATAAATTTTTATGGCCAAATTTCCTTGGGGGCGCGCATGATACCAGCACCGAGGTTTTGATTGCGGCGCATTTCCGCTAGAATGCGCACCGCTGTCCTCGTAGTTAAATGGATATAACCGGCCCCTCCTAAGGGTCAATTACTGGTTCGATTCCAGTCGAGGACGCCAATATCGGAAATACGAAAAACCGGTGCTGCGTCAGCAAACCTCGCTCGCGGGAAGAAGAGAGGCCAAGTGAAGGTCACAAGGGACTGGCCCGTGAATTGGGCCAACACCTGGGTTTCACCGAAACACAATTCGCCGCCACGATCAATAGGCCGAAATATATAGGCATTTTGGCATATAGATATTTTCCGGTTTCGATGGTAAGTTCCTTCAGCCTACGGGTTCGCACAGAAAGCTATCGATAATAAACGCCGCGAATACCGTAATTTGGATGGCGCCAAGCCATTCAGCCTCCAGTCCGAAATTCAGGCAGATCAAGCAAATGATGAGCATACCGCCGCAGTCAGTGACTAAATTGGAGCATACCCATGCTCCTTAAGGAAGCCTGCCGGATGCTGATGTTCCTTGCAGCCGCGTGCGCTGTGCCTGTCGTCCATGGGGAACCAATCGGTGATCTTGAGTTTTCCGGTTCCGGTTTTCTGACGGTGGGCGTTGGCAAGATGCTGGGCGGAACCCATGCCACAGTGCTTGATCGCAATTGCCCGTGCTTTATAGCCGATTACGCCCAAGGCGCTGTCTACGATGGACGCAGCGGGCTGCAGTGGGGGCAAGACTCCAAGTTAGGGCTTCAGGGGACTGCCACCCTGCCGAACGCCAACTTTTCGGTGACTGCACAGGCGGTCGCCCGTGGCGCCCATAACGGAAACATCGATCTTGAATGGTTATACGGCTCCTATCAATTGACGGATAACACGGTAATTCAGTTTGGGCGCAAGCGCTTGCCGATGTTCTATTATTCCGACATCCAGGACGTTGGCTTTGCGCTGCCGTGGACGCACTTGCCGCCCCAACTCTATGGATGGGAGATGGTCAATTACAACGGGGTGAACATACGGCACCAGGCACGATGGGGAGATTGGGCTGCGACCATCAATGCTCTTGCCGGCAACGAGAACGTCAGCGACAGCGGGTACTGGGAAATTTACAACGGAAAGCGCAGCCGGACCCGCGTCAAATTGAACAACATAATCGGCGGCGATTTAACCCTTGCCAGGGATTGGTTCGAGACACGTCTGGTCTATATCCAATCGGGTACCCAGAGAGAGAGTTTTACGATATGGGATGATGCCTCACAGAACTACCTGCCTGCCAACGACCCCGGTTTGCCCGGCAATGGGACGCGCCAGAATATTTACGGTATCGCCCTCAATATGGATCCCGGCGACTGGATCTTCCGCAGCGAGTTGCTCTACATTAATCGTCCGGGCGCCACCTATAAGGATTACGCGCAGCTCGTGGGCATCGGTCGCCGCTTCGGCGAGTGGCAGTTGATGGCGACCGCGTCGCACTATGGCGGTGAGGCAGTCGTGGCAAATGGCGGAGATCCGCAAGGGCAGGAGAACCATACCAGCCGTTCACTCACGCTGCGCTATAACCTGACCCAGACAAGCGACATCAAGATGCAGCTCGACAGCCAGAAAGATCAGGGCGGGATAAATTGGGCTCCCCGATATGGCGAGGCGCGGTTGCTCACCTTGAGCTACGACGTGGTATTTTGATCATGCTACGCCGCTATTTTCTTGTTTGCTGCTTCGCCGCCATCCCTGCAATGGCGTCTGCTGCGGATGATATCGTCGTCATCGTGAACCAGAACATCGGCGTGAATAAAATGAGCCGCGATGACGTCATAGATATTTTTCTTGGCCGTAGCCGGCGCCTGCCTTCCGGCGTCACCGCATTGCCGCTGGATTTGCCCAGCACGTCGCTTGAAAGGGAGCAATTCTATTCGCGACTTACCGGCAAGAGCATGGGTGAGATTAACGCCTATTGGGCGCGCCTCATTTTTTCAGGCCGGGCTTCGCCGCCTTCCCTGGCTATGAGTCAGGAGGAAGCCATGCAGATGGTCGCCGATAATCGCAATGCAATGGGTTATGTGGCCAAGAGCAAGGTCACCCCTTCGGTGAAAATCATATTCGAGCTCCAGCCAGAATGATTAACCCGTTCCGCAAAGGCATTTTGTTCGGAACGATAATCAGCATTGTTGGAACAGCTTTCTGTGTCAGTGCGATCTTTATTCTGATGGTCGCCTTTGTTACCGCCGCCGATACACGGAAAGATTTCGCCAGGCACATGGATGAGTTGCTGGATACCGTCGAAAGCACGGCCAGCGTCGCCTGTTTTGTTGAGGACAAGCAATTGGCGGCGGAGCTGGTGTCCGGCTTGCTGAAGAACCGTGTGGTGTCCCGGGTGGTGGTGCAGACCGCCGACAAGGAATTGGCGCGTGGCGAGCGCGCCGGCTCATATCGCGCCGACGCGACTCCCGAGCCGATGGTTCAAGCAGTTTCCAGAAAGATCGTGTCACCCTTCAGCAAGGACAAGGTCATCTGCGAAATCAGCATGGAGCCGGATACCCGGGAGGCCAATCGTCTGGTGTGGGAAAACGTCTATTTCACGGTTTCCTTGCTGGCCTTGCAGTTGCTTTTCGTCGCCGTTGCTGTCGTGCTCATCGTTCTTTATTTTGTCGTCCGTCCGATCAGGGCGTTGTCAAACAACCTGCACAGCATTGACGCCGCCGCCGGGGAGAAGTTGCTGTCGCCGAAGGAGCATGAGGGGAATGAAATTGCGCGACTGACCGACGATATCAATAATTTGGTCGGAACACTGGTCGACGCTTTGCAGAATGAGCAACAACTTCGTACCCAACAGGAAATCAACCAGCAAAAGTACCGCAGTATTTTCGATAATGCCGGGTCAGGTATTTTTATCGCCGATGTGGACGGGCATATTTCCTCCTTCAATCGTTCATTTCTCCTCCTGACGCATTTCCCGGCCGATGAGCATGGCCAGTCGCCTGAACTTGCGCATGCCCCATGGCGTGATCATGATCTCTTGATAAAAACAATCGAGGCTTGCGTCATGACCGGCGCCAATCAGTCTGTCGATCTGGAGCTGGATACAGAGGAACCTTGCTGGTTGAACGTAATCCTCGCCGACAGCGGCGACGGCCAGGTGCAGGGGGTTGTCAGCGATGTGACCCAAGTTAAACAATCAGAAACTACCGCTTTGCAAATGGTGGTAACGGACAGTCTTACCGGCCTTCCCAACCGTCTCGGACTGGAGCGCTACGTACTTACTATCCAGTGCGGGCACAGAGATCCATGTGCCTTAATGCTGGTGGATATTAAAGAGTTCACGCAGATCAATGAGTCTATGGGAATGCCGGTGGGTGACAAGGTGCTGAAGGTCGCTGCTGCACGCTTGATGGGTTGCATCAAGAAGACAGACTGGCTGGCGCGGCTTGGTAGTGACAAGTTCGCCGTTGTTTTGCACGGTGTTTCCACACCGGCAGCAGCGGAAAATGTGGCTATACGTATCATTGGCGCTTTCCGCCAACCTATCGAAATCGAAGAAACGTCGATTACCTCCGGTTGTGACATCGGCATCGCCTTTTACCCCGCCGATGGCGCCGATCTTCCGTCATTGTTACGCAGTGCCGAGTTCGCGCTGTCCTACGCCAAGACTACGGCGGGTAAAGATTTCCAATTCTTCATGCCAGAGATGGTGGTGACGGCGGAACAGCACCGCAAGCTGGAAACAGAGTTGCATCAAGCCATCCAGCGTGATGAGCTGCGGCTTTTCTATCAGCCCATCATTGATTTGCAGGAAGGACGCATAGTCGGTGCGGAGGCGCTGGTCCGCTGGCAACATCCGACTCGAGGGCTGGTGCCGCCGGATGCTTTCATTCCCCTGGCGGAAAAAACGGATCTCATTTGCGGTATGGGCCTCTGGGTGCTGGAAACGGCATGCCGGCAACTGGCGGTCTGGCAGGCCGCAGGACAACAACTCTATTTGTCCATCAACGTGTCAGCCCGCCAGATTCCTGATGCCCTGCCACCCGGACTGATTCTGGAGGCGTTGAAACGCCATGGCCTTTCCGCGAGTGCGCTCGCCCTCGAGATAACCGAAGGAGTGCTGCTATCGGATATTGCCGAGGGGGTAAATTGGCTCAAGGAATTACGTGATGCCGGTTTCCGCGTTTATATGGACGATTTTGGCACCGGCTATTCATCCCTGTCCTATTTGAAACGCTTCCCGATTGATGTGGTGAAAGTGGACAAGTCCTTCATCCATGACATGAATGAAGAAACCAACGACCGGTTGCTCGTTCAGGCGATCGTTGCCATGGCAGATGCTCTCGGATTGCAGGTGGTCGCCGAGGGTATTGAGAACGAATGCCAGATTTCCTTGCTAAGGCAAATGGGCTGTCGCTACGGGCAAGGTTACTACTTTTCCAGGCCGATACCGGCAGACCAGTTTGATCTCCTGCATCAAAAGGGAATTCACTTATCCCCTCCTAAAGCCAGATGTGATGAGGGTGAAGATTTTGGCTGACAGCGACGCTCATAAGATCCTTTACCAGCTCTGTATTCTTGCGCAACACCAACTCCCTGAACTTCATCTTTTCTTCGCGCCGTTGGGCCTTTTCGGTCTTACCGTGCGCGCCCGCCTTTTTGAATAAGCGCAACAGCGACCAATGGGTTGCGTGGCGCGCGATGGGGTGATTTTTGCGCGTTTAATTTGTCTGGGGCAATCAGGAATGGCGTAAAATCCGCCGCTCGCATTTTAAGGTATTCGAAATGTTGATACTGCTTTTTGTTGTGTGCGCCTATCTGCTCGGTTCGGTTTCGTTCGCGGTGCTGATGAGCAAATTGTTCCGCCTGCCCGACCCGCGCACCTACGGCTCGCATAATCCAGGGGCAACCAATGTGTTGCGCAGCGGCAAGAAAGCGGCTGCGGCACTGACGTTGCTGGGCGATGCGGCAAAGGGCTGGCTGGCGATATGGCTGGCAATACGCTTTGCGCCACGCGATGAAACTTTTCTGACGCTGGTCGCGCTGGTTTCACTGGCGGTATTTCTTGGTCACCTGTTCCCGGTGTTCCTGCGCTTCAGGGGCGGCAAGGGGGTGGCGACCGCGCTGGGTGTGTTGCTGGCATTGAATGTCTGGCTGGGGCTGGTTTCACTGGCGACCTGGCTGCTGGTGGCGGCGTTGTTCCGCCTGTCGTCGCTGGCGGCCTTGACTGCCGCCGCCGGTGCGCCGGTCTATGCGGTGTTACTGGGTTTGCCGCATGAGTGGGCGCTGGCCTCCGCGCTCATGTCACTACTGCTGATCTGGCGGCATAAAGGCAATATTCGGAATCTGCTGGCGGGCAAGGAAATGCGGATCGGCAAGCGCGGGGCGGTTCAATAGCTGCCTTCACTGCCGAGGATAAAGCAATGCCAGGCGATAGCCGGTTGGTCTGAAGTCGGCGGTATCGAGATGTAAACTGATGCTGATTTCGTGGTGCGGCAGCAAGCCGAGTTCTTCGCTCTCGACCGGTGGCAGGTAATCTGCCGGGCGAAACACGCGTCGCGCCAGGGCGTTATCCCGCGTATCGTTGAGCGTAAGTTCCAGATCGGGGAATGCTTGCGGGTAGGGTGCGCGGTTGCGCAACAGCGCGTTCAGGATAATCTGGTTTTCGTGTGCGGGGTCGGCTTCGAGATTGGAGGATTCGATGCTCATCAGATCGGCGTTTTGCGGCAGCGGCACAGTGCACTGGAGCAGTTGGCAGTAGCCGATCAGCGCTGGCTTCAAGGCGGGCAAGCGCGCGGCGAGGTCGACACGAAAGAGGTAAGTAGCCTGCGCGACCAAAGCCAGCAACAGCAATAGCACGGCAATCGCCCAAGGCCAGGTGCGCCGTTCCGGACGAGGTTCGCTGTCATCCTCATCCTGCACGATGGCGACTTGCTCGGCCAGTGTCATCGGTTGCAACAATTCCGTCTCCGGGGGCAACGGCGCATCCAGCGGTATTTCATTTTGCGCCGCAGCGGCCCTCTCAACGTAATCCAGCGTTTCGTTGCAGGCAGTATCCGGAAGCTCATTCTCGTTTGAAGCGACATCATCCATATCTATTGCTTCATGCGTGAATGCATCGGCATCCGGCGCTGGCGGCATGGAGCTGGCGGCAGCCTCATCGGCAGGTTCGGGGAGAAGCGCCGGCTCGTCCAGCATCGGCAATTCAAGCTGTGGGCTGGGCTGGTCAGGGAGGTGGCCGGGACGTGCATCAAACGCCTGCAGACAATGCCCGCAACGCACCATGCCCTGGTGCGCTTCCAGTTGCGCCCCGGTGATCTTGAAGCGTGTGTCGCAGTGCGGGCAGAGTGTCGTTCCGGTGCCGGGATAAAAGTTTTTCATACCGCTCATGTCAGCGTTTCCGTCCCGACAGGCATGCCCAGCCATCCTCGAAAATCGGGGCATTCAGGTCGAACCATTGCCGGTAGATATCCATCACGTCTTGCGCCTGTTCCTCAAGGATGCCGGACAATACGATCTGTCCGCCGGGGCGAGTCGCATGAGCCAGCAACGGGGCGAGCATGCGCAGCGGGTTGGTCAAAATGTTCGCCACCACCAGATCATAGCTTGATGATGGCGCATCTTCCGGCAGATAAAACCGCGCATTCCCGGTTTTGTTGGCGATGGCGTTATCGCGGCTGGCGCTCACCGCCTGCGAGTCTACATCAATGCCGACGGCGTGTGCAGCCCCCAGCTTGAGCGCGGCGATGGCAAGGATGCCGGAACCGCAGCCGTAATCCAGCACGCTTTCACCGCCCCGCAGGTTGTCATCGAGCCAGCGCAGGCACAGCCGCGTGGTGGGGTGGCTACCGGTGCCGAACGCCAGCCCTGGGTCGAGCACGATGTTGATGGCAGCCGGGTCACTGGGAACATGCCAGGTCGGCACGATCCACAGATGCGCCGAAATCCGGATCGGCTCGAACTGCGCTTGGGTGAGGCGCACCCAGTCGTTGTCGGCCAGTGTCTCGATGCGGTATTCGGGGAGTTGTTCGAGGCCGACGCTGGTAGCGGCTTTGCGCAGGATTACCGGCACATCCCGGTCGGCGTCGAACAGCGCGCTGACGCGGTTGTGCTGCCACACGCCGGGCGGCGGCTCGCCGGGTTCGCCGAAGATCGCCTGCTCGTCCGGCGTGTCGGCGTCGGCATCGAGCAGATCGACCGATAACGCGCCGAGTTCCAGCAGCGCATCGCTGAGGGCTTCGGCATGCTCTGCATCGGTATCAACAACCAAAGTGAGCCAAGGCATTATTTGCCCTTGGTGCGCTCGGCGAGGCGTTCCTCTAAATAATGAATGCTGGTGCCGCCGCGCATGAAAGCCGCATCCTGCAACAATTCGCGGTGCAGCGCGATATTGGTGTCGATGCCTTCCACCCACATCTCGGACAGGGCAGTGCGCATTCTTGCCATGGCCTGCTCACGCGTATCGCCATAAGCAATAAGCTTCCCGATCATCGAGTCGTAATGCGGCGGCACAAAATAGTTGTTGTAGGCATGCGAATCCACGCGGATGCCGGGGCCACCCGGCGCGTGCCAGGAAGTGATGCGCCCCGGCGAGGGGGTAAATTTGTAGGGGTGCTCGGCGTTGATGCGGCATTCGATGGCATGCCCCCTGAACTGGATGTCGCGCTGCCGGAACGACAGTTTTTCCCCGGCGGCGATGCGGATCTGCTGCTGCACGATGTCGATGCCGGTGATCATCTCGGTGACAGGATGTTCCACCTGTACGCGGGTATTCATTTCGATGAAGAAAAATTCGCCGTTCTCGTACAGAAATTCGAACGTCCCGGCGCCGCGGTAGCCGATCTTGCGACAGGCTTCGGCGCAGCGTTCGCCGATTTTGTTGCGCAGGCGCAGGTTGAGCGACGGGGCGGGCGCCTCCTCGATGACCTTCTGGTGACGGCGTTGCATCGAGCAATCGCGCTCGCCCAGGTGCACCGCGTTGCCATGCTGGTCAGCCAGCACCTGGAATTCGATGTGGCGCGGGTTCTCCAGGAATTTTTCCATGTACACCATGGGATTATTGAAGGCGGCCTGCGCTTCGGTCTTGGTCATGGTGACCGCGTTGAGCAAGGCCGCTTCGGTATGCACCACGCGCATCCCGCGTCCGCCGCCGCCGCCGGATGCCTTGATGATGACCGGGTAACCGATGGTGCGCGCGATCTTGATGATCTCGGCGGGGTTGTCCGGCAACGCGCCGTCCACGCCCGGCACGCAGGGCACCCCGGCCTTCTTCATCGCGGCCTTGGCGGAAACCTTGTCGCCCATCAGGCGAATGGTATCGGCGCGCGGGCCGATGAACACAAAACCGCATTTTTCGACGCGCTCGGAAAAATCGGCGTTCTCCGACAGAAAGCCGTAGCCGGGATGGATGGCCTGCGCGTCGGTGACTTCCGCTGCGCTGATGATGGCAGGAATATTCAGATAACTCTGACTCGAAGACGCCGGGCCGATACATACCGATTCGTCGGCCAGCTTCACATATTTCGCATCGGCATCCGCCTCGGAATGCACCACCACGGTTTTGATGCCGAGTTCGCGGCAGGCGCGCTGGATACGGAGGGCAATCTCTCCGCGGTTGGCGATCAGGATTTTTTCAAACATTCGAATGCTCCGAACTTGGGTTTAGCGAGTAGGGCGGATGAGCCGCAGGCGTTAACCAATGACTTGGTCGTCGTTTTTTGACGGCCTAGTCAGATGGCTATGCAAAGCTATCCGCCAGATGTGACCGATGCCAGACAATCCACGTCATGCGGCGGAAACGCTACGCATCTGCCCTACAAACCGCCTGATTACGATTAGCCGATGACGAACAGCGGCTGACCAAACTCTACCGGCTGGCCGTTTTCTACCAGAATCGCCTTGATGACCCCAGCCTGATCCGCGTCGATCTCGTTGAGCAGCTTCATCGCTTCGATAATGCACAGGGTGTCGCCGCTGTTCACGGATTGACCAACATCCACAAATGCCTTAGAGCCCGGCGAGGCGGAGCGGTAGAAAGTGCCGACCATCGGCGATTTCACCACATGACCTTCGGGCGCGGCGGGTTTGGCGGGTTCCGCTGCCGGCGCGGCGGGTTGCGGCGGGGCAGGTGCAGCAACGGGCTGCGGGGCAGGTGCATATATCTGCGGCGCGGCGGCGACGGTACGCGTGATGCGCACGCGTTCTTCACCCTCGCTGATTTCCAGTTCGGCAATGCCGGAGCCTTCCACCAGGTCGATCAGTGTCTTGAGCTTGCGTAAATCCATGACGCCCTCCTTGAGATTCTAGTTTTTGTTGTTTAATGCGTATTGCACTGCGTATTCATAACCCGCCGCACCCAGGCCGCTGATCACGCCGACGGCGAGGTCGGAAAAGAACGATTCCTTGCGGAACGCTTCGCGCGCGAACACGTTGGAAAGATGTACTTCGATGAACGGGATGGCCACCGCCGCCAGCGCGTCGCGCAAGGCCACGCTGGTATGGGTGAATGCTGCCGGATTGATGACGATGAACTGTGTGCCGTCGGTGCGCGCCTGCTGCACCCGCTCCACCAGCGCCGCTTCGGCATTGCTCTGGAAATAGAGCAGGTTTGCGCCATTCTTGCCGGCTAATGTCATTAAACGCTCGTTAATTTCGTCTAACGTGACGCGCCCGTATACATCCGGCTCGCGGCTACCGAGCAGATTCAGGTTGGGTCCGTGCAGTACAAGAATGCTTTTCATGCGCACAGTTTGCCGCAAATTAGTGCAATTTGTCTACTTTTTTCGCAAAGATAGGTTAAAAACGTCAAAGCCCGGTATTTTGCAGCGTTTTCAGGAATTGCACCGCATTCTGATAGCCGATCACGCGGAAATCGCCCATTTCATTCCCTTGCGTATCGAAAAACAGGATGCCGGGCGGGCCGTACAGGCCGAAGCGTTTGAGCAGCGCCTGGTCGGCTTCGCTGTTGGCGGTCACGTCCGCTTGCAGCAGCAGCATCGGTTTGAGCCTGGCCTGCACGGCGGGATCGGTGAAGGTAAAGCGCTCCATTTCCTTGCAGGAGACGCACCAGTCTGCGTAAAAATCCAGCATCACCGCCTGCCCGCGCGCCTGGGCGATGCGCCGCTCGAGATCCGCGACATCCAGGACGCGGGAGAATTGCACGGTCCCCGCTACTGGCGCCTCGGTGCGGCCGATGTTGCCGAGCGGGCGCAGCAGGTCGTGCGCCCCGGACAACGCGCCGATCAGGTAAGCCACGCCGAGCAGCAGGGCGATCATGCCGCCGCCCTTGAACAGCCTGTGCCAGCCGCTGGCGTTGTGCGGCAGAGTATCCAGCGCGCGCAGGTAAATCCCCGAAAAAATCAGCAGCGCCGCCCACAGCAGCATTTGCACGCCGATCGGCAGCAGCGGCTGGACGATCCAGATCGCCAGCGCCAGCAGCATCACGCCGAAGAAACTCTTTACCGACTCCATCCATGCGCCGGCTTTCGGCAGCAATGCGCCCGCCGAAGTGCCGATCAGCAGCAGCGGTGCGCCCATGCCCAGCGCCAACGCGAACAGGGCGACTCCGCCCAACACGGCGTCGTGCGTCTGGCCGATATACAGCAGCGCGCCGGCCAGCGGTGCCGCCACGCACGGCCCCACGATAATGGCGGACAGCGCGCCCATGGCGAACACGCCGGACAGGTGGCCACCGTGCAGGTGGTTGCTGGCGCCGGTCAGTCTGCTCTGCCAGGAATTTGGGAGTTGCAATTCATACAGGCCAAACATGGATAGCGACAGCAACACGAACAGTGCGGAAAAGCTGCCCAGCACCCAGGGCGTTTGCAGCGCGTTGGAAATCAGGCTACCGGAAAGTCCCGCCGCCACTCCGGCTGCGGCATAAGTGACCGCCATGCCCATCACATAGGCCAGCGACAGGATGAAGGCATGCATCTTGGTGATCTTGTGCCCGCGCCCGACGATGATGCCGGACAGGATCGGGATCATCGGGAACACGCAGGGCGTCAGGGCGAGCAACAGCCCGGCGCCGAAGAAAAAGGAAACAATCAGCCAGAAGCTGCCGCCCTTGAAGAGTTGCGCGATCCGGGTGTTTTCGTTGTCCGGCAAGCCTGCCGCAGCCGGCGCCACCGGCAGCGGCGCGATGGCCGAAGGCGGCGGCGCTTCGGTCATCGCCGGGACGGGCGGCGCGCGCTGGCCGGTTTTGACATCCGGCAGGGCTAGCGTTATCGCCTTCTTGATCGGCGGATAGCATAGTCCTTCCTCGCTGCACCCCATGTAGGTGGCGTTCAATGTCATGCCGGCGGCGGCATCGCCGGTGCGCTCCAGGGTGATCTCGGCCTGGAGCGAGTTGTGGAACACTTCGATGTTGCCGAAAGCGGGATCCAGCTTCATTTCGCCTCGCGGCAGGTTCACCGCGAGGACTTTGGCGGCGCCATCGCCGGTTTCGAACTTGATCTTGTCGCGGTACAAATAGTAGCCCGGCGTCACGTTGAAGCTGGCTTGCAGGGTGGAAGCGTCGCGCACCGTGACTTGCAGGGCGAAAGCCTGGTCCGGCGGAAGAAAGGTGGGCTGCTTGGCGCCGCCCAAGCGATCCAGCAAGCTTGCATTTGCGGCGGGCGTCATAAGACATAACAACAGAATAACCAGCGACTTGGTCATTGTCTTTTGATTACCTAGTCGAATGGCTAGTAGTTTCATCATAACCAGCGACTTGGCTGGCGTATTTTGACAGCCTAGTCGAATGGCTAGTAGTTTCATCAGTAGTGCAAAACGCATGAATTCAATCCTTGAATATGTCGGTTTCCTGGCTTACCCACCCCAGATAAGCGGGCAAACCCGCTATCACAGGGACAGCGATGATTTCCGGAAGTTCGTAAGGATGCACTGCGCGGATCAATTGTTCAAGGCGCGGATAGGCGGCGCGTGTGGTCTTGATCAGCAGCGGCACTTCGACAGCGGTTTCGATGCTGCCCTGCCAGCGGTAAGTCGAGGTGCAGGGCGCAAGCTGGTTCACGCAGGCCGCGACGCGTTCCTCGACCAGCCGCTGCGCCAGTTGCCCGGCGGCTTGTGCGTCCGGCAGGTTGGTGATGACTATTAATATGTCGTTCATTCGGGTGCCCGGCCAGAAGTTTTTCGGCTCGCGAACTTCAGCCCGAGTTGCAACAATTCATCCCACACGTCGCCCTGGCGCAGGCCCTTGATGGTCTTGTCCAGCCGCGCGGCCTGAAACAGGGCGCGCTCGATCAGCGGAAACTTCAGGCGGCGCGCCGCCTGTTCGATCAGGGGTTGCCGGTCGCGGCGCACCCGCAGATCGCGCAGCGCATTGCCGAGATTGCCACCATGCTGCACCGCTTGCAGCACCTTGCCCAGCGTGCGGATATCTTCGCTGACCGCCCATAGCACCAGCACGGTGGCGGTGCCCTCGGCGCGTAGCCCGTCGAGGATGCGCGCGAAGCGCGCCGCGTCGCCGCTCAGCATGGCTTCGGAGAGCTTGAAGATATCGTAGCGCGCCACGTCCATTACCGCGTCCTTGACCTGCTCGAAAGACAGTTGTCCGGCGGGGAATAGCAGCGCGAGCTTCTGGATTTCCTGGAACGCCGCGAGCAGGTTGCCTTCGCAACGGTCGGCGAGAAATTCCAGCGTGGGCTCGTCGGCGCTCTGCTCCTGCCGCTTCATGCGCCCCGCTATCCAGCGCGGCAGCGCACTGCGCGGGATGTCGTCGGCGGAAACCATCACGCCGTGCTTTTCCAATGCAGTGAACCACTGGCTTTTCTGCGCGCTCCAGTCCAGCTTGGGCAGGGAGATCAGCGTCAGGATATCCGGACTCAGGTTGGCGACATAGTCCTGCAACGCCTGCCCGCCTTCCGTGCCGGGCTTGCCGGACGGGATGCGCAGGTCGATGATCTTGCGCTCGGCGAACAGCGACAGGCTTTGCGCACTGTTGCGCAACTCGCCCCATTTGAAATGCTGCTCGGCGATGAAGGTCTCGCGCTCGCTGTAGCCGGCCGCGCGCGCCGCCGTGCGGATGCTGTCCGCCGCCTCGACCGCCAGCAGCAGCGCGTCGCCGTACACCACATACAGCGGCTTGAGGCCCGAGGCAAGGTGGCGCGGCAGGTCTTCGCTACTGATCGGCATGGGGTTATTGCGGCTGCGGTTTGGCGCGGCTCAGGCGGCGCACGATCTGCTGCACCATGTCGGAGCGCATGCTCTGGTAGAGCAGCGCTTCCTCGGCTTCCTTGGCGAGAATTCTGGCGTCGTCATATAGATAATCCCGGCGCAGCACAATTTCCTCGGCGGGTATCCAGTCTTGCTTGAGGTCATAGGCGCGCAATGAAACGCGATAGAGCAACTGGAACTCGTTCACGCGCCCGCTGCCGCCCAGCGTCAAAATCTGCTTCTCCGGTGCTTCAAGAACGATGTTGAGCACCACGTCGGCCTGCTCGGCGGTACCCACCAGTTTTACCTTGTTGGCTTCCAGGTTGCGGCGCAGGTCGGCGATAAAGGGCGTACCGGGATTGGCCGCATCCAGATATAACGTATCGAAAGGCATCCCCGCCTGCCCGCGCAGGTGGAAGCCGCAGGCGCTCAGCAATAAAACGGTCAGCAGCAATAATGTACGCATAGCCATATTCCCAAACCGGATGAACCGGTGATTTGTATCAAGCGTAGGGCGGATGAGCCGAAGGCGTTATCCGCCGCAGGGATTCTAGAAATGGCGGATAACGCTACGCTCATCCGCCCTACGCAACGATGTTAATCAATCGCCCGGGCACGATCACGATTTTCTTCGGTGCCGCACCCGCCAGTTGTTTCTCGACGGCAGGGTGAGCGAGGGCTAACTTCTCCAGCATCGCTTTATCGGCGGTCTTCGCCACGGTCAGATTGCCGCGCAGCTTGCCGTTTACCTGGATCACGATTTCGATTTCATCCTGCACCAGCGCGCTCGGGTCGGCGCTGGGGAACGGCTGATCCAGCACGTCGCTGCCGGGGCGCAGTTCGGCCCACAAAGCTTGGCAGAGATGCGGCACGATCGGGTTCAGCATCAGCGCGATGGCTTCCAGCACCTCTTGCGCCACAGTGCGCGCGATGGGCGTCTGCTCGTCGAACTTCGCCAGCGCGTTGAGCAGTTCCATGTTCGCCGCGATCGCGGTGTTGAAGGTCTTGCGCCGCCCCAAATCGTCGTCCACCTTGGCGATGGTCTGGTGCAGTTGCAGGCGCAGCGCTTTCGCCGCCGGCGATAAATCCCCCCTGACTTCCCCCTTTGGAAAAGGGGGGCTGGGGGGGGATTTATCGACATGGTCATGGGTGGCCTTCCACACGCGCTTGAGGAAGCGGAATGCGCCTTCCACACCGGCGTCCGACCATTCCAGCGACTGATCCGGCGGCGCGGCGAACATGATGAACAGACGCGCAGTGTCGGCGCCATACTGATCGATGATGGCCTGCGGGTCGACGCCGTTGTTCTTGGACTTGGACATTTTTTCGGTACCGCCTATGGCGACAGGCTGCCCATCTGTTTTCAGTTTGGCGCCTGTCGGGCGCCCTTTCTCATCGGTTTTTACCTCGACATCGGCAGGGTTGATCCACAGCTTCTTGCCACCCTTGCCTTCGCGGTAGAAGGTCGGCGCGACCACCATGCCCTGGGTTAATAAGTTTTTGAACGGTTCGTCGCCCGGCACCAACCCTTCGTCGCGCATCAACTTGTGAAAGAAACGCGCATACAGCAAATGCAGAATGGCGTGTTCGATGCCGCCGATGTATTGATCCACCGGCAGCCAGTGCTGCGCGGCATTCTGGTCCACCATGCCGGTGGCGCAAGCGGGACTGGTGTAGCGCGCGTAATACCAGGACGACTCGACGAAGGTGTCCATCGTGTCGGTCTCGCGCCTGGCTTTGCCGCCGCATTGCGGACAGGCGCATTCGTAGAACTCCGGCATCTTCGCCAAGGGCGAACCCGCGCCGTCCGGCACCACGTTCTCCGGCAGCACCACCGGCAATTGCTCGTCCGGTACCGGCACGTCGCCGCAAGCCGGGCAGTGGATGATCGGGATCGGGCAACCCCAATAGCGCTGCCGCGAGATGCCCCAGTCGCGCAGGCGGAACTGCACCTTCTTCTCGCCCAGCCCTTTTGCGGCGAGGTCGGCGGCGATGGCTTCCACCGCTTGGTCGTAGTTCAGACCGTCGTATTTGCCGGAATTGACGCACACGCCATCTTTGGTGGCGTACCATTCCTGCCATTGTTCGTCAGTGAAAGTCGAAATCCCCCCTTCGCCCCCCTTTTGCAAAGGGGGGGTAGGGGGGATTTGAATGGATTGCTTGATCGGCAGGCCGTAAGCCTTGGCGAAATGGAAGTCGCGCTCGTCATGCGCCGGCACCGCCATCACCGCGCCTTCGCCGTAGCTCATCAGCACATAATTGCCGACCCATACCGGCACCTGCTCGCCGGTGAGCGGGTGGGTAACCGAGATGCCCGTCGGCATGCCCTTCTTTTCCATCGTCGCGATGTCGGCCTCGGCCACACCGCCCTGCTTGCATTCCTCGATGAACGCGGCCAGCTTCGGGTTATCCTGTGCAGCACGGGTTGCCAGCGGATGTTCGGCGGCCACGGCGACGAAGGTGACGCCCATGATGGTGTCGGCGCGGGTGGTATACACCCACAACAAATTGCTCTTCGTGGACACTCCCTCACCCTCGGTCCCTCTCCCGCCTGCGGGCGAGGGAAGAGATGTTCCGCCTGCGGCGGGGATTTCAAACGCGAAGCGCACACCGTAGCTCTTGCCGATCCAGTTGCGTTGCATGGTCTTGACCTGCTCCGGCCAGCCGGGCAGCGTGTCGAGGCCGGCGAGCAGCTCTTCGGCGTACTGCGTGATGCGGAAGAAGTGCATCGGTATTTCGCGCTTCTCCACCAGCGCGCCGGAACGCCAGCCGCGCCCGTCGATGACCTGCTCGTTGGCCAGCACGGTGTGGTCTACCGGATCCCAGTTCACCGTGGCCAGCTTCTTGTAAATGACGCCTTTCTTGAACAGCCTGGTGAACAGCCATTGCTCCCAGCGATAATAGTCCGGCTTGCAGGTGGCAATCTCTCGTGACCAGTCAATGCCCAGCCCGAGCGACTTGAGCTGCTTCTTCATGTAGTCGATATTGGAATAGGTCCACGCGGCGGGCGGCACATTGTTGGCCAGCGCGGCGTTTTCGGCAGGCAGGCCGAAGGCATCCCAACCCATCGGCTGCATCACCTCGTAGCCCTTCATGCGATGGTAGCGGCTCAATACGTCGCCGATGGTGTAATTGCGCACATGTCCCATGTGCAGCTTGCCGGAAGGATAGGGAAACATCGACAAACAGTAATACTTGGGCTTGCCGGGCTGTGCGCTGGCGCGGAATGTCTGGCGGTTTTCCCAGTGTTGTTGCGCCTGTTGCTCAATGGATTCCGGATGGTAATTGGGTTGCATGATTTTGCGGGTTGCAGTCTGGATTTTTGAATGCGGCATTATAGCGATATCGCCTTTGCCGCGCTCAAAGGCGATTCTGTTAAAGGTCCCAGGAAGCGCAATAGGCTCAAGTCGTTTTATCGATAGTTGAGCCGGATCAGGGTTGAGCGGGGCGCTTTGTTATAAAATCGTCGCCAATACAAAGTTTTCATTCATATTGATCCAGGAGAAATCGCCATGTCGCACAAGCACCCAGTTATTGCCGTCACCGGATCTTCCGGCGCGGGCACCACCACGGTGAAACAAGCCTTTGAAAATATCTTCCGCCGCGAGAAGATCACTGCGGCGGTCATCGAGGGCGACAGCCTGCACAGCCTGGACCGCATGGCGTTCCGTGCCGCAGCAGCGGAGCAAGCCAGGCAAGGTAACAACAGCTTCAGCCATTTCGGTCCGGGATCGAACCATTTCGACAAGATCGAGGAAATGTTCAAGACCTATGGCGAAACCGGTACATGCAAGCGTCGCTACTACGTGCATAGCGAAGACGAGGCTGCGCTGCACAACAAACACTTCGGCCTGACCGACCTGAAACCCGGCATCTTCACCCCGTGGGAAGATATCGAAGCCGATACTGACCTGCTGTTCTACGAGGGACTGCATGGTTTGGTAACCGATGGCGACATCGATGTCGGCAAGCATGTGGATCTGGGCATTGGCGTCGTGCCGGTGGTCAATCTGGAATGGATCCAGAAAATTCACCGCGACAAGGCCGAGCGCGGCTATTCGGCGGAAGCGACGGTGGATACCATCCTGCGCCGCATGCCGGACTACGTCAAATACGTCACCCCGCAGTTTTCGCGCACCCACATCAACTTTCAGCGCGTGGCGACGGTGGACACCTCCAATCCGTTCATCGCGCGCGATATTCCCACGCTGGACGAAAGCTTTGTGGTGATTCGCTTCAGCAAGCCCAAGGGCGTGGATTTTCCCTATTTCCTCACCATGATCCACGACTCCTTCATGTCGCGCGCCAATACCCTGGTGGTGCCCGGTGGCAAGATGAGCTATGCGATGGAAATCATCCTGACCCCGATCTTGCATGAGATGGTCGAAAACAAAAAGAGATAAGAGAGACCGTCATGCCGGAGTTGATCCGGCATCCGGCGGGGTCAGCGGCGTATTTTTTCCGGCTTTGTCAGCGCTTGATTCCATCGCTCCAGCCTACGGGCTATAATGCCGCGCATGAATAAACACGCCTCTGCCGCGCCGCGCGCGCTCGACCTTGCCCGCGAAGTATTGCGCATCGAAGCCGATGCCGTTCAAACGCTCGCCGCTCGCCTTGACGAGAATTTTCTGCGCGCACTGGATGTCATCCTGTGCTGCGAGGGCCGGGTCATCGTCAGCGGCATGGGCAAGTCCGGGCACATCGCGCGCAAAATCGCCGCAACCATGTCCAGCACCGGCACCCCCGCCTACTTCGTGCACCCTGGCGAGGCCAGCCATGGCGATCTTGGCATGATCACCAGCGAGGATGTCATTATCGCGCTGTCCTACTCCGGGGAAAGCCAGGAGTTGATGACCATCGTGCCGGTCATCAAACGCCAGGGCGCCAAGCTTGTCAGCATGACCGGCAACCCCGCCTCCAGCCTGGCCATGGCCGCTGACGTGCATCTCAATGCGGCGGTGGACAAGGAAGCCTGTCCGATGGGGCTGGCCCCTACCGCCAGCACGACGGCGGCGCTGGCGCTGGGCGATGCGCTGGCGGTGGCGCTGCTGGACGCCAAGGGTTTCGGCGCGGAAGATTTCGCCCGCTCGCATCCGGGCGGCAGCCTGGGGCGGCGCTTGCTGACCCGTGTACGTGACATCATGCGTAGCGGCGAGCGCTTGCCGATGGTTCACGAGGATGCGCTGCTGGGTGACGCAATTATGGAAATATCCAGAAAAGGCGTGGGCATGACTGCCATCGTGGATGCCGGGCAGTGCGTGCTGGGCATTTATACTGACGGCGATTTGCGCCGCACGCTGGCAAAAAAACTTGACCTCAACGTCACGCCGGTGCGCAGCGTGATGTCCGCCAACCCGCGCTGCATCGGTCCGGATGCGCTGGCCGCCGAGGCAGTGCAGGTCATGGAACAATACAATATCAGTCAGATGCTGGTAGTGGATGAACAGCACAAATTGGTCGGCGCGCTGAACATGCACGATCTGTTGCACGCCAAGGTTATCTAGGAGAAAAGCACATGCTATCGAGCCGCGCCAAACTGATCCGCCTGATGGCCTTCGACGTGGACGGTGTCATGACCGACGGCGGACTTTACCTGTCCGATTCAGGCGAGGAATTCAAACGATTCAACTCACTGGACGGGCATGGCCTGAAAATGCTGCGCGCCAGCGGGGTTGAGGTCGCCATCATCACCGGGCGCGCTTCACGTTGTGTCGCAGCGCGCGCGGAGAATCTTGGCATTGCGCATGTCTTTCAGGGTGTGGAAAACAAACTTGAAACAATGATTGATCTGTTGAACAAGCTTGAATTGTCGCGTGACGCCGCCGCCTATATGGGCGATGACGTGATGGATCTGTCCGTGATGCGTCATGTCGGGCTGGCCTTCAGCGTACCGGAATCCCCGCAACTGGTGCGCGAACACTCCGACTATGTCACACAACGCGGTGGCGGACATGGCGCGGTGCGCGAAGCCTGTGAACTGATTATGTCGGCGCAAGGCACGCTGGATGCGCAACTGGCCCTCTACCTGCAATGACCTTCGCTTCCCGCGTCCGTTACTGGCTGCCATTATTACCGTTGCTTGGCCTGCTGGGAATTACCTATTGGTTGAACCTGCAGGTAATGCCGGCGCCCGCAAAACCGGATAATGGCAAACGCCACGACCCAGACGCCATCATGGAAAATTTTTCTGCGGTCAAGCTGAACGAACAGGGTGTGCCACGCTTCATCATGGCAGCAGAAAAAATGCAGCATTATCCGGATGACGACAGCACCACACTGGAATTGCCGCGCCTGACCACGCTATCGGCCGGGCGCCCGGCGATACACACCATCGCCAAACGCGGTATCGTTTCCAGCAAGGGCGATGAAATATCCCTGCACGGCGATGTCGAAGTGTTGCGCGAGGCAGACGGACAGCAAGATGAACTTACCCTGCAAACAGAATATCTGCGCATTGTCCCGGATCTGGATCTCGCCAGCACGGACCGCGCGGTTACCCTTGTCGATGCGCGCAGCACCATACACGCGACAGGTCTTGAAATGGACAACAAGACGCGCACCCTGAAACTGCTTTCCAAGGTAACAAGCGAACATGCTCCAGCCAACAAATAGACTATTATGGGCAGCTTTTATGTTGCTCTGCACGCCGCTTTGTTTTGCCGAACGCGCCGACCGCAACAAGCCGATACACCTGGAAGCCGATCAGGTGCGGATAGATGACGCGCAGCAAATCAGCACCTTCATTGGCAATGTCAAACTTTCCCAAGGTACGCTACTGATACGCGGCGGCAAAATTGTTGTGACGCAGGACAAGGATGGCTTCAAACATGGCACGGCATTCGGGAATACCGCCAGCTTCCGGCAAAAGCGCGAGGGGCTGGACGAGTACGTGGAAGGTTATGGCGAGCGCATCGAATATGACACGCGCGCCGACACGGTGGACTTTTACGTGCAGGCGCGCCTCAAGCGCGGACTGGATGAGGTGCTCGGCGAACATATCACTTACAGCGCGAAGACCGAAATTTTTCAGGTGAACGGTGGCGCAGGCACGGGAAGCTCGCCGCCCAAACGGGTGCGCGCCGTACTGCAACCCAAGTCACAAGAAGCAGCGGCAGTACCGCCCGCTTCAGGCGGGCTGCCCATTACCCCCAGTGAAATACTCACCCCGCAGCCATGAGTGAATTGCGTGCGGTCGGCCTCAATAAAAAATACGGTTCGCGCACCGTGGTACATGATGCTTCGCTGTCGCTGAAAAGCGGCGAGGTCGTCGGCCTGCTCGGCCCGAACGGCGCGGGCAAGACTACCTCGTTCTACATGATCGTGGGATTGATCGCAGCCGATGGCGGAGAAATCTCCATTGACGGGCAGAACATCACCCATTTGCCCATCCACCGCCGCGCGCGTCTGGGATTGGGCTATCTGCCGCAGGAAGCGTCGATTTTTCGCCGCCTGACAGTGGCGCAAAACATTCAGGCCGTGCTGGAATTGCAGGGGCTTGCCAACGGCGACATACAAAATCGCCAGGAAGAATTGCTGGAGGATCTGCATATCACCCATATCCGCAACAATCCGGCCATCAGCCTGTCCGGCGGGGAACGCCGCCGCGTCGAAATCGCGCGCGCGCTGGCAACCGATCCGCGTTTCATTTTGCTCGATGAGCCGTTCGCCGGTGTCGATCCCATCGCCGTGCTGGATATCCAGAAGATTATCCGTTTCCTCAAGGAACGCAATATCGGCGTGTTGATCACCGACCACAATGTGCGCGAAACGCTGGGCATCTGCGACCGCGCCTATATCATCAATGCGGGTTCGGTCATGGCGGAAGGCAAGCCGGATGAAATCATTTATAATGAAAGCGTGAGGAAAGTATATCTGGGTGAACACTTCAAGCTATGACGCGAAGGTATCCCGGGCACAACACCAGTCAATGAAACCCGCTCTCCAATTAAGGTTGTCGCAGCAGCTAACGCTCACCCCGCAGTTGCAGCAGGCTATTCGTTTGCTGCAGCTTTCCACACAGGACATTCATCAGGAAGTCGCGCAGATGCTGGATGAAAACCCCATGCTGGAATTGGCCGAAGAGTCTGCGCCAGGCGCTCCCTCTCCTGAATTTACTCCTTCCGTATCGCACAACAGCAACGACACGGCCACAGCCGAACCAACCCGGACCGACGACCGTGGTGCGGACGATTTCGGCAACGAACAGGCTGACTGGAATGCGGGCGGCGGCACGGCGCACGGCACAGACGATGAGAACGAAACCTACCCGGAGCAGGCTGCCGAACAAGCCAGCCTGCGCGAATATCTGCATAGTCAGTTAACCACCAGTTCGCTGGATGATCGGGACCGGAAAGTGGTCGGCTTGCTGATCGACGCGCTGGATGGGAACGGCTACCTGACGCAGGATTTGCCGGAGCTGGCAGAGCTGTTGCCGGCAGAACTTGGCATCACGCTGGACGATCTGGAAACCGCGCTGGTGCAACTGCAACATCTGGATCAACCTGGCCTCGGCGCGCGCAATCTGTCCGAGTGCCTGACATTGCAGCTCAGGGCGCTGCCGGAAGACGCCCCGCAACGCGATCTGGCGATCCGCCTGGCAAGCGACCACCTGGATCTGCTCGCCGCCCACGATTTCGCCAGAATCAAAAAACTGCTGCGCTGCTCGGATGATGAATTGCGTGCCGCGCAACACTTGATCGTCGGCCTGAATCCAAAGCCGGGCAGCACCTTCGACAGGAATGTTGCCGATTATGTAGTGCCGGACGTGATCGTGGAAAAACACGGGAACAAATGGCACGCCCGGCTCAATGCGGAAGCCATGCCCAAGTTGCGCATAAATCAGATTTACGCCAATATCCTGCAACAGCGCAACGACAAGAATTCATCGCAACTCGCCAACCAGCTACAGGAAGCAAAATGGCTAATCAAGAATTTACAGCAACGCTTCGAGACCATTTTGCGCGTCGCGCAGGCCATCGTGGAACGGCAAGGCATTTTTTTTGAGCATGGCGAGATTGGGATGCGCCCGCTGGTGCTGCGCGAAATCGCCGAGGCGCTCGACCTGCACGAATCGACGGTATCGCGCAGCACCACACAAAAATTTATGCTGACCCCGAGCGGCATTTTTGAATTCAAGCATTTCTTTGGCAGCGGCCTGGCCACGGAAAGCGGCGGCACCTGTTCTTCCACCGCAATACGCGAACTGATCAAGCAACTGGTCAGTGCGGAAGACACCCGCAAACCGCTTACCGACAGCCGCATGTCGGAAATTCTGGCACGGCAGGGCATCGTAATCGCCCGGCGTACCATAGCAAAATACCGGGAAACATTGCACATACTCCCGGTTAATCTCCGTAAATCACTCTAAAAGAAGGAGCAAGACATGAACATCCATCTAACCGGACGCCATCTGGAAATTACCCCCGCCATTCGCGATTATGCGACCGGCAAGTTTGGCAAGATCAAGCGGCATTTCGATAACGTAATTGATGTGCACATCATTCTTTCGGTGGAGAAATTAAGGCAGAAGGCCGAGGCCACCATACACATCAGCGGCAAGGATGTATTTGTGGAATGTGAGGACGAGAACCTGTACGCCGCGATTGACGCGCTGGTGGACAAACTGGACCGCCAGGTAAAAAAACACAAGGAAAAATTGTCGGCACGCCGTCACGACGATTCCGGAAAACATGCCGCAGCGGAGTAATTAACCACGGGCGGCAACATGCCGCCCCTTTTTATCCTACCCGACCTCACCATGAACCTGATCAGCAAAATCCTGTTACCCGACAATATTCTGCTGGATGCAGAATCCACCAGCAAAAAGCGTGTGTTTGAACGCGTCGGGCTGCTGTTTGAAAACAATCAGCAAATTGCGCGCAGTCAGGTGTTCGACAGCCTGTTTGCCCGCGAGAAACTCGGCTCAACCGGTCTGGGACATGGTGTGGCAATCCCGCACGGGCGCATCGCCAAGCTGCGCGAGGCCACTGCCGCATTCGTGAAAACCACTCACCCGATTCCCTTTGACGCGCCGGACGGCCAGCCGGTAAATCTTGTTTTTGTGCTGCTGGTGCCCGAGCGCGCCACCGATCTGCATCTGCAAATTCTTGGGGAGCTGGCGCAAATGTTCAGCGACACGCAGTTCCGCAATCGCCTGCTCGCCTGCGAAGATGGCGCCAGCATTCATCAGTTGTTTTACGACTGGAGCGGCACGGCGTGAGGTCACCATGAGCCAGGTTAACATCCGGCAACTGTTCGAAGACAAACAGCAACGGCTGCAGCTCAGCCGTATTGCCGGTGCGGACGGCAGCGATCGCATCCTCGACGGCGACAAGGTTAATGCATCCAACAATGGACTCATCGGCCACCTCAACCTGATTCATCCAAATTGGGTGCAGGTATTGAGTGAAACTGAACTCGATTACCTGCGCAACCTGGGGGCGGAAGAGCGTGCCAGCGCGTTCCGGCAAATCGAACAAAGCGTCACGGCCTGCTTGATTGTAGCAGGCACCGATAACATCCCGGCCGACCTGGTCGCCTTTGCCGGCCAGTCGCATATTCCGTTATTCAGTTCGCCCAAACCCAGCGTGCACCTGATGTGGCTGGTGCGCCACTATCTTGCCAAGGAACTGGCCGAATCGACCACGCGCCACGGCGTGTTTCTCGATGTGCTGGGTGTCGGCGTGATCATTACCGGCGAAAGCGCGGTCGGCAAGAGCGAGCTCGGCCTGGAACTCATCACGCGCGGCAACGGGCTGGTTGCCGACGACATCGTCGAATTGCACCGCATCGCACCGGATACGCTGGAAGGACGCTGCCCCGATCTGTTGCGCGATTTTCTCGAAGTGCGCGGCCTGGGGGTGTTGAACATCCGCACCATGTTTGGCGAAACGGCAGTGCGGCGCAAAAAGAGCCTGAAACTTATCGTGCATCTGCATCGCCCGCAGGGCAGCGATCTCTCGCAAATGGAACGCCTGCCGCTCAACGCCACGCACCAGGAAATCCTCGGTGTGAACATCAGCACCGTAAATATCCCGGTAGTTGCAGGGCGCAATCTCGCGGTACTGGTGGAAGCTGCCGCGCGTAATTTCGTCATGCAACAGCGCGGCATCGACAGCATGCAGGAATTCATCACGCGGCATGATCAACTGCTGCTCGGCGACTAGCGGAAGACCGAATGCAACTTTTCCTGATCAGCGGTTTGTCCGGTTCCGGCAAGAGCGTCGCGCTCAAAACGCTGGAAGATGCGGGCTTTTATTGCGTGGACAACCTGCCTGCCGAACTGCTTCCCAGCCTGGTCGAGCAACTCATGCCGGCCGGCTATCAGAACATTGCGGTAAGCGTGGACGTGCGCAACGCCCATAGCGTACGGGTGCTCCCCTCCCTGCTGCTGCAACTCACGCAGAGAGACCTGGCGGTGCATGTGCTGTATCTGGAGGCGCAGACCGACACGCTGGTGAAGCGTTTTTCCGAAACGCGCCGCCTGCATCCGCTCAGCGACGCCGCTTCTCTGACAAACGGTAAACAAGGCCGCACCCTGCCCGAGTGCGTCGCCTACGAACGCGAACTGCTCGCCGAGATCAGCGGCATCGGCCACCACATCGACACCAGCGATCTCGACGCCAACGCGCTGCGCGCCTGGATCAAGCAATTCATCCAGTTGGACCGCGCGCGCCTGACGCTGCTGTTCGAATCGTTCGGCTTCAAACATGGCGTTCCGCTGGACGCGGACCTGGTATTCGATGTGCGCTGCCTGCCCAATCCGTACTACAATCCGGCGTTGCGCCCGCTCACCGGAAACGACGCTGCAGTCATCGAATTTCTGGAAAATACGCCTGCCACGCAGGATATGTTTGGCGATATCCGTAATTTTCTGGAACGCTGGCTTCCCTGCTATATCGCCGACAACCGCAGTTATCTCACCGTGGCCATCGGCTGCACCGGCGG